>Ga0210040_10001872_pt1 | contig 30806 bp, 22 predicted proteins | sample CryGeyCG12114_NA_FD_185462 | JGI IMG/M metagenome (GOLD analysis project Ga0210040, IMG submission 185462) | Groundwater microbial communities from aquifer - Crystal Geyser CG19_WC_8/21/14_NA (SPAdes) (version 2) | ecosystem: Environmental > Aquatic > Deep subsurface > Groundwater | place: USA...
TCCCTGGACGCCGACCTGCGGCTGTCCCGGAACGACGGGTGCATCCAGGTCGTCATCGCGCACAAGCCCTCGGACATGTTGACCGTCGGCGACGCCGGCAGCCAGGCGGTGGCCATCGCCAAGGACCTGCTGCACCTCTGCGCCACCAAGGTGCTGCTCGGCCAGGACGACCAGATCGGCGACGAGCTCTCCGACCTGCTCGGGCTCAGCCCGATGGCCGAGCGGATCGTCACCGACTGGGCCGCCGCGGCTCGGGGCCGAGCGCTGTGGCTGGTCGGCAGCCACGTGGCGAAGGTGCAGACCGTCCGCACCTCGCTCGACGTGGCCCTCACCGACACCAACGACGCGATCACTTCACCCGCGTCTGGTGCGGTCCCCGCTTCCACGGAGGCGAGGTAGCCGTGGCCGGATCCGACGGCGGAACCGCGGCGATCAGAGCCTTGGCCGGGGTCGTCGCGCTGGCCGTGCCGGCGATGACAACGGTGCTGCTCGTGCTCGCCGGCGGGGGAGCGGGTGCTACCTCCTCCGCTACGGAGGTGTGCGGAGGAGGTGGCACCGCGCAGGCCATCGGCAGCGTCGCGCTGGATGCCGAGCAGCTGGGCTCCGCCCGGACCATCGTGTCCGTCGTCGCCGGTCGACAGCTGCCGGCCCATGCGGCGGTCATTGCCGTGGCCACCGCCTACACCGAGTCGAAGCTGCGCAACTCCGCCGTCCAAACCGACCACGACTCCGAGGGACTGTTCCAGCAGCGGGTATCGATCTACTCAGAAGCCGTCGCAATCGATCCCACCAGATCCACCGACGCGTTCCTCGACCGGCTCATCGCGGTGCCGAGCTGGGCGACGATCCCGGTCGGCGACGCCGCTCAGACCGTGCAGGTCTCTGCGTATCCCGACCGCTACCAACCCAACGCCGGGCTGGCCGAGGAGATCGTCGGCCGGTTCTGGCCCACTGTTGTGGCCGATGCCGAGCTCGCCGCCTCGACGACGTCACCGGCCGGAGCCGCACCGGCGATCTGCCCCGGCGCCGGTGGCGAGACGCCGGTCGGTGCCATCGTCGGCCCCCGCGGCAACAACATCGCCGGGACCACGACCGTCCCCGCCGGACTCGTCGTCAACGGCTCGGCGCAGGGCACCACCGCCGTGCGGTACGCCCTCGGCCAGCTCGGCAAGCCCTACGTCTGGGCCGCCGCCGGACCGGACGCCTTCGACTGCTCGGGCCTGACCATGGCCGCCTGGGCAGCCGCCGGAGTGGCACTACCGCACCTGGCCGCCGGCCAGACGCGCTCCGGCGTCCCCGGACCGACCAACCTGTCCCAAGCCGTCGCTGGCGACCTCGTGATGATCCCCGGCGCCGATGGCACAGCAGCCGCCCCCGGCCACGTCGGCATGGTCGCCGGCTACGTCGATGCACCCGACGGCCGGCACCTCTACCTGGTCCAGGCACCGATGACCGGCGTCCCGGTGGAAATCACCGAGGCCACCCGGTGGGACGGCCAGATCGTCGCCGTCCGGCATCTCGGATGACCAGCGAGATGGGGCCCTCGATGACCCCTGTCGACGTGGGGGCTGAGGCATGACCAGCCCGTCGCAACGCCGCCGCGACCCGCAGCCACTCAGCCGAGGTTGGGAGCTCGCGGTCGTGGGAGTCGGTGGGGTCCTGGTCGCCGTCGTCCTGGCCGCACTCGCCGGACTTGGGCTGGCCGCGGCGCTGTGGGGCGGTGGCTGGGTGTGGCCGCACGGAACCGAGACGATCATCGGGGTGATTGCTGGGCTCCTGCACGGCGATCCCGGGCGCGGCCTGCCACCGGACCAACTTCGCCGGCTCGCCGGACCGACTGCGACGTACGTGTGCGTCGCGGTCGCCGAGTTCGCCCTCTGCGCCGGCGCCGCCGCCAGCGGAGTGCTCATCAGCCGGTACCTGAGGCCCGGCGACGCCCGGAGCGGCATGGCCACCCGCGGCGAGGCCGAGCAGGCCCTCGGGATCTCCCAGCTCCGCGCCGGCCGGGCGGTCATCCGTCCCGACCGCTACCCGTCCGAGGCCGGGCGCCGCCCGCGGGCGCGAGGCCGCCGGTGACTGCTGTCCCAGGGGTCTGTCCCCAGTCTCGACGGCGCCCACAGATCCTGCGACCACCCGCCCGCGCCACCTATGTCCGGAGCAGCGTCGATGCCCAGCACAAGTCCGCCGTCCCGCCACTCGAAGGAGCCCTCTGATGGCACCCGCCACCGATGACCACCGCACCAGCGACCCTGCGACCGCTCGCACCGAAGCGGCGGCGCTGTTCGCCGCAGCGGCCCGCAACGACCGGGCCGGGACGGCGGCGCAGCTGCACTGCCTGGCGGCTTCTGCCGCCCTGACCGTGCTCAGCGGCCCAGTGCCCGCCACCACCGACGCCCGCGACCCCGACCAGCTCGTCACCCAGGCGCTGCGCGTCCTCGGTGAGCTGGAGCCTGAGCACTTCGCGCACCCCGACGTCCTCGCCGCGGCCCGGCACGGCCGCCGGGCACTGCGGGAACCGCGCTGATGGCCACCTCGCTCGGGCAGCTCCTCGACGCCCTTGCCGACACCGCGCAAACCACCGAGCCCACCGCCGCGGCGCGCGCCGACGCGGGCACCGCGCTGGGTCAGCTGGGCCGGGCGCTGGCCCAGCTCCGCCGTGACGGCGTGACTGCGGCCATGGGTGACCGACGTGAGCAGCAGGTCGGCGCGCTGGCCGGCGCCTGCACCGAACTGGCCGCCCGTGCGCCGGCGACCGAGTCGACCTTGGCCCGGCTCGCGGCTGCTGCGGCCGACTCCCTCGCCGTCCTCCACGACCACACCACCGTCGCCACCCGGTGGGCTGCGGCCACCGCGGTGGCCGAGACCGTCACGCCGCTGGTCCAGGTGATGGCCGGAGCGCTGCCCACCGGCCCGGCGGCCCAGTGGCTCGCCGAGGTCGAGCGGCAGTCGGTGCTGGTCCAGCAGACAGCGGCACTGCAGCCGCCGTCGCGGGCGGACGCGGCCATCCTCGACCGACCGTTGGCCGGGCCCGCGGTCGTGGTGGGTTCGGACCCCGCTCTCGTCGTCCCCGACGCGGTCGCCGTACTGCTGCGCGCTACGGGCAGTGGGGCGGAGCTGCCGTCGGTGGCGGAGGTCCTCGCGTACACGCTTGCCGCCGAGACGCTCAGCGATGCCGCGCAGCGACTCGACTCGGTGGCCGAGCCGGGAGCTGGGCAGGCGGCAGCACCTGCCTGGCGCGCCGTTCGTGCTGCCTTGCGCCCCTACGACGACGGCAGCCGGCGGCCGCACCACGATGCGCCGCCGGCCGTGCACGCGGCTCTGCTTCTGCACGCCTCGCTCAACCGCCCGGGCTCGGATCCGGCGTCGCGACCAGAGCCGTTGCGGGCGGCCATCGCGGCGGCTGCCCAGCACCTGCCGACCTTGGCGACCCAACTGATGTACCGCACGGTCCGGTCGTGGGCGGACACCGGTGCCCTGATGGCCTACGCCCGCGACGTGCCGCCGCGGGAGGAGCGGGTGGCCGCCTACCTGCGGGGTTACCAGCTCGGCGGACTGGTCCGGGTGGACGCCGTGGACCTGCAGCCGGTGGCCGGTGCGTTGCACAACGCCCGGCTGCTGTCGCTTGCGGTGGCGACCCGGGCCGCCGAGAGCGGGCGTACGACGGCCGAGTTTCCACGGCGGGCGCTGGCCGCCAACCAGGCGCTGCTGGGTCAGCCGCAGACGGCCGCGGCGCTCGTGGCGGCGACGCGTGAGGCAGGTCGGCACCTCCAGTTGGCACACGGACGGACGTCCGGCCCCACCCGAGGTCGTTGACCATGAGGGAGACGCGCATGTCCCGGTTCGAGCCCACCGATGTCGGTTGGCGGCTGGGCCGCTCCTCGCTGCCCCGTGGCGTTGAGCTGTGGTGCCGGTACGACCGCACCACCGGCGTGTACGGCGAGCAGGGCTCCGGCAAGACGCTGGACCTGCTGGCTCCGGCACTGCTGGCTCACCGCGGCGCCGGTCTGGCGACGCTGACCAAGGTCGACGACCTGCTGCTGACCGCCGGACGACGACAACGCCCCGACCAGCCCGGCGGGTCGCCCCGTCCGATCGCGGTGCTTGACCCGTTCGGCGCCGCGCCCGGGATCCCGGAACTGGTGTGGGATCCGATCGCCGGCTGCGTCGACCCGCGGATCGCCGAACGACGCGCGAAGGCATTTTCCGCCGGCACCGTCACCGGCTCGGTCACCCGAGGTCGGCAGGACAACGCCGCGCGGTTCTACGCCGCCGAGACGGCGAAGGTGCTGCAGGGCTTCCTGCATGCCGCGGCTCTCACCGGTCGCACGCTGGACCACGTCCTGGAATGGGTCGCCAACCCGGTTGCCGCCGAGCAGCCGGCCGAGATCCTGCAGCAGCACCCGCACGCCGCCCGCTTCTGGGACGGGCTGCTCGCCGGCGCGCTGCACGGCAGCCCCGACACCGTCGGCAACACCGTCACCACCGTGCAGCAGGCGATGGCACTGTTCTTCCAACCGGACATCCGCGCCCGCTGCGTGCCCTCGCCAGGCCGGCCGGCGACCGACCTGGTCGACCTGATCACCCGGCAGGGCACGGTGTACCTCCTCGGCCGCGACGACCCTTACGCCTCGGCGGCGCCGCTGATGACCGCCGTCGCCGAGCACGTCCTGGACACCGCCCTGCAGGTCGCCACCACCTCACCGCACGGGCGGATGACGCCCTGCTTCCTGGCCTGCCTCGATGAGCTGCCCTCGACGACCCCGCTGCCCACCTTGCGGGTGCGGATGGCCAACGAGCGCGCGCTCGGGCTGTCGTTCATCTACGCGGCGCAGACGTGGAAGCAGATGGTCGTCTCCTACGGGGAGGACGAGGCCCGCTCCCTGCTGGGGCTCACCAACACGCTGGTCGTCTTCGGCGGCGGCAAGGACGTGCACTTCTACCGGGAGCTGTCCGACCTGCTGGACGACGTCCGGATCAGCCGGGAGACGGTCACCGACGGACCCGGCGGCGTCGGCACGTCGCGCTCGGGGGAGGACGTGCGAGTGCTGCGGCCCGGTGACATCCGTCGCGTGCCGGAGCGGCACGCGCTCGTCATCGCCGGCACGGCGCCGCCCATCCTGGCCGAGCTGCGGCGCTGCCTCGACGGCACGGCCGGGCAGCAGCTCAAGGCCGAGCTCGAGGCCGCTCGCGCACAGGTGTCCCGTGCCCGCGCGGAGGTGGTGGACGTCCAGGAGCGCACTGCCGCGGCGCTGAGCTACGCCCGGAGCCACCGGCTGACTGCCCGGCCGGACGACATCCCTGGTGGGCCGTCCACCTCATCGCGCGGGGAGTGGCCGCAGTGATCGTGCTGCCTTTCCCGCCGCCGCCGGTTGCCGTCCTGGCGGCACTGGAGCTGCTGCAGGACGTGCGCCGGCGGGACTCCGGACGGCCGGCTCCGGTCGGCGCCGTGGCCGACATGGAGCGCCCCTGGGAGCCGGCCGCATGCAGCAGCGAGGTCAGTGCGGCGGTGTGGAGCTGGTGCGACGACGTCGCCGTCTGGATCAACCACGAGTACGCCTGGCGGCCGGCGCAGATGATCCCGGCCTGTTGGCGCCAGCATCCGCACATCGCTCGCGAGCTGCCTGTGTTGGCGGTGTTGCGCTGGCAGGCGGAGAGCGCGGCCGCTCCCGAGCTGGTCGAGGAGTGGAACCGGTACGCCTTCCCGATGTTCTGCGACCGGATGGTCGAACGCCTCGGTGAGAGCACCTGCCGCACCGGCCGGCACCAAAGCTGGCCGGCGGAGAGCCGGTACGCCGCCTTCGTCGATGGTGCTGGTCGCTGACGAGGCCAGGAACCGCCGCGTGGAGGCGCACAGGGCAAGACGAAGCCCCGGCGACATGGCCAGAGGCCAGCGGTCCACCGGGGCTTTCACGAGCAGCGTACGTCAGGATGGAACGCGATGACAGCGCCGACGCCGCCGAGTTCATCAGCAGGTGCGCCGCCGGCTGGCGACTGGGTGGAGCGCTGGCTGAGCGTCCCACGGTTCTCGGTCTACCTGGCTGCTGCTGACGCCGACCGAAGTCGTGCTCTGGCGCTGTATGAGTGGAACACCCAGATCAGCGCGGCGCTGCTGCACGACCTGGCCCACCTCGAAGTGGGGCTGCGCAATGCCTACGACCGCGCGCTGTCCGATCGGTGGCCCGGCCCACCGCACTGGACCCTGGCCGGGGAGACCGTGTTCGCGCCGGTCTACCGCACCCGGGGCCGGCGGCGGGTCGACATCAACGAACGACCACGGGACAACCTGCGCCAGGCGATCGGCAACGCCGGTGGCCCGCAGGCCCGACCCGGGAAGGTCGTCGCCGAGCTGATGTTCGGCTTCTGGCGCTACCTCAGCTCGGCTGCACACGAGAAGACGCTCTGGGTGCCCGCGCTCCACCGAGCCTTCCCCCGGGGCACCGACCGGGCCGCCCACGTCGACGGGCCGGTCGGCCGCCTGCACGATCTTCGCAACCGGGTGGCCCACCACGAACCGCTGCTGACCATGGATGTCGCTGGCCGGGCGGCCGACCTGATCGGCTTGGCGAACCGTCTCGATCCGCAGCTGGGGGAGCACCTGCAGGCCACCAGCAGGGTCTCCGCCCTGCTTGCCGACCGCCCCTAGAAGAGGCGTGCTGTTGGTTTCCGTCCTGCCCGGCTACGCGATCAGATGGGCGGCCGGTGGTTTTCGAGTGCTCGGAGGTCGAAGGTGCGGGCGGCGCGCTCGGGTACGTCGGCGAGGGCGTTCTTCCATGGGAGGAATCGCATCGTCCGGTAGGTGAGGTCGCGCATCCCGATCATCAGGCGGCTGCGGGGGATGAAAAACGCGCCCGCGCCGTCGGCGAGCTTTTGTGCCGCCGTGACGACGCCGCGCATCCGCTGCTCAAAGCGGGGCAGCGCCGCCGAGGCGTTGTCGGCGGTTGTGAGTTCGACCGCGAGCGTGTAGGCGCCGAGGAGCGCGAGAGTGGTGCCCATGCCGGCGAGTGGGGAAGCGCACCAGGCGGCATCGCCGAGCAGCGCCACCCGCCCTTCGGTCCAGCGCGGCAGCTCCACCCGGCACATCGCATCGAGGTAGTCGACCGCGGCCAGGCCGTCGAGCAGTTGCGGAACGATCCAGCCGTGGCCGCCAAAGCGGGCGCGGAGGAAGGCGACGGGGTCTGTCCGGTCGGCAGTGCTCGGGGCATCGGGATCGGCGAGGTAGAACATGGCGCGCGTGGTGCCGGGGGTGCTGCCGGCGGCGACGCCGACGGTCGCTCCGGGAACGGAACAGAACTCCTCGCCCTCGCGGGCGAAGTCGCCGTGCACCGTGGCGATCGCGGCGGCGTACCCGAGCGGATGCACGTGATTCGGTGTCGACCCGAACGCGAGGCGGCGCACGCGCGAGTGAAGGCCGTCCGCGCCGATGAGCACTGTCGGCTCGATCGTGTCGGTGCGAGATCCCTCGAGTTGCACGGCGACGCCTCCGTTCTGCGGGTGAAGAGAGGCGAGGCTGGCGCCGAAAACCAGCTTGGCGCCCGCTTCCTGTGCGCGGTCGCGCAGGGCGGCGAGAAGCTCGCCACGATCGACTTCGAGGTCGCCACCCATGATCTCGCCCGGCAGTCGCGCGGTGCGGCGGCCGCGGCGGTCGACGTACCAGGTGTTGTCAGTGCACCGTGCGCGGCTGCGGAGGTGGTCGAGGAGACCGAGTCGCTCGAGGACGGTGGACGCGTCGCCGCGGAAGTCGACCGCGTAACCACCGGCGCGGAGGTGCTCCGCGCGCTCGACGACGGTGACGCGCCATCCAGCGTCGGCGAGCAACGCCGCGACCGCGAGCCCGGCGACGCCGGCTCCGGAGATGAGGGCGCTTGAGGATGTCGGAAGCGAAGACGAAGGCTCACTGGACATGAAACAACGGTATGAAACGATCGTTTGAAACGCAAGGTCAGTTTTGCCTATGATGCGTGTATGGGTAATCGGGAGGATCTGGTGGCCGCCGCAGCAGACTTGGTGCGCTCCAAGCGTTTCGGTGCCATCACCGCGAGGGACATCGCCGGCGCTGCCGGCAGCAGCACCGCGGCCATCAACTACCACTTCCGATCGCTGGACGCCCTGCTCATGCGCGCGCTCATTGACACGATGGGTGAGCTAGGGGGCGAAATCAGCGCTCGTGTCGGGCAGGCCGGGACAGAACCCCACGCCCGCGCCCACATCTTCTGGGATGCCGTTGCGGCATCCGTCCGCGAGCACCGCGCACTCTGGCTGGCCAACTTCGAAGCGCTGCTAGAAGCAGAGGAACGCCCCGAGCTGCGGGACCAACTACGGCAAGGGCTCGATTTTGGAGCGCGCGAGCTCGCCGAGACGCTACTGCCCGACTCCGCACTCGATGCCGGCCGTTCAGGACGGGTGTTGGATGCCGTCATGCTCGGGCTTGTCGTGCTCCAGCTCCTCGACCCCGAGGCCGCGCCTACAGCCGACGAGATCGATCAGACGCTTCGGGCGACCGCCGAGCAGGCACGCACCCATCTACCGCCGAGCGGTCGTCCTCGCCAGGACCCGCACTGAGAGACACGTCCTAACCGTCACCTTCGTCGCCGCACACCCTCCAGAACCGAGAAGTGCCGTACGGCCGAGGCAGCGCGTTGTGCTGCTCGAAGGGGGTCAGTAGGCACCTCCGCGCTGATCGCTGTCGCAGCGGGCCCCGCGGCGTCCGGTGGGGTCACCCGATCCAGCTCGGGTGTTGCTCCGACCGTCGCTGTCTCTCGTATCCCGCCGGCAGCTCGGTCATAATGTTGAGACGCACCGAGGGCCTCGGACAGTGCGATGCCCGGTGCTACGCCAGTGCGAGCCACGACCTCGGTCAGGTGTGCCGGCCAGCTCTCGGTAGGCAGCGCGGCAATGACCTCTGCTGCGCGACGGGTGGCGAGCACCTGTCCTTCAACGGTGTCCAGCCGGTCGGCGTACGCGGCGATGCGTGCTTCGACGAGCGCGCTGGCCAAGCTGGGGGAGTGGGTGAGCGCTCGGCGCAGGGCGTCGGGACCGGTCGTCTGCAGCAGCTCGGCCGGGTCCTTACCTATCGGGACGGCGAGGTGGTGCGGGTCGGCTCCCCGCTCGGTGAGCTGCCAGAAGATCCGCTCGGCGGCGAGCTGCCCGGCGCGATCAGCGTCGGTGGCGACGATGGTCTGCGGTCGGCCATCGCTGATCAGCGGGCGCAGCCGATCGGCCTGTGCGTCGGTGAACGCGACGCCCAGCGGAGCGATGCCGACGAACGCGCCCTCGCCGGCAACGGTGACGGCCAGCGCGTCGAGCGGGCCTTCGACCAGGACCGGCGTGGCGCCCCTGGCCAGGGCTGCCCCTCCCTCCGTGAGGCCGTACAGCTCGTTGCCCTTGGTGAAGAGGTCGGTCTCGGCGGTGTTGAGGTACTTCGGTACGGCGTGACCGCCGTCGCCGTCGTGGGTGGGATTGCGGCGGCCGATCCAGCCGTGGATGTCGTCGCCGTTCCGGATGGCGAAGACGATCCGGTCGCGGAAGCGATCGATGACGCGACCGGTGGAGGCATGGCTCCCGAGGCCAGCGGCCACGAGCTCGTCATCGCTGGCGCCCAGGCCGCGGAGATGGTCGGTCAGGCCGGTCCAACCGGCGGGGGCGTAGCCGATGGTGAACCGCTCGTCGCCGGTGAGGTCGGTGTCGAGCCGGTCGGTCAGGTAGGCCGGTGCCCACGAGCTTCGGTACGCCGCGGTGAAGAAGGCCGCTGCCTGCTGGTTGAGCTCGAGGAGCCGTTCCCGGGCGACCCCTGACGGGCCGATCGCGTCGAAGGACTCAGCTGTCAGGGCCTCCACCGGGTCGGTGTCGACCGGTTCAGGTGCCGGCTCGGTGTCATCAGGCTCGGTGAGGCCGACCAGCCAGTCCGCACCGGGTGCGTTGTCCGAGGCCGACAGCAGGTCGGGAACGGCCGGCGCGGCTGGATCGGCACCCGCGGCGGGAATCGGGTCGGTGAGCAGGCCGATCCGCCAGAGGAGGGCGGTGGCCAGCTCGTGGGGGAGCAGCGGCTCGTCGTCCCGGTGTCCGGCGCGCAGCAGGTCGTACGCCGTGGACACCAACTGCGCTGGCTGCCAGCCGGTGTTCCTGCCCTGGTCGACGGCAGCGACCACGGCAGGCCAGTGGGGATCGGCGACCACGCGGTCGGCGGCTGCGCTGCCCAGGGCTGCGGAGAGGTCGGGCGTCCAGTCCGGGCGCAGCGTCCTCACCGATGCGTCGTTGGCGGCCATCACGGCGGGGGAGAGGTGGCTGGTCAGTCGCCACCTGAGCGCGGCCGCTGGCTGCTCGTCGGGAAGGGCGCGGCCGGTCGTCGTCCGGACGAGGCTGGCGATGTCGACGCCGGCGCGCTCGGCGGTGGCGAGCCGCTCGGCCAGAACGGGCCAGTAGGGGTCGGTAGCGATCCGGAGGTCGATGCGGTCCACCAACGGCGTCCACCGCGCGGTGACCGTCCCGGGATCGCCCAGCACCTGGGTGACGCGGGCGTCGAGCTTGCGCTGGGCACGGGCATCAGCTGCGGCGGGGAGGACCGGGCCGGTGGGGCGGCGGTCACCGTCCTCGATGCCGTGGACGGCCCGCCAGACGGCGAGGTCGGCGACCAGGGCAGGGTCCTGGTCGAGGAGCGGGCGAGCCCAGAGCGGTGCGCTGGCCGGTGTCCAGCTGCTGGAGCGGCTACCCACGGCTGACGCGAGCTCAGTGACCTTGCGGGCGCGGTCGTCGAGGTAGGGGCCCCAGGCGAGGTCTGCCCGCAGCGGCTCGGGCACGGCCGGGAGCCAGGGGAGCGGGCCGACGCCGGTCGAGCGGTTCCCGGTGGGATCGATCCGCCAGTCCAGAACGGCCGCGACGTCACGTGCGTCGTCGAGGCCACGTGGAGAGGCCAGCGCGTCGCGCAGCACCTCGGCGGGATCCCGCCCGGCGAGAGCGCACAGGGCCAGCTGAGACCGGAGCGCCGGGTAGGCGTCCTGCATGGTCAGTCCGGTCACCGCGGCGTCGGCGGCCGCGTCGATGGCGGCGAGCCCAGTAGCGCCGAGTCGTTCCTCGGCGGCGACGGTGAGCGCGTGGCGGTAGCGACCGGCACTGTCGTGGAGCTGGGTTGCCGGATCGTCCAGCTCCCGGACCGTGCTGGTGGCCGAGGTCGGGGCGTCGTCCCGAGCCAGGACTCGGCTGAGGACGTCGACGGCGGTGGGCGGCAGCAACGCCTCCCGGGTGACCAGGCTGTGCGGGTCGCCATCGCCGGCGACCGGGAGGAAGACGTGGTTGGCGTGGCGGCCACGGGTGAGGGCGACGTACAGCAGCTGGCGGGACTCGGTGCCGGTGGCGATGGCGTAGCAGCTGTCGGCGGTGACGCCCTGGGCGCCGTGGACGGTGGTGGCATAGCCGAGGGTGACGTGTTCGCGCACGTAGTCAGCGGGGAGGGTGACGTGCCGGCCGGTGTGGCGGTGGACGACGTCAAGAGCGCCGGAGCCGTGAACCGCAGCGACCGTCCACCGGTCACCGTTCTTCACCCAGTCCGTGGCGCCGGTCGGAATGGTGCGCTCGTTGCGGCGGGTGATCACCGCGTCGCCGGCCGAAGCGCGCCCGGAGTCGGCCAGTGCGACCTCGGGACCGGCGGGGTCGGTCAACCGGGCCAGCCGTTCGTCCCGGGCCCGGTTGTTCAGCTCGGCGACGAGCTCTCGGGTAGGCGCGAGCATGAGGGCGTCGCGGCCGGCGGCCCGGTCTGCAGCCCAGGCGGTGTAGACGCCGTCGGTGACGGTGGCGAGATCGCCGACGTGCACCCGGCCGTGGTCGACGTAGTACGCCAGCGCTGCCGGGTCCCCGTCGCGCAGGGCGAGCGAGGCGGCGCTCTCGGCGTGGTTCGCGGTACCAGTGTCCGGGTCGGTGAAGCGGACCACCTGGGTGAGGCTCACCGCGCCGTGGCTGGCGGCGAGGTCGCGCAGCAACCCGCCGGCGCCGATGGCGGCCAGCTGTTGGTCATCGCCGACCAGCCGCACCGAGCCACCGGCCTCGACGACGTACTCGACCATCCGGGCCAGGTCGGGGGTGCTGGCCATGCCGGCCTCGTCGACGACGACGAGCGTGTTCGGGCCGATCGACGTCACCCAGGTCGGGACGTCGCAATCAGTCGTCACCGCATGGACCAGTTTGGCGAGGGTGTCGGTGTCGCCACCGAGCTGATCGCGCAGGACGGCGCTCGCTGTAGCGGAGGGAGCCAGGCCCACGACGGCGCCGCCGCCCGCGCGCCATGCCGCGGCGAGGGCCCGCAGCGCGGTGGTCTTGCCGGTGCCCGCCGGCGCCAGCGCGAGCTGCACCCGTGCCCCGGACGTCGCCAGTTCGCGGACCAGCTCTGCCTGGCCGGAGTTGAGCTCGGCTCCGTTGGCGACCGACTCGAGCAGTGTCAGGTCGACCGATGCGGTTGGAGTGACACGTCCGTCCCGCCGGCTTGCGGCCGTCAGCAGGGCTTGTTCCGCGGTGAGGACGTCGCTCGAGGTGTAACGCGCCGAGCCAGCCACGGTGAACACAGACATGCCGTCGGAGCGGCGCAGCGCAGCAGGATCTGTGATCGGTTCCTGCACGCCCAGCCGGATCGATAGCCGGGGTGACAAGGCTGCGGCGACGACCGCGTCCACGGCTTGGTCGACGTGGGTCAGCGTGATCCCGGCGGCGCGGGCCTGCCGCTCGGCCTCGGCGCGGACGTGGCTCTCCTGCCAGGTCGCCCGGGAGTCCGCCACCACCGACACCAGTGCTGCGGCGGTCTCGTTGATCCACGCGTCGGTCGCTCGTTGCGCCGTCTGAGGAGAGTTCCCGCGGAGGACGCCGTTCAGGTAGCTCCTCAGCCGATCATCCCCGCCGAGCACGGCCAGGGCCTCGGCCCGCCAGCTGGCTCGCTGCTGGGTATACGAGCGCGGTTCGTGCTTGGCTTGACGTGTCTCCAGGTTGGCCTGCTGGGCCAGCGACACGGACTCCTTCATCGTCGGCGGCCGGCCGTGGTCTGCCTGGAACCGGGCGGAGAGCACGGCCCGTCGGGTGTCGATGGCGGTACGCCGCGAGGACCAGAACCGGGGGAGTGGCCCGTCGACTCCGGCGATCTCCCGTACCGGGCGCTTGCCGGCCTCGGTGCCGGGACGGTCGGCGAAGCGCACGCCCAGGCGTTCGACCAGCAGCGCCTCGATGCGGGTGTTGTAGCGCTCGGAGGCGGCGACGTTGTTCTTGTAGATCGGACGGCCATCCAGCGCGAGCCACCGCCCGTCGAGGGTCTGCACCTTGTTGCTGATCGCCACGTGGGTGTGCAGATCCGGATCACCGGCGCGGGAATCGCGGTGGGTGAAGGCCGCGGCGATCAGTCCGCGTACCTCGACTTGGGCCACCCCTTGGGGGCCGATGCGCGTGTAGGCCGCGTGGTCTTCCAGCCAGGTCAAGGTGTCGGCGACGGCGTCGGCATGGGCCTGCTCGATGACGGCGGCGGTCTCCCGCGGGGCGATCGCCCAGAGCGTCGAGACGCTCTTCACCGGGCTGAAGGTCAGGTCGTAACCGGCGACCGCCGTGGTGGCCTGCCGGGAGATCCGGGCCAGGTGGCCGGACAGCTCCCGGGCGTCGAGCGGAGGACGGCCGTAGAACTCGACGAACATCGCGCCGGCCAGATCGGTGCGGATGCGGGCGCGCTCTTCAGCCGGCACCGGGGTGACGGCCGGCAGACCGCGGGCGGAGTTGTACTCGCGGAACTCGACGGCGCTGCGACGACGGAACTCGTTGGCCTGCTCGAAGACCAGGTACGGCTTGCCCAGACGGCTGGCTCGGTCGACCTCCAGCGGAGCCATGCCCACCAGCTGAGCGGCCCGCTCGAGCTGGTCAGCGTTGGGGTGACGTCCCTGGCCGAACAGCGCCAGCATCTGCGCCTCGGTGACCGTGCCCTCGACCGGAAAGTCCGGCACGCCGGCAAGGCCGCGCCCCATCCAGATCCCGGGTGCCTCACCCTTCGCGCTGTAGTACTCGCCGAGGCTGCCGAATCCCTGATCCGTGGCGTCGTGCGCAGCCACCTGACGGGTCAGATACGTGTATCCATCCCCTGCCGTGAGCTTGTGCAGACTCATCACGAACTGACGCTATGAACGGGTGTCCCGGTTCAAGATCATCCGCGGTGACGCTCCTCTTGTGTCAAGCGCTGTCGGCAGCGACTTGTTCGGGGTCTGCTGTTGGCAGGGGCGGGACCAGTCGGAGGGTGGTCAGGGCCGGCGGGGTGGGGTTGATGTGGTGGTAGATCTCGCGGGCGACGTAGCGCTTGAGGCAGCGCATGATGTCGCGTTTCGCGAGGCCTTCGGCGGTGCGGCGGGTGACGTAGTCCCGGGTCGGTTGATGGGATCTCATCCGGACCAGAACGATGCGCCAGAGGGCGCTGTTGGCTTGGCGGTCTCCGCCTCGGTTGAGCCGGTGTCGGTGGGTGTTGCCGGAGGAGGCCTGCACGGGGGAGGCCCCGCAGAGGGCGGCGAAGGCTTGTTCGCTGACGAGTCGTTCGGGGTTGTCCCCGGCGGCGACCAGGAGAGCGCCGGCGGTGTCGGGACCGACTCCGTGGGCGGCCAGCAGGTCGGGGTGGGCGGCGGTGAGGATGGCCTTGAGGTGGGCGTCCAGGCCGTCGATCTCGCTGTCCAGGTGCTGGATCCGGCGGGCCAGGGCGCTCATGGCGTACTTGGCGGCCGCGCTGGTCGTGGTGAGTTCGCCGGGGCGGAAGCGGGCGGCGGTGGCGATGAGCTGGGCGTAGCGCAGCTTCTTGACGGTGTCGCGCAGTTCGTCGGGGGCGGTGTCGGCCAGGGCCTGGAGCTGCAGCAACGCCTGGGTGCGCTGCTTGATCGCCGAGCGGCGGGCCACCCGTAGCTGGCGGGCCATCTCGACAGGTCCGGTGCCGGTCTTGGGCACGGTGCGGGCCCGTCCGGCGACGACGGCGCGGGCGGCTTCCTCGGCGTCGATGGTGTCGGACTTGCCGCGTCGGCGGCGGGCTTGCCGGTTGGGTCGGTCGACCTCGACGACGTGCACGTCGCGGGTGGCCAGCCAGCGGGACAGTCCACCGCCCCAGCAGCCGGTGCCTTCGATGCCGACCGCGGCCAGCTCTCCGTGGGAGCGCAGGAACCGCAGCAAGGTCTTGAACCCGGCGGTGGTGGTGGGGAAGGTGTCGCTGGCCAGGACTCGGCCGAGGGGGTCGCAGACCGCGGCGACGTGGATGTGTTTGTGGGTGTCGACTCCGCCGATCACCGCACCGGGTGGCCATTCGGGGCGCTCGAGGTGGTCGCGGACATGGCGTTCTGCCAACCTGGACATCGCCGTTCCTCTTCTGCTGCAGGGCGGATGAGAGGTGCGGCACGCACGGCCGGGACGGCGGACAGGACACTGAGTGGGCCTGGTCGCACAAGCTCCTCTGAAGTCACCCCGCCCGACCGGTCGTGCCGCAGACACCGGGGCCGTGACAGCCGACCGGTCACCTTCCAGACAGCCCGAAGGCGTCAGCAAATGTGGGAGTCAGACCGCCCCGGACCCCGGTGCCCTTGGCCCGCAGCCTCCTCGGAACTCGGTGACTGCGGTAGCCCGATCCCATCAGTGCATGAGGTGTGTGGCCGAACCTTCTCGTGCTGTCGGATCCCAGCTCGCTGGCGAGATGGCGGTTTCGTTGACTCGCTTGGGGAGTCTGATGGAGCGTCGAAGGCGAGATTCAGGGGCTGAAGATTAGCGGCGGGCCAGGGGGCGGGGTCTCACCACCAGGCTCGGCATCATCTGCGAAACGGCGTGGGGAGTTACCGGAGTCGGTAGCATGCGTGCCGTTCTTCGAGTGTGCTGTCAGCTTGTCGAGATAACTCGGGCTGGTAATCGCGAAGTCGCCGCGAGCGCGGTGGTGTTGCCCGTTTACGGCGATTGCCGACTAAGAGCACGTCGCGTCCTTCCTGGCTACGGGCGTGATGGCGATCAGCTACGCGATGTACCGGCTCCCGTGACGCGGCCCCTGCGACGCGGTGGCGTGGATGTTGAGCGGCTGCCGAGGACGAGGCTGCCACCGTCCGGCAGGGCGTCCCGGTTGTCCTCCCCGTGCGAGAAGATTCACCGGGCGGGTCTTACGGGACGGCGAACGAGGGGCAACTGCTGTGTCCTGCGGTGTTCCCGGTAGGGGTTCGGCCTGCGGGACAACCGCGCATGCCGATGAGCGGGTGACCTTCGTACCCACGCACCGGTGTATGGCTAATGACCAGGGCGAGATCCCCGACCTCGGGCGCCCTACGCGACGCGCGCTCGTAGTTGCTGTTGACCACTGAAGGCTGGGCCAATCGGTCGCCGACGACCGTTGCCATTTGACGGCGCTGTTAAGGACTGGGCTTGGTGACAGGGGGGTCACTGGTCACCCGGGACGACCGTGTCGGCCTCGGGATGTCGATCACTACGGCCGTGACCTCAACCCCATCCGCCTGTGAGGAAGCCTGCGCCTGCTCGGTCAGCGCTTGCGTGACTTCGTCGCGGTCACGGCCGGCGGCCTTGGCGCGCCGCGAGTCGGCGAGGTCGTCCCACTGCTCGGGAGGGAACCAGGCGCACACGTACACGCCGCGGGTCGCGTGCGCTGCGGGCAGGTAGTCGGCGACGAGTTGCGCGTCCAGGTCGGTGAGCAGGTCGGGGTTCCAGCAGCCTTTCACCTCGATCGGGCAGGTCGGCAGCCGAGTCCCGCCGGAGGTGTCGGTGCCGGTCGGCAGCACGTCGACGGCCAAGCCATGACCCTTGCTGGAGGTCTGCTTGACGAGCACTTCGCGGTTGACGACGAGCTGCTCGCCGAACTCCTGCTGGAGGTGGTCGTGCAGCGCCGCGGACACGTCGGATTCGTACTTGGGGTTCCACACCTTCGTCGCGCCATCGCCGGGCGTTGGCTTGGGGCGGGTCTCGTTCCACAGGGTCTGCCCGATGTCGTGCATCCGGGCGGCGAACCGGTCGAGCGAGGCGAGCACGGCCCGGTACAGCGCGTCGTCGTCGTGGACCAGGGTGCGGCGGGTGTTGGCGAGCAACGCGGTCAGTTCCGCGACCTGGACGCCGCGCCAGCCCTCGTCATGGTCGCGGCTTTCGGCGTCGGCGAGCGCGGCCTGTAGCCGGTAGTCGTCGGGGCGGCTGGCGAGCAGCCGTGCCAGCGCGGCCAGGGCCTGAGGGGTTGCTCGGGCCTGCAGTTCGGCGACGATGCCGTTGCGCCAGTCCCGCACGTGCCGGTCGTCGGAGACGAAGCCGTTCTCGAACGTGTCGCTCTGGCTGCTCCATCGCGCATCGAGCCACCACCACAGCTCGATCAGCTGGGTTTCGATTAGCTGGAAGACGACCTCGTCGTTGCCGCTCCGCCGGGCGAGCGCGAGGGCGAGTGCCCGTCCGTACTTCTCGTCGACCTGCAAGCCGGTGAGGATGTCGTCCCAGCCAAGCAGGCCGGCCGCGAGCAGCACCTCGGTGGCCAGCACCCGCACCTCGACGGGGGCGATGGTGGTGCCGTCGGCGAGGTCACGCAACCAGTTGCGGGTCGAGTCGTGACGCGGCGCGAGGAAGGTGCCGAGGACGGTGCCGTTGCGGCGGGCGATGGAAAGTCTGCTGCGCAGGTCACTCGCGGAGGGGCGCTGCGTGTCCGGGTCGTCGGAGAGTTCGGTGAGCTGCTGCAGGTCGGCGACGATGCTGGTGACCTTGTCGATGACGCCGTGCAGGACGGCGTCGAGCCGGGCGCCAGTGGTGTTGTCGTAGACGGCGGCGAGGTAATCGAGCGGGTCAAGTGACCAGTCGGACTGTGCCGTCACTTCGAGGTGACGCAGCACCCACTGCCGGTAGGTGTCGGGGTCTTGGTGCTGTGCGTTCGCCTTCAAGGTGGCGTGCAGGGCGGGGTCGCCGAGGCCGGTGGGGAACCACAAGATCGTCGGTGTCCACCGCTGCCACAGTTGCGGCGCCGCGTCTAGCCGAGCACTGCCGCCGGGCGTCCGCGTGAGGTAGGCAAGCGCGACGTAGCCGACGAAGGCCCGGAACGGCAGGGCGCCGACCGTGTCGAGCCAGTCTTCGTCGCCGGGGTCAGCGTCGCGCAGGTACAGCTCGGCGGACGCCTGCAGTAGCTCTTGGTCGATGTTGAGCAGCGGATAGCTCGGCCAGGACAGCAGGTCGTCGTTGGTGGTGACGTCACCTGACTTGGGGTCGATACGGAGGCGGCTGCACAGCGCGAGGAAGCCGTCCGGGTCACCTTGTTCGCAGCGTGCCGAGGCCGCATGCAGCGCCGGTTCATGGGTGTCCGCGCCGTCCCAGATGCGGTCGCCTTCGATCGACCAGGCATGCTCCTCGCGCATGCGGGCGGCGTCGGGGCTGTCCAGCGCGACCGCGTCGAACCAGCGGCCGACGGAGTCGTTGAAGATCGGCTCGCCGTGGTGTGCCCAGACCAGTTCTTGCTGCCGGACATCGGTGGCGTCGAAGGCGAAGCGGATCAGGGTGGCGGCGTGGGTGGCCCACGCGGTCCCGCCGAGCTCGAGCAGCCACGCGAGGTCCTCGAACCTGAGCAGTCCGCCCGGCGCGCCGCGGCGCGATCGGATGACCAGCAGTCCGGCGCGTTCGGCTGGGAGGTGCCGAAGGGCGGCGAGGATAAGGGCACGGCGCAGCTGCTGGACGGCGGACGGGTCCGGGTCGGCGGCGTCGTCGAAGCGGTCGGGGACGGCGATGTCGTGGTGCTGCTGGATCGCGGCGGCGAGCAGCCATCCGACCTCATCGACCATCCCGTCGAGTTGGGTGCTGTCGAGGGCTCGGCTGAGCAGGGCGGTCATGACCCGTTGGCCCCGCCGGGTTCCGGTGAGCAGGGCGAGCTGAGCGGCCAATCCGGCCGTGGTGGCGCGGGGCGGGTCTCCCTCATCGACCCATGAGTGTTCGGTGTCGCTGCTCGTGCTGTCGCGGGGGGCGATCGAGCGCAGCAGGTCGGTGATGACCTGGTCGTCGACGTTGTCGAGGAAGCGGCCGAGGAACAGCGCGTAGCTGCCAATGAGGCTGCTGTTCTGCGGGTGGGTCAGTGCCGGCAGGAGCTGCTCGGCGCTGAGGTTGGCGGGCCAGTTCGTCTCCAGGGCGAGGCCACGTAGCTCGTCGTCGGGGTCGTGGTCAGGGTGGGCGCCGACTTCGCCGAGGACGGTGCGAAGCGTCTGCGCTGCGGTGGCGGCGTCGAGGTCGATGAGTGCATGGGCGGCGGCCGACCTGAGATAGGAGTTGGTGGTGCTGCTCAGCAGCAGCTCGACGAGGTCGGGGACCGAGTCGTGTCCGCCGGCACGTCGGGCGATCTCCACCGCGACGCGGGCGCGTCGCGAGACGGGATGTCCCAGGTGCGGACCGGCGTCCTCAGTGAGCGGGGCGCGCAGCGCGGGTCGCAGCTGCTCGGCCAGGCCGGGGTGCGCCAGCCGCCAGCGCCGCCGCGCGGTCCTCAGTTCCGGGTTCGGGGACTCCAGCAGGTAGGTCACCAGCCGGCTGCGGATGGCGGGAACGTTGACCAGTCCGACGTGGGCCGCGACGGTGTCCGGGTCGACATCGACCAACCAGCCGTTGCGCTCCGGGTTGAGCGCGACCAGCCAGGCGGCGGTTTCGCGCAGCCGGGACGGCACGCGGGCATGGCCGAGCGTGTTGATGCGGGTCAACAGGGCCCGCAGCTGGTGTTCGGGGACCGCATGAGAGGTGAGGTACTGCGCGGTGAGGTAAGCCGCGATGCTGGCGTGCACGACGCCGAGCCGGCCGGGGCCGCGGCCGCTGAACACGGCGGTGGCCAGGGTGGCGTCAACGAGCTCTGCGGTGACGCTGAACTCGCCGCCGTCGACGGGTTCGGAGCCGCCGGCGAGGGCGCCGGCGAGCAGGTCGTCGGCGGCGGCCGGCACCGCGCGGGCGATCGCGCTGCGGCCGCACAGCATCGTGTAGGCAGCGAGCTTAGCGGCAACGGCGAGACGCTGCGGCGCGCTGCCGGCGGGCTTCTTGGTCAGTGGCCGGTCCGGATCGCGTTCCTCGACGAGAAGAAGCAGTCCCTGCTCGTAGAGGTCGGCGGCGGAACCGGGCAGTCGCCCCGACTGCTGGTACGTGCTTAGCAGCAAGTCCAGGGTCAGCGGGAGCGCGGCGAGTGGCACGGCCGCGGCGTCCACGACGGCAGTGAGAAAGCTAGCGCCGTCGATGCCGCGGGTGGCGGCAAGCTCGGCGATGTCGGCACGTCCGAGCGGCAGCAGCTCATAGACGTCGAGGCTCGGCAGCAGCGCGTGCAGTCGGGTGCCGATGGTTTCTGGCCAGTCGGCGGTGCGGCAGCCGAGCACGACCCGCGGCGTGGGGTGCCGCCGCAGCGTCGCTTCGAGGTGGTGGAGCAGGACCTTGGTCGGGATCGGGCATTCGTCGATGCTGTCGAGCGCGACGGTGATGTGGTGAGGGGGTACGCCCTTGCCGACGACGGCGTCGACGGCGGCCAGCCGGTCGCGCAGATCATGGACGTCGGCCACGGTGTCCAGGCCGACGTCGATGACGGTGCTATCGCCGGCGGTGAGGTCACGTACGGCACGGGACTTGCCGATCCCCGGCTCGCCCAGCACAGCCACCGAGGCGCGCGGTGCGATGCCGGCGACCGGCAACTGTCCCGCGGCAAGGGTGTTCGACCGGAACCCGTCGTCGTCCAGGTGATACTCACCGCCGAGCGGGACGACCTCGCGGCCGACTCCGATGGGGAACAGCACCGCGCCTCCTTCCGCCTTCGGCAGCCTAGCTTGGCGGGGCAAGCCGATCCTTGATGTCGGAGCCGTCGGTCACGATGGCCACGTGAAGGACGAGGAGTTCATCGCCCGGGTGCGCAGGCACAGACCGAGCGCTCTGATGCCGTTGATCGCGCAGCTCGCATCGACGCGCATGCAGCCTGTCGATTGGATGAAGGAGGGCCAGCGCGGCCTCGGCTCGCCGTGGGCTCTTGCGGAGATCGCCCGGGTCAGCCTTGCCTACGGTAACGAGCACCGAAGAGACGCCACCTTCGCTGACCTGGTCGCGTGCAACGAGGCCTACAACGACCTCGACGACCCCGAGGTGGTCGAGGGCTACAACGGACCCGTGGCCGGGTTCTTCCTGCGGCTGTGCGAGCAGCTCGAGTATCAACTGCCGGTCCGTCACGAGCTGACTCGCGCCATCGCGCTGTTTAAGCACACGGAGCCAAAGCGCGCCTTGCGCGTGGTCCGCGACGGCTGGGAGACCGAGCTCCTCGGAGCTGATCTAGTCACGTTCATCGCAGCTGGTCAGATGCTGCACATCGCAGCGAAGCCAAACGGAGGGCGATTCAATCCGCAATGGCTCAACCAGCCAAGCTTCGACTTCCTTCGTGACGTCACCGAGCCTAATCTCTTGCGGGCCGCCTGGGCACGTAGTTACGTGATCGAGGCCTCCGAGTTCGCCGCCCAGAATGCGAGGCCACGTCCATCTGCATGGCGCCGATACGGGCACAACCCGCTGCTGAGCCGGCCTGCAGTGAGCGGAGTTCAAGGCGACTGGCTCATCCCCGTTCCCGCACTCGTCGTGCGGCGTCTCAGCCCGCTCGGTCTCTACTACGCCGGGGTCGGCAAATGGGGAAAAGCCTTCGCGGATGATCTCGGCGACCTTTTCGAGCCCTACGTCGGCTCACACCTGCGCCTACTCGGACCCGATGTGGTGGAGCCCGGCTTCCGCTACGGCCGCGACAATCACGAGACCGTCGACTTCATCGTCACGCTGCCCGAGGTAGTTGTCCTCGTCGAGGTGAAGTCAGTCCGACCGACGGCCGCAGTCCGGGCGGGCAGTGATGAGGCGTCAACCGAGCTGAAGCGAATGCTCAACAAGGGCGTCAAGCAGCTGGAGCGAGCCGACCGGTTGATCGGCGAGCAGCATTCGGCATTCGCGCACATCCCTGAAGACCGGCCTCGCGTCGGGCTGATCGTGACCCTCGAAGATTTTCACGTCCTCAACAGCGCGTTTCACCGACCGCTGCTCGATCGCGAGCGCCCCGACTTTCCGATCGGCGTGGTATCTGCTGGTGAAATAGAGCACTGGGTGACACTGAAGGACAGGTCTCCCGGTCAAGTTGTGCTCGGTGCTCGTACCCCGCGTGAGGAGCACCCGTGGCCGATGGGTGCCGGCGTCGCGCTCAAACAGCAGTTGTATGGGCGGAAGCATCGACGCAACCCGATCGTCGAAAGGGCCTGGTCGGCCGGACCGTGGCAGCAGCTTGCGCCCGGCGAACATGGCGCCGACTAGGGTGAACAGTCTCGACCGCACCGTGAGGGCAGGATCACGAGCTGATCTGAGCGTGAGGCTCGGGCCCCGTCGCCGTACCCAATGGTGCACCTGGACAGCCGGTTCAATCCGGGTACAGGACCGCGATGACCTCGTGGGCCGTAGCGAGTACCGGCGCGGCCATTCCGACCGTCCAGGCGTCCTGCTGTCGGGCGTGGGCGAGATCGTTACGCAACTGCCGGGCCGCCTGAAGCTGGGTCGCCCATTTGTCGGTGATGAGCCCCTCCTGTTGGGCGCGTCCGATTAGCTTGACGAGCTGCTGCTCGCTGTCAAGCCGCACGCGCAGTGCCGCCTCGACCGCCAGCAGGGACCACATGCCGGCGACGACCATCGACTCGTAGTGGAACCACGCTAGGGTGATAAGGGCACGAGCGGTGCTCAGCAGGTCGGCAACGCCTGGGGGCGTGGCGGCCGTTATCGGCCACCTCTCGGTCAGCCGGACGAGGTCTGCGTGGGCCACGTGGCGAGGTCGTCCCGTCGCGTCGAGTCCACTGATGAACAGCGCCCATCGCGGGTCCGGCGGCACCTGCTCACTCGTCATGCAGATTGCTCCACAGCTGGGCGGGCACAGCCGGCGAGGGAGACCATCTCGCCGGCTGGGCGGTAGGGGATGTTCGATGGGAAACCGAGCCTAGGAATCAGTGCCACCCTATGCCCGGGACTGTGTCGGAGCACCCCTGTTCCCCGCGGTGACGGATGGCGAACCTCGTGAGGTACTGCTCCTAGGAGAGCACGATTTGTGCTCGTTCCACGGTCCAAGCAAATCTATACGGAGTGGCGCTGGATCAGGGCGGACACGTCGACCATTGCGATGTTCGTGCGCTCCGGGTCCTCCTCGAGATAGCTGCGGAGCTGGTCGCGGCGGGCGTCGAGAAGTTCGTGGCCGGTCACTTCCTTCGCGAGGACGGTTTCGCGGTCGGTGTCGCGGATCTCGTATGCGCGGCCGGGGACGATGTTCTCGGACGGCATCTTGATCAGCGCCGCCTCGCCGTCGTACCGAACGACCGAGCGGAAGTGGCGGCGGTTGGATGGGTGGACCCGTGCGTCAGCGATCTGCTCAAGCTCGTCGTCGGACAGCAGGTGGTCGAGGCGACTGAAACCCCGCTCCCGGCTGTCCATGATCCGCCGGTACTCGGCAAGCATCCGCAAGTAGGTGTCGAGCACGGGCGAATGCGAGTTCCCGTTGTCATTGTGCTCCAACTGGGGCTTCAACTCGGTCCAGCGCTCGCCGTCGCGCATTAGGAAATCGACGTATCGCGCCATGTGCCCCTCTAGTGAGTCGTTGTGGTCGAAGCCCAGGAACTGGAGCTGGTAGGCCATCTTCTCGGCGACGGGCTTCCCCTCCCTCTCGAGATGGTCGATGCTGAAGGTGACGACGCGAAACATCTGCAGGATGTCCGACACCCGGTTGCAGTCCCGCTTCGACAGCTCCGTGCTGAAGCCAGCGGTCTCGTACCAGTACTCACCGGTAAAGCCCTCCTCGAGGACCTTCGCGCGCATCAGCTGGGATCTCAGATCACCGTCGACGTCGTTGGCGTCCTCCGGTAGCACCCGGGCCAAGATTCGGTGGAGAAGTGAGAGCACCTGCCGGTCCGCGATCGGCATACTCTCGGCCGAGGGCTCGTCGCCGTGCTCGACCTCGCTCTGGTAAACGGGTACGACCGCCTCCATGAGCAGGTCCCGGACGTATTCGCTGAGCGAAACGCCTTGATCGTCGGCCAGCTCCTTGAGTTGGTCGCGGACGCGGTCATCCAACCTGATATTCAGGACAGCCATCTTATCCTCCTGTAGCGTTGTATGACGAGAAGTGTATACCGTCATACGTGATGAACGAAGCGTCGGTGAGGTGTCGCCGGTTCGCCAGCCCCCGACCGGGACGAGGGCGACCATGTATCACCCACTCGTGAACTTCGCCGACCTGCCAGAGGCGAACGAGGTCACCTACGCCGAGGGGCGCCTCACGACGCGCACCTACGCCAGCCGCAGCTTCGCCATGCAGTTCGGGCGCGACCAAGGGCATCCTGCGCGATACATCCATCGTGTCTTCGACGAGGTCGTGACCGATGACGACGACGATTGGGAATGGACTAACACTGTGGTGTACACGACTCCGCTGCGTACGGGGGCCAGCCGATCAATCGGGCGAGTGACGGATGAACGTCAGGCGCTCATGCCGACACGTGCTCGTGCCGAAGAGGGCGGTATGAGTCAGGAGCTGGACAGCGCCGACGCGGCCTGGAGTGCGTTGCGCGAAGTCGACGCCCGACGGTCTGCCGACTGGGGGCGGTGGCGCCACCCGCTCCGTTCCGCTCGCACACGGCACCTGGACGGGCGTATCGCGCTTCTCGCGCGCGAGCAGGCCGAAGCCGACTACCGGAGCGCCGCTCGTGACCTGTTGGTCGCCGCGGCTCAACGCGTCATGGACCAGTGGCGCCTGACGAACGCCGTGTCCCACACATGGCTGCTGCCCCCGGAGGCGTTGCTGCAAGCCCAGCTGACGCCAGAGGAGCAACGCCACCTCGACCGATCGGGCGCGCGCTCGACCCACCAACCGCTGGGCCATCTCAGTCTCTTCCTGCGCGGAAGCCTGCCCCACCGGCCGCCCTTCGCCCCTGCCGATGTCGTCCGGCAACCAGATGATGATCTCCGCCGGCTGCTGGAGGGGGACCGGCAACAGCGCGTGTGGCCGACTCTGAGCCCCGCCGAGCGGCAGGCAGTGCGCGCCTACACGACCAACCACAGCGCCTATCGACACGGCACCTTCGTCCCCGGGACCAGCACCCCGTTGACCACCGCGCTCGACCGCGCGGTCCTTCCACAGCCGGTAGTCACCTACCGGCTGGAGTCGCTGGGCACACCAGCACGGCGCTCGTTCCTGTACGGCCTTCAGCCGGGCGACGTCGTCGACTACCCTCAGCCGCTGTCCACGAGGCTCTACCCGGACCCGCTCGGCAGCCTGGCACTCGGGCATGACGACCTGCAGGACGCACAGTTCGCCACCGGCAGCATGGCGGGCGCCGGGACGGTCATGTTCGAGCTGCTCGCGACCCGCGGCATTTACGTCGGACGAGCGACCCAGGTGGTCAGCGGCGACGAGCAGGAGCTCCTGATCCCGTCGGCGAGTCGGTGGTTGGTTGTCGGGCAGGCTGACCTGTTCGCCATGGACCACGTCGGCCGCCCGCGCCGGAGACACATGATCCAGCTGTGGCAGCTCTGACCGGGTCTCGGATGGACCGCGCACTTCTGCCCCGGCCAAGTGACTTCCTGACGGCGTTAGGAGGACGCTTCCGGCATGACCAGCCCGGTCCGTTCCGACCGCCGGCACCTGCGCCGGCGCGAGACGATCGAGCAGGTCCTCGACACCGCGGTCGCGGTCATGGCCCACCAGGGCGTGGCCGGGCTGACGCTGGGCGAGGTCGCCCGCCGGATGGGGATCCGGCCGCCGTCCCTGTACATGTACTTCGACGGGAAGCTCGCCCTCTACGACGCGCTGTTCGAGCGCGGCTGGCGCGAGCTGTCGGCCACGATGCACGACACGTACGCAACGACCGGCGACCTGGTGGCGAGCCTGTTCGACGGCAGTGCGGCCTTTGTGCGCTGGGCGGTCGAGCACCCGGCCTACGCCCCACGCCCCACGCCGGTCCTGTCGTCTGGCCGCCTCGCCGTCCGGCCTCAGACGAGGACGTCCTGGAAATGGTCGCCGGTATCTCTGCGTGGATGCCTGTTCCGGAGCTACCGCGGTTCCGCCGACATCCCGACGGGGTCCGGCACGTGCGACGCAATTAGCCAGTCGACAGCGGTTGACTGGCCAAGGTGGTCTCCCTCCGCCTGGCGGATGGGAGACACTCGCTCAGGACCGGGCTGCGCAGTCGACGCGCCAACGGAGGTCGTGCAGCGCCCCGCCGAGGATCTCGATCCAGGACCGGGACAAGATCACAAAGCCGTGCCAACTGTCGCAGCATGCATGGCGCAGGCACTCCTTAGGCACCCAATATGATCGTTAATTGCAATTACTCTTTCGCCTGAGCAAAGATCAACAGGCCGCTGAGCCGCACCGATGCGCTTCTATCAACGCGAGCAAACAAATCAAGATCAATTCGCAGGCTCCATGGCGATGCTGCCGGTAGCGCACGCCTCTTTGGCCGCGGTCGCACGGGCTATCGCGGGCCGACTGCTGCGCGCTGTCGCGAGACGGTGCGCTTGGTCGTGGCGAGCTGGGCTGCGATGTCTCGGAGCGACCGGCCGCGGCCGGTGAGGCGGTGGATGACCTGAGCCTGCTCAGCGGCGGTGAGGTCGGCGTACTTGATGCCGTCGCCGGCCATGGCGCGTTCGACGGCGATCTCGTCGACGTCGTCCGCCGGGGGCTCGGTGGCGGGCGGTGGGGGCGGCACGTCGGTGTCGATGTCGTCCCAGGCCATCGGCGGCAGCCACCCGTGCGCGACGGCGTGAGCTCGGGCGGCGTCAGCAGCGGCGTGCTGCACGCCGGTGTCTCGGGGCGGCGGGGTGTTCGACAGCCGCTCGTACAACCTGGCGACGTCCCGGGCAGCCCGAGCGGTGACCGACGGGCTGGTCAGGCTGCGACGGAGACTGGCCGGGCGGCGAGCAAGCTCAGCTGCCAGCAGTTCGGGGGACCAGCCGATGGCGGTGAGAGCGTGCAGTCGGCGCCGGGTGCCGGTGGCGTCGACTCGACTGTGCGGGGCGCGGTTGGCGTCGTCGATGCCGACGTTCAAGATCCGTGCGGCGGTGGTGGGGCGGATCCGTCGGTGAGCGCGACGGGGAGCGGCCAGCTCGCGTACGTGGCTGACGGACATGTCGGCGAGCGTGGCGATGCGCTCGACGCCAATTCCGGCTGCCCGGAGCGCGACGAGGTGGTCGTGGACCGGGCCGGCGTCGACGAGCGGCTGCCCGCGGCCGTGCGCACGCTGTCGGTTGGCGGTGCGGGAGGCGGCGGTGTTGGCGGCGGTGCAGTCGGTGCAGCGGCAGCGGTCCTTGACGTAGGCGGCGCGGGTGCCGTGCACGTGCTGACTCCGTGGGTGGATGCACTCGCGAGTCACTCTCGTGTGGGCTCGGTGCGCGCGCCGGGTGGCCCGATCGACGGCCAGCTGGTGCTTGTCGCAGGAGTGTCGGGGGTGGTGGGCATCGGCCAGCGGAGTGCTGGCGTAGTCGGCGGTGTAGCCGCAGCTCGAGCAGGTGCGGGTCGTCCTCATCGCCGGCGTGGCTGCTCGAGCGACCTGTCGCCTCGACAGCGGCCGGGAAGGCCGGCGCGGAGCACCATGTCGTCGATCCAGTCGGTGCGGACCGTGCCGGCGTCCCCGATGTGCTCGTCGAAGGCCATCGCGCTGAACTGCCGGGAGATGACCGACCACTCCGTGTCGGGGAGCGGCCGTTCCAGGTGAGCTTCGGCGGTGAGCCGGTCGACGTAGGCCACGCTCGTCTCGAGCAGGTCGGCCAGATCGGTCAGCAGTCGGTACGTGTCTCCGCCGTAGGCGCTGACCAGGGCCGCAAGAGCCCGGCGCCGGCCGGCCGACCCACCTGAACCCTCGCGGCCGCTGGACGTGGCATGGGGTCGTAGCGGCTCGGTCGACTCAAAGGTGGTTGCGTCGTCGGTGACCGACTCCTCGGTGGGACGCGACATCGGTGCTCCTCCCGGCAGCTGCTGCTCGCGTCGGGAGCAGGCGCCAGGGGACGTCGCGTTCTGACACCGGGCGCCTCAACCGTGGTGAGAGGGCGCGAGGGGGAACGGCTGGTGTCGCCGACGGGGACCCGATGTCAGTAGCGGGCGGCAGGCTGACCGACGCGCTCACTGCGCCCGAGGAGGTCTTCATGTGGAACGGCAGAAGCGATGGCGTCGGCGGTCCACGGGAGCCGGGTGTCCGGTTCGGGCTGTTGCGTGCGGCAGCTGCGGCACCGGCGATGCTCGGCGGCCTGGGGCTCGTCGTCGTCGCGACCGGTGGGCTGGGCGCGTGGGCGCTGCCTGTCCTCCTGACCTGGATGGGCTGCGGAGCGGTCGCGCTCACCCGGGGCGGGGAACGGGTCGCCGTGCGGGTGGCGTTCGGGTTCCGCTGGCCCGGCCCGGCGCAGGCAGCGGTGCTCCAGCCGCTCTGGTCTGCAGCCCTGACGTCAGCCGGGACCCTTGCGGACGACGTGGAGCTGTATGTGCAGCGGAACGGTCAGCTCAACGCCTATGCCGCCGGCGGGCGCAGCGTCGCCGTCACCAGCCGAGTTCTGGACGAGCACCGGGCCGGTCGCTTGTCAGACGGCCAGGTGGTGGCTGTTCTCGTCCATGAGCTCGGCCATCACGCCACCGGGGCCACGCGGCCGATGCTGATCGCGACGTGGCTGGCGGCGCCGTGGTGCGTTGCAGCGCGGCTGCTGGCCAGTCTCACGAGCGGTCTGTCGGGTCGTCAGGCCGGGCGGGTGCTGGCGGTGGTAGGCGTCTGCGGTGTCGTCGTTGCCGTGGTTCGGGCGGTGCACCAGGGGCGCTGGCTGGCCGGGGGAGTGGTCGCGGCGATCGCCCTCTTCGCCGTGGTCTGTCCGCTGGCCGACGCGTGGACCTGCCGGCGTGCCGAGTTTGCTGCAGATCGCTTCGCTGCCGACCACCGCTGCGCGGTTGAGCTGGCCGACGCACTCCGTGCACTGCACGGTCCATCGAGCACCGTCGCTGGTTGGCACTGGAGGCTGCTCGCTACCCACCCGACTCCGGACGATCGAATCGGCGCACTGCTGGCGGTGCCGAGCGGCTCGCGGGTGTCGTGTTGGCCGTCCTTGGGCCGCTCAGCCGGCGGTGGCTCGGCCGGTTGCCGGCTTTGATCCGTTCGCCACCGAGTGAATGCGTTCGGCGGGGGTCGCTGCCGTCGGACGAGGCGGTCGACAGACCGGCTTCGCTGTTGAACAGGCAGAAGCCTCGTCCACAGGTCACGCCCGTGGGGCGCTCGTCGTCAGCTCCCAGTGGTCTGCTCAGTCCGACGAGCAGAGAACCGGCGGTCGACCGGATGCCGAGCGGACCAAGGGCTCGACGTCAACCAGGCTGCGGCGATAGGGGAGTGGGCGGATGAGCACGACCAAGCGGCGGCAGGCCGGGGAGGGCGGGATCAGCGAGTACCTGACGAAGGCTGGGCCACGATTCCTGATCAAGTACCCGGCGCCGCGGCAGGACGGCACGAGACGCGTGGTCCTCAAGCGCGGCTTCAGGACGAAGCGCGAGGCCGCCGCCGCTCTCCGTACCGAGATTCGGGCGCTGGAGACGGGCGAGTGGGTGGATGCGTCGAAGCAGCCTCTGGCGACGTACCTGTCCGAATGGCTGGACGGTCAGCGGCTGGCGCCGGCCACGCTCGCCAGCTACCGGAAGAACGTCCGGCTGCACATAGCGCCGCACCTGGGGGCTACCCGGCTGGACCGCCTGACCGGTACGTCGGTTGACGCCTGGATGCGGATGTTGGAGACCTCAGGCAGGGCTGACGGTCAAGGTGGTCTGTCGCCACGCACGGTCCGCTACGTGTTCACGATTCTCCGGTCAGCACTCGGCGACGCGGTCAAGCACGGTCAACTCGCGGGCAACCCCACCGACCGTTCCACTCCGCCGAGTCCCTCTCAGGCGCGGCCGCCGGAGATGCAGGCGTGGACAGCGCTCGAACTCGCCCGGTTCCTCCGCTGGGCCGACGACCGTGACTCTGATGCGGCGATGGCCTGGCGGTTGCTTGCCTACACGGGGATGCGACGCGGCGAGGCGCTGGCGTTGCGCTGGCGGGACGTCGACCTGGACGCTGGTCGGGTCGCCATTCGGCGAAGCCTGGGTGTGGTCAGTACCAAGGGACAGGGCGAGCAGCTCGTCGAGGGGACGACCAAGACGGGGCAGTCCCGCGTCGTCGATCTGGACGCCGGCACGGTCGGGACCTTGCGCGCCTACCGGTCGGTCCGTGGCGGGCTGGCGCTCGACCTGGTCCGGGACACCGCACTCGTGCTCGGCGGCCTGGACGGTCGGCACCGTCACCCTGAGAGGTTCTCCCGCCGCTTCCTCGCGCACGTCCGGCAGGCGCGGAAGGCACTGGGCGAAGAGCAGCTTCCGATGATCCGGCTGCACGATCTGCGCCACACCCACGCGACCTTGCTCTTGGCTGCCGGCGAGCCGGTCAAGGTCGTGTCCGAGCGTCTTGGCCACGCCAACGCCACGATCACGCTGACCGTCTACCAGCACGTGCATCCCGGCATGGGCCGGCAGGCCGCCGACCGCTTCGCCGCCCTGCTCGACGGCTGACGGTGATACCGCGCTGGGGCCGCCAAGTATCACCGCGGTATCACAAGGCCTTGCTGGACCGTGGAACGAAAACCCCCCGGGCCCCTGACCTGCAGGAACACCGGGGGGAAGCTGTGTCCGAGGGGGGACTTGAACCCCCACGCCCGATAAAGGGCACTAGCACCTCAAGCTAGCGCGTCTGCCATTCCGCCACCCGGACGAGTGCGTGACCAGGTTACCGGACGGGCCGCCCCGCCCA
>Ga0210040_10001873_pt1 | contig 30795 bp, 30 predicted proteins | sample CryGeyCG12114_NA_FD_185462 | JGI IMG/M metagenome (GOLD analysis project Ga0210040, IMG submission 185462) | Groundwater microbial communities from aquifer - Crystal Geyser CG19_WC_8/21/14_NA (SPAdes) (version 2) | ecosystem: Environmental > Aquatic > Deep subsurface > Groundwater | place: USA...
TGACACGAAACGATCGGTTCGTTTCAATGGCTCGACACGACACGAAATTACCGGTTCGGTCCGTGTCAAGCTATTGACACGAAACGAAACGAGAATATTGACACGAACCGACACGTGCCATTCCCTAGACTAGACTGCTCGTTGCAATCACTCGTATTGTTGTGAATACAATGTAAATAAAAATATTTATATGTGACATACTCTTATTCTCGTTAACCTTGTGAACGTAAAAATAGGGTCAGCAAATTCACAAAAACTTATTGGAAAGATTTCTCGGGACAGGGAAAAAGCCATTCTCCATTTTCTCGCGACTAGGAAAAAAGGAGGCCAAAAGTGCATGTAAGCAAAGAAGTAATACATTAGCATGTGTCCTTGGTAACTTGTAACCCTCATTTTACCTTGTTATTTACTATGGGAGGTAACAGTATTAATTTTGTCTATCGTGTTGTTGGACAGTTGAAGAAAAACTTTACAGAGAACCACACCATGTGCTAGACAAATTGGGTGCATCCAGGCTTGTGGTGATGCTGCTAACCAACTTGGAGAAAGCTCCTGATGTTTTACAGCAAGCTTACATAGATCTTGGGATTTCACTTTTAAGTGGGGAAACAGTGGAAGTCCAAAGTAGCTTTTACAACCACTTGTCGGCATGCCCCAAAAGTCACAACTTCATGAAGGTATGATCCATCACTAGAAACTTGTGCACTATATCATTTCCATAGTTTTATTGAGCTTGAATTGTTGTTTCCAAACTGACTGATTGACAATGCATGTTCGTAATATGTTCGTAAGCAATTTTCTTGAAAATACTTTGAAAGTCTTACTTATACCCTCTAACAACTAAAATATTCTCATCGGACACTCAATCTTTCACATTGCGGACATACATTTTGACGGCGAATATTATAAATATGGTGATAGGTTCTGTACAATATTCTGCGGGAAGTGGGAGCTGACTTCAGGGCATTGGCGAAAACGAAAATCAGTGATATTGCCAGAGGCGAATCAAAAACGCATTTGTCACAAAGTACAATGCCAAAAGCAAGCAGCGGTATGTCGTCACTCAAGAATATTGTACCATTTGCATTGCTTTCCATGATGTATGTGCAAACTTTTTCATGTATTGTATTTCATCTGTGATTAGAGTATAATCGGCAAATACTAAGAATGTCTGCTACTATGTCGGATAACATTCTGAATGCTACTCACTACGCCTTTTTTGGACTAAAGAAGTTAAGGTCTTTAAAAGGTAATCCACAAGCTCGTATTGCAACTTGACTTGAAAGGGAGAGATGAAGTTGGATATATAGTTTTGTATTTTTTTGTGTGTGTGTTGGAATTTCTCCATGTATTTCTGTGTGTATATTATAGGGAGTGGTATAACGAATTATTTTGTGGGCAACTGTGGAGCTTACATGGATGAGGAGAATGATTGGAGTGGAGTGGCAACCACAGTACTCAGAAGAGATGGCTATGCTATCTCAAGTATGAAGCACCCTAGGGAGCAGTTAGTCGAAAGTTCCCTTCGCTTTCTTCAGCTTCTTTGTGAAAATCACAATTTGGAGATGCAGGTTCGTTTTCTATAGCACAATGGAAGCTATTACATTCTCCTTGTTAATTCCTATGGTTATATGTTATGACTTTTCATGAGGATTCAATAGGATTCTAAAGGGTGGTGATTTTCTTGTCACATTTTTAAAGATAGCTTAGGTAATAAATAGAAGACATATGGAAAAGGGAACTAAAGACTCTATTTTTGTTCTGTTGTATAATCCATATTTCACCGTATGTTGGACAACGTAGAATTATGCATAGTGTGAAAAAGTAAAGATTTTTCTGTTTACTTATAAGCTGATGAATTTGTGATGAAAGTTGTCAAAAACGAACTCATTATTGGGTAAAAACAATTGTAGTACATAGTGGCTCAAACTTTTCTGTTTTCATTTGAGTAGGGATACTTGAGGCAACAAAAGAACAACAATAAATCCCCGTATGACCTGGTATCCCAAACACTGGTGTTCCTCGACTGCATTTTCGACTCAAATACTGGGAGCCCTGGGCTGATTGGACTATTGGTAGACGAACACAACATTTCCTTGATTAATCAAACGTTGCGAACTCTGACAGAATTTTGCCAAGGACCATGTCTCGAGAATCAGAATGCACTTCTTTTGCATGAGTCAAACGCCATTGACATAGTGACAACTTTTGTAGCACACGATATCACACCGTTGAGCAAAAGGAGAATGGATTTAGTGATGGATCTGAAAAATCACGCGAGCAAATTAGTTCTTTCACTCATGGAGAGTAAAGATGGGATTGAAAAGTTTTGCAAGATTAGTAAGATGAATATCAGGAACATGGTGAGCAAAGTTTTTCGACTTTTCTTACCCAAGAATAAACTTTTAGGTGAAATATTTCTTGTTTCATCAATATAGACCTTAAGTCTATACGCTTGTCTGCTTTTTCTCAGTCAGTTAAAAAACTTGTACTAAATGGATTGAATAATTGACCTGTGGGAAGTTTTCTTTGTTGTCCTGCTTAGTTAGTACTAGAACAATAAGTGCTCAAGTAAGTAAACTCTTGATGGTGTTATTTTTACAAGGAAAAAGTTCTTCCTTGGAACTTCTACAAAAAAACCTTGAGGAATTTCATTTTTTAACGATATCTTGTTCGCGTATATATTCTGTTTGGTTTTTATAGTTTGCACCATATAGTCACGGTACATTATGAATGCACAGGAAGTATGTACATGTGTTTGTCAAAGTTCTCAAATTTAGCTGCTGAACTTTCTCTTTTCGCTCCATTACGTATTTACTTCACAGGGTAATGTAGAGGAAGAATGTAAGTCGAATCAACCCACTTTTCTCTGTTAACAATAATATCATAACAAGTTCAACTTTTTCAGTCAAGTGTTGGAAACTCAATTCATAGAAAGTAAATATGTTACGTTGTATAGATAGTATGTACTTCAGTCTTTAAATAGTTCAGAAAGAACTCATAGTGGGGCAACCGTTGAAATTACTTTGTGTACAAAACCCTTAAATGACGAAATTTCTTCCATTTTGACATGTTTTTATTTACACATAGATTGAAGTCATTGGAAAAGCGTACAGTTCAGACCGAGATGACTATGTATACTTAATGAGAGGTGAAGGTGTTGCAGCCAAGCAGGTACAAGAAGATTTTGTTGATATATTTTGTTAGGGCTTTGAAATTATCGCGAAAAATGATGTCGTCATTGTTTCATTCTTTCCATAGGTGGGCCATTCGCTCTATCTTTTGTGTCACCAACTGGCTCAGCATGATAAAGTAGTGATGGGGGAGTTGGAGCAAAATCAATATGGTGATGCCATTCAGTATTACAGTGATAGAACTGCTCAAATTGAGGTATGACTGTCTTTAACAGATTTCAACTCCAATTATCGACATATTAGGATTTAATGCAGACTTTTTAGCTTGGTTAGAGAAAATATAGCAGTCATTATTCATGGTTTCTTTCGGAATAGATTGTGAGACAAGATGAAGACAAAGAGTGTTTGGAACGCGTAGTTTTCCCGATTCCACCTGTTTGCGCATACTTGACTCATGACACCAAAGATCGAGTATTTCGCACAACTGAAGATGACGAAAAAGGCTCAAAAGTGACTAATTTCTTTGATCAAAGAGAAGCACTCATGTACGAAATGGAATGGCAGGAGAAACTTAGAAGTAAGAGAAAACCTACCTACCCTATCTTTTCATTCACGTGTCATTTCTTCATGTTTTATTCTTGTGGGTAGATGAACCATATGAAACTGCTTAATATCATGAATAAGGTTCTAATGATTGCTTGCATTTTCTTACAGATAAACCAATGTTGTTCACTTGCAGTTTGTATGAATCGTTTTTGGGAAATCTTGTGTTTGTCATGATATTCATGATAAACATAATGGTTGCTTTGAGTCATCCTGTGGAAGAAGGGAAAGGTAAGAGCTCAATAATTTTTTTAGTTTTAATCATTCATCATCCACATTGTGAGATTAGAAATATCAATAAAAATCTGGGGTAGTAAAAGTTTACCTATGCGTATCAGAAAGTGGAAAATCTTTGGTTAGATAACTAAAGGAATTTTGAAACTAAAGCAGAGTAATGTCTACAAAATTGAGTCTCCTTTATACAATCTCACTCTATGCACACTTGGTGTGCTTTAAAACTAACAGTCCATATCATATGCTATGTCTTAACTATTGAAACCCAGTCAGTTTATATCCTAATATCTAAAAGTGTTGAATTGCCTTATGTTACACGCTTGAAGCGCAAACAAAGTTTCCCAGCTCTCAATTTAATTAAGGAGAATAGGATTGAACTGAGAGAGTCTCTTGAGATAGAAGGAAACAAATGACACACCTGCTCTTATTGAGAGCCAGTGAGTTGTCAGCACACAACCCTGTGTATAAAATGATGCAGTTTTCTGTCCATTACTTTCTTTGCTCACATGCTTGCTTACTTTCCTTGGGTCTGTCCTATACTCTCTATTGTTGCACGTTCACATTCAATTGGTCCAGGTAGTCTTCATGTACTCCATGCTAGGTACACCCATGTGGCTCAAACTTGCTAGTCTGTACAGCAATGAAAATAAAAGTAACTATCTTAGGTAGCCGTAACCACCACAAATTATTTTTTTTTATCGTGCGGCTCAATTCATTTCATTTATACGTACCATTGAAGCATATAAGTTGGTCAAGCTTTCTTTTTTCAACACTCACATTCGTTGTTCAAGTGGTAATAAACCATTATGATTAGTTGTACGTTTCGACTACAACATACAATTTTACTGCTTGCTCTATATTTGAATGTCCACTTGGGGACTGGCTAACTTCATCAATTAAGGACACACATCTCATTGGGGAGTCATCATGGGCATTGTTCTGATTGGATGTGGGTACATCCAATTAAGGAAGCCAGATGCAGCCGGTCTGCAGACCAATATTTCCATTGTCATTCTCATCATTATTGCGATGGCGGGTCCGATCCACACCATTAATATCCTGGGATGTCTCACCGTAAGTGATTATACTGTGATTTCCTCTAATATCAATTAATAGTATTTTACGTGTCACTAGCATGATGGATGCATTATGGGAACTAACTCATAGTGACATTCTATAGATTGAATTTGGTGAATATTTAGTACTGTACCTTTAGATGGTGATTTTTGTCAGGGCTTGGCAAAAATTTGAAGGATTTTGCCAACAATCGTACATTTTATGTGTGTACCAGTAAACTTTATCCTTGTTCGTGCTATAGAGTTGTTTGTAGTCATGTTGTAATTAATTTAGTAGCCATAAATTTTATGGGCACTTTTGTAAGTTAGAAAGCACTTTGGCAGAGTCTGCACGTATGTACAGGTGTGTATAGTGTGCTGAGCAAGTAGCAAAACAGCATGTGAGGACTGATGATCTGACCACAGTCGGTCCTTTTCTTTTCATAGTTTATTGGGGGTCGTTAAAATTGAGATTGGAATGGCCATTTGAGTTTCTGTTGATGGAATAATTCGTCATGAACAATTCATTTATGGGATTACAGGTTTTCCTTAAATTCCTACACATCGTGTCCCATCAGTGTCGGAGTGGAATGTTTTTGAGGCCCACGAGTGAGCTAGTTATGGATGGCGAGTTTGTCTATCATGTTGGATTCGGATTGATTTGCTGTGCTGGGCTCATGATTAATCACTTCTTCTACTCCATTTTGGTATGTGTACACGTTTTTACTGTAAACTCACATAACTGACTGTGAGTAAATGTAAGTTGTAGTCAGTTAGTTAGTTTCTTGTACAAGTAGTAGATATAGTAGTTATGTAAAGCAAATAGAAAATCAATGTTTTGCTAACTGACTGAAAGACTGTGGAGAAGTCCATAGATTCTTATCATCCAGTTCTCGTCTCTTTTGCATGGAAATGGAAATACGAAAGCATTTTGGTGTTCGGTATAAACAATTTGAATTCATTTATGCAGCCAAGTGGTTTAATTTTCTCCGTGAGTGCTCACTATGAAGCACTATTGTTTATTTATTGTTATTTGCACTCAAGTGTGTGGTAAATAAAGGGAGTGAGTGTATTGGTGCTGGTTGGTACAAGTTGTCCACATTGTGATGCATGCTAATAGGAAGGTTTTTTTCCGCACAGCTTTTTGACATTGCATACCGCGAAGAGACGTTGATGAATGTGATTCGATCCGTGACAAGGAATGGGCGCTCTATTGTTCTCACAGCCATTTTGGGCATCATTCTGGTCTACGTGTTCTCTATTGTAGGCTACGTGTACTTCCAGAATGATTTCTTGGTTGAAGTTGACTCTTTAGACGATGGTGCTGTGTCCACAACAGGTTTCATGCAGTTTTTTCTCACTTGTTGCGCAATTCTTGCATGCTGATAATAGAACATGTACTGCATGTCTGGTGTGTCCTCCAGCTAAATGTGTTGTAAACATTGGAGTGAGTAGCTGTAGTGGAATATTATATTTTCAGGTACAGATGGTACTGATTTATCTGAGACTAGGGAATCCAATGGAGGCAAGGAACATGTTTGCGACACGTTACTCATGTGCATCATTACTACGTTGAACCAAGGTTTACGAAATGGAGGGGGCATTGGTGATGTGCTTCGGTCACCAAGTAAAACTGTAAGTGCTCTGGTTTATACACACTCCTCTTTTATAAACTACCAAGTTAGTTGGATAGCATTGGATAGCAGCTTGTAGAGCAATTGAAGTATAGTGCTACGCATTACCAAGTTAGTTAGTTAGCCTGTGAGGAAAACTAGTTGATGTCAAATCAAATGCTTTTAATAAAGAGCGAATACAATTTGAAAAGAACTATAAAAGGCTACAGTAACATAATTTTAATATGCCCATTGCACACACAATATTTTTACAAGTCGCTATTGTGAGTCTTGAGTCTATTTAATGCATAGAGTAGTACAAAAAGGGCTGTGTAAAACTGTGAGACCCCGAGAGTCAAAGGACTTGTTAGTAGAAAAACGAAATAGAAGATGAAGAAATAATAATTGCTAGATGCTAGTTGATAGAGAACCGGGATAGATAGAGCATGACATCATTGCTTGTCCCACTTCATCCTCTGTTTAATTAAAAGGAGCGTTTAGTCCAAATAAACGTATGGCAGTGGCAGTCGCTTGCGAACACTGATCGATGCTTCTGCAGACCGGTTGCCTTTCCTTGAAGGTAAAGGCAGTAGTGCTCCCACTGGGAGAAAGTGAAAGCATGTGAGGCACGGCAATATAAGTCACTTGATGAACAACGAAAGGAAAGTTTCCAGCCATTCTTGTTCATAGAATTTGCACTTTTTCTTTTTTGCCCGTGTAGTAAACTTACACTTTTAGCCAAAAGTTGACGTTGGTAGGAAAGTTAACGTGTGTACGCTTATGAGACTGTCTTTTGTGTGTAACATGTTATTTGATAAAATTTCTTGAGGGGAAATTGGGATATTTTTTTGCATGGGCTCTTAAATATTCGGTATATTATCCTCTCTACATCATCTCTACTTTACGGTTTATCACACTGCAGATTTAATTCAGTGGATGATTACTATGAGTTGTCTTACACAGAGTTATTATAATGATAAGTTGGCGAGTCAACTTGAGCACGAAACAGAGTATATTCTGTGGAGACATACCAAACTAAATGCATTGTGCAGGAAGTAACAAACTGGTAGAGGCGACTAAGTAAGCTTTTGTTTATCAAGTAGCTGATGACAAGATTCTGGAATAAGTAATATCCGACGGTTAATGTTTGGCTCATTTTTAGTAAAAAGACTCATCCAAATGAGCCCTATTCCCTAATGGAATGAAATTAATTTATCAGTGTTCTTGACTACGGAAAGTTTTGTAGGAATTCAGAACTTTCCATACGTGCATACGTTTTACTCGACCATTGCTATAGCTGACTAACTAACTTACCAGTAGTTTTCGTTTCCGTATGAATTTGCAGACTAGAGATTTTGAACTAGTTCTTGTTGGATGACCATCATAATTTTTTTTCTAGGAACCCCTTTACACTGCTCGTGTCTTGTACGATCTCCTTTTCTACTTTGTGGTCATTGTCATTCTGTTGAATCTCATTTTTGGTGTCATCATTGACACTTTTGCGGATCTTAGGACGGAAAAACAACATCAAGACGAGACTTTGAGAAACACTTGCTTCATTTGCGGTTAGTGAACAGAGTGATATTAGATAGACCCTGAATTGCAGGCCATTGTGAGATGTCTATGTCTCCATTAGAGGCCACTGTGAATTTATATTGTGCGCACAATTTTGCCCTTCAGGTCTAAATCGATCTGCATTTGACAATAAATCCGTCACTTTCGAGTACCATGTCACAAGGGAACACAACATGTGGAATTATCTTTATTTCATTGTTCTACTCAATCGGAAGGAGCCTACAGAGTTCACTGGTTCTGAGTGTTATGTGGCCAAAGCCTTGAATGTAAGTAACTCACATTCTTTCTAGTTTATGGTTCGAGTTACTAAACGATATAATATTAGTTAGAGTTAGTTAGTCGTAAAAAAACGAGACCAATATGAATGGAATGACGTGATTACCTTGGTCTCAACTCATGATGAGTTTGTTTTGGCTTCATGTAGAGTGAAAGTAATAGTACACTCCAATTCAGCGAACTTGAAAGGTGTCATAAAAACATGTTGGGTTCATGTGTTCTGAACACTTTGACTATAGGAAAGGAAATTGGATTGGTTTCCTCGGTTGAGAACTTCTTCTCTGGAAGACACGGTGGATGCGGACGCGAGTGCATATGAGATAAAGAAACTCTCTTCCCTGTTGGATGACACGAAAAAAGACTTGAAGATGGTGGTGGATGGTTTGAAGAGTCTTCAGAAGAAGGTAATTTTTATGCAGTTCTACCAACAGACCATATTAGGAGTAGTAGTGTGGTTGAGAGCTGAATAACAGAGCGGAAGGGAACATGCATGGTGATGTTGGTTTTCACTATAGTATTGTATATATACATATGTATATGAAGTCAAGAATTTTGTACAGCAGAAGGCTGCTTCTTTTACAGGTTGCAATCGGTACATAACTTGTATGAATTGTATTCCAGTGAGCTAGGAGCTAAAGTTAATTAACGTAGTTCCCCAAAAGTTTGTTTGTACTTTATGTGTTGATTAAATTGTGGCGTTAGTTTCAGGAGAACAGTGAAGGGTAACTACAATTTTTGACGCCATTTGTATGGGGATAGTATCAAAGTGAACCATGTGGTTGAATATAATTAGAGTGACGATGTATTGTCATAGTTTCATTCAGTCAGTGAAGTGTTAAGTGTGATATGATTTTCATTTCTATTTCAGGCGAAGGTGCACAAGTAAAACCCATTCTGCTTTATTCGCCGAATTGGCTAATGGAAAGCAGGAACATTTACACCTGCGTGATTTAACTAGTCAACTCAGATCCTATATTGTGATTAAAATGTGGAACGAAATATGAAGTGCTATAAATTGCTTGCGATCACGATTTTGGGAATCCACTGGTGATAAATACTAACTCAGTTCGATTTACTACGAAGGATGAATGCTGTGAAAAAATGTATAGAAGCTACTATATACGGAAAGAACGGCAGAAATACGGTTTATTTTGTTGTCATCTCGGAATTTGATTGTTACAAGAGGAAAATAAATGTTTATATCGTATCCAACTTACTGCATATACAAATCAGGCATCCGCATCAGGAGGGATTCGTAACAATTTTATTTAGTAATGTTCCATAATATACTTTTACTCCCACATAACATGAGTCTAAAATTTACATGAAATTAACAATGTGTGAACAAGAATACATGAAAGTGATGAAAGTTGAGTTTAGTATATAATACATTGCATTCATTGACAAGTGAAACTTTCTTCAGTGATTGCACCTAATTATTAGCATCAGAACGTCCATACACTTGGTGAATCCCTTATTATTTCCTTTACAATGTTCGACATTAGCTTCCTGTACATTGAAAATATACAAAGATAGTTAAAATGTATCGCGGGATTGAACCGCTTGGGGCGGGTTTAGAAGTGTACATGTACATAAATAATACATACGCAAGATTCAGGTAATGATAAAACTGAAACATAGGGAAGTACCCTGTCATTGCTGATCCACTCACATTTGTTGATAATCCATTAAAGCTATACGTACGTCAAACTACTCTGCATTGTATAAAAATGACACTTTCCATATATTCTATTCTGACTAATAAAGGTGAAAAAAAGTAAAAAATAACCTTTTCCTTTTCATAATAAAGCTCATCCACATTATTGATATGAATGACCCGTGTTTTTAAAAACCGCTCAAAATAAATTTTACGTGCTTTACCCCTGCACGCAGCTAAACTTTGAATCCCTTGTGTATTCTGAAACACTAACACTATTTGTAACTCTCTCGGTGCCTGTGCTAACTTTATATTGTATCTGAACTTGTACAAAAACTACACTCTATCTAGCAACCCACTTGACAGACTAGTTTGCACTACTAACTAACTAAAAGTAACTAACTAACTAACTGCCCTGCTCACTGTTGCAACAATAAATAGTCGATGAGCGAGCAAATGTAGATAGTAACTAAACCCTAAACATAACCGAATGCTGGAGCTCAACATATCGTATTATAAAGTAGACAAGTCTCCGTACACATTGTCTCTCATTCATAAATGAGCTCAACTATCTACAAGTTTATGTATAGTACCTAACAATACAGTTTAGCACAAAGGATACAACTTGTTACTATTGTACAACTAAATATTCAAACCCTTCATTCTGCAGGAGTAACACATATCATAGTGATTTTATTGGAAGGAGAAACTGAATAGTTATTAAATATGCTATTATGTCTATGGTTGGAGCCCGTACTGCCTTTAGAGCCCAGAGATTCCATGGACCCAAAATGCCCTTTCGTCCTATGCCAATTAGATTCATCTTCACAGCCATCCAGCCAATATGTTTTTGTCACTCCTTTTCCTTTTAAGAGAACCTGATGCATTTTACGAATGAATGCACCCAGCAAAAGGAAAAAAATGTGTTAAACAAGCCATTGGTGCAAAACATGGGAATCCCCTTGCATGAATTTATCAAGTGATATTTTTTAAGAATCGGATTTGCAAAAAAAACCAAAATTATGTTGATGGTACTTTCCATAATACGACCGCAGGTTTGAAGTGACTTAAAAGAAGGAATCGAGTAAAGTAATGAAATCAATGAGCGGATTTAAAAGAAGAAAAAAAGTCTTTCAATATGCTGTCCTCACAAACTAACAAACTAAAGAGAAGAGCACATTAAAAATAGCAAGTCCCTGTCATTTCATTCCCCAGGTTTGACATAAGCGAAAGTCTACTGCATTACTTTTATGCCTTAGTAAGCTTTATGAACCAAACTCGAGTTTAACTTGCATTTTATAAGCAATAAAGTTGGATTTCAGCAGGCAAGCTGACTCCAACTTCCAGTCAGCATGTGTGCAAATAGCTAGTTAGCTAACTAAAATACTGGTATGACTAGCAGTACTAAAACTAATTCATAATAAATGACAGTCTCACCTCGCCCCTCAAAGTTAAATAGAATCCTCCAGTTTCCCGTAATCTTTCTGCAGTCGTCTCACTTATATGAATTTTCAGTGCTGCAGAGTGCGGATAAGCAAATATTGTGTTAATTCACATGTAAACACTAATTAGCATCCCAACTGATTTGAACATTTGGAAATCAAAAAATGCTCTACAATCTTACGTTGCCCTGCCGATTCCATACGTGAGGCTGTATTTACAGTATCACCAAATAAGCAATAATGCGGCATCCGATGTCCCACAACTCCAGCACAAACAGGACCTATTGGGTTACCAAAGTAATGTCTGGCTGAATAATTAGCTCACTTCAAAGTGACAAAATGGAATTCAATTATCAAAATCCAATTTTCACACCTACGGATTACTGAGGGCAAATACTACTAAAGCATCAAATATATTGCCTTATTTTGCCAACAGACACCCAGAAGGAATAACCAACAATCATGATGATAGAATAGGTACATCACGGGTAGAGCCCCGCTACACCGATTTCGGTTTTTAATACGTTAAATGAAAGATCCCGATTATGACTGGATAAAAAATTTCAGAGCAATCTTTTCCGACAAAAATGTTAACAATTTCCGATTTTGAAGCATTAAAAATCAAAACCGGTGTAACGGGTGCAACCCATAATATTATGCCAAAGAATGAGAGGAATGAACTAAAATTTCCAATTACTATCCCACTTCCAAACTAACTCCATTAAATCAGCATTAGTACCTAGTAGAATGCTACTTTTAATGATATGTCAACACTCAAATGCAATTTTACTCATAATTGGAAACAGACATAAAGAGTATTTCGTAATGATAATATAATTGAGGCACAAAGATCAATAAATTATAATCCTGAAGAAATATGTTTGAACTTACCAGTATGGATCCCTATGCGTATTTTCAGCTGCTCCTCGGGCAAATGGTCGATCTCGTAGTTCTTGATTGTATCCAACACTGCGAGGCTCAAGTAAGCAATTTCGGAGACATGTAAATCTCCATTACGTCGGGGTGCTCCCGAAACTACCATGTATGCGTCCCCTATGGTTTCCACCTCATAATTGAAAAAAAGTTACTGTCAACCAAATAGTGTTATTATAGCAATATAGTATATAAAACTAGGAGTTGCCACCTGCGATTGATTTACTGTCTATATATTTATGTCGGCACACAAATTACCTTGTATGCATCAAAGCCATCCAGAATCCCATCAAAAGATCCGTACACGTGATTGAGAAAATCCACAACCTTCAGAAACAATCACGTACATTTTCTATACTACTGTTCGTTTCAAATTAAAATATAAAATTTTCAGTCCACATTTATTTGACATTGGTCGTTATCTCCTAGTTTCCATGTAAACAAACTGATAATGAACAAAGATAATTTTTTTCCTCAAAATTGCATTGAAAATTCCGCAATTTCTTTCTTTCGTTGAAATCCCATGTAAACTTGTTGCCAAAACAATAAGGACATTTTTCTACCATAAATTCAACAAATGACCATTTAACCAAAATAACAAACTCACTATTAGAGACGTTTCATTCAATTTGAAACGCACAGTAATATTTAGGCTCCACTTGTTTGCCTTTATTATTATGTACTAAAACTAAAAGGTCACTAAAAATATTTATTAGGAGAAATACCTTAAATAAATTACTTACTTGAATTGGAGTTGACTTTGCACAGATAGACGTAAAGCCCACAATGTCTGAGAAGTATATCGTGACAGCATCAAACGATTCAGGAACCACAGTCTCTCCTTTCAGAAGTTGCTCTGCTACTTGCCTACACAAAAATGAATATAGTCTTTTTCCCAAATTGCGAAAGCATCATTATTTTGGCAGATTATAGCATGTATAAAAGAGCATAGAGCAAAAAAAAAACTTTTTGAAAAAATATTTTTGATTATTTTGGTAGTATACGATGAGCCAAGGTGCAAACAGGACCTTTAAAGGACATGTATTGTCTAATTGACCATTAAAGCATTTTTGACAAAACTCAGCTCATCAGAAGATCACACAACAAAAAGCAATGCAGTGGCCCGTATATAACCAAGCTGAACCATTTTGCTGCATTATAGACCACAAAATATAGAGTTGTAAAGCAATAATAATAAGACCACACAATGGAATGCTTGAAGAGCGTGAAATTTCACGCCCCACCCGCAGAAAAACAAAGCAGATAAGTGAAACTAACCTTGGCAATACTTGGTAGAGTAAATCCTCTGAACGTTTTTTCTCTTGCTCCAGTTCCCTTGTTTTGTCATCCACGAGTCCTTCTAAATGCGAAGCATGTTGTTCCAATCTTCTCAGCAAATCGTCCACTAAATGGACAGCACCCCTATGAATAATTAGAACTTATGTCCCATTCTATTCACAATATACTAGATACTGAAAGTCCACCAAAAAAAAACTACATAGATTTTCTGTGGCTCCTGGAATCCTTATATACCATACCATTGGCTGAAGCAAAGTCACAAGTCGCTACAATAATACTTGTCACCATTCTAAGCTTGAGGTTTTCAAGATTTATGCACACATCTAATCTAGTATGTACGAAGGAAGGTAAGGAAAAACATACTTCATCGTTTTCTTCAAATAATGCTTAACAGTAGGAAAGTCGGGCCTGTCATCAGGATTGTCAGCCCAACAATTCTGCATCAACTGGCGAATCTCAGCAGACCCGCAGTCCTCATTTAACTCAGGCCTGAATGGAGGATTCGTATGGGCGGCAACACGTTGAATTATTTCTGCACCAGTATACAGTGAGATACATGAACATTATGCAAGGATTGTAAGGAGCAAACAAGTGAGTAACAAATAGACAAAGAAATGGTTACCTTCACTGCTAGACTCTACATTAAAATAAGGCAACGAGCGAGTGGCAATTTCATACAAGATAATGCCAAAACCGTAAATGTCCCCTTTCACGGAACATCTCTCCCCACTTAGACACTTGGACAAGTGTTCTGGTGCTACCCACAGCAAATCTAACATTGTTCGATCAAACCAAACAACAAACAATCAATTACAAGCATTACTGTACTTGTTGATTGCTTTGTGGTTGAAAAAAAACTGCACATATTGTCTTTAATTAAGGATGTGTGCACTGACTTTCAAAGACTTCTTGCCATCATCATGGTTACTTTACTTACAAAACTTGGGGTATGTGAAATTAACACTAACACTTACTTGCATACTGCTCTGAATCTTGAGCTTCTGCTCTCTGCAGTGCATGGAGGGAAGCTAGACCAATGTCAGTTATTTTCACAACGAACCTAGCATCAACCAGCAACTTGGTGGATTTGAGCCGACCATGGACTCCAATGTTGGAATGAAGATAACTCATCCCCTATAATTTAAACATGTGTTTAGATTTCAAGTGTGTGAGCAAAGGGGAACAGTAGACTGCTAATTTGGTTCGTTATGTGCATTGGTACAGACAATTACTCAAAGTTCAAAGTGTGATGAAGATAGATACCAAGTTCTTTTGTTGATTAGTGTGATATGCACTATTTAGTGCAATATATGGGATTCTGCTGAGCTTCAGCTCCCAGTAAGTAAAAGTGAAAGTAGAGAAGGCGACATGGTTGTCACATTACAAGCAGATTTTGAGAATGTAGCTTCGTTATATAGCATAAATCAATAGTTTTATTTTAGTAAATCATAATGAATTTTGGAGTTTCTACGAATGTTATCATTACATCGAATGCTACAATACAGTGCAAAAGGTAAATATGTGAAAACAAGCAATAGAAATGCTTTTACTTGTCTCCCTATTAAATTATCGAATCATCATAGTTGAATTAAAGTTTTATAATCCTTACACAGAAGTTTTGAAACGTTCAGGTTTGCATAACATGCTTGAGTTCGAAAAATATTTACTATTTTCAGCAAACTATCATTCATATTACGCTGCTCGGCTGTGAGTACCGTATCAAACAATCTACGAGCAGCCCTATAGGATGGATACCTTTTTCATATTTGATGAAAAAGCTATTGCCATATAGGCAATTATTGCTATATTATGCGCACAAAATCTACATTAAAAAGCCTTCTATTATATATCCTCATTTTATACAGACTTGCTTCTTGTACAGCATTCATCGCTTACAGCTAATATGAAAAATTCACAAACGAATATTAAAAAAAAAAAACTGGAAATGTAAGGAAGAAGAAAAGCTTTGTACTCTGGATAGTCGTTAACATACCTGTAACAATGTCAGAGATCAAAGAGAGCCGGAATGGCCAATCTAAATGGATGTTGTTGTTACACAAAACGTCCCGTAAAGATCCTCTTGTACAGTACTCGGTGAGCACGAGAATTTGATCCCATTTCTCGGACGTGCTCTTTGGATCTGTTGAGCTGAGGCAAAGGCCTACAAGCCGACATGTGTTCTCATGTTGAATGTCTCGTACCTTACACAAATAAAACCATTAGTTTCTTATCAGAATCATTTCCCTCTGTTCCGTGCAACATACCCATTTCTACGGAAATAAGGGCTCAGTGGCAATTGTACATGTCTGTACCAAATTGCACAATATAGCTTAGTTAGTAACTACAAGTAAGAAAGCAATAATGAGCTAGAGGAATGCAAAAATACATTCATGAAATAATTTACTCTAAATTCAATTGAACATTTCGGAATTTCACTTAAATACTTTTATAATCATTTAAAATCTAGTAGATTTGGATTTTTATGTTTTTTACTCACCTGGCGAATCTCGGAAATTATTTGTTTAGAAAATTCAATTCGTTTAACCAGCTGGATTTTCCTGTAGGCAACTAGAATTCCCTAAGAAGTTAGTAAAAAAAAGTTGAATTTCATGGAATTGGACAGGGTGGATTGAAAATGCAATGAAAAACTTCAATAAGGATTTCATCCAAACTAGTTCTATTTTTATAAGTTGCATTAGTCTAGTAATGGAGTTTTCATGTCTTTTTTTAACTTGATCATAATCAATATCCAGCCAAGTATACCAAATTTTGCAAAGCCCTAGGCTGTTACTATGCAGTAAATTTTCATAGATGTCTTGAAATGAGACAATAATGCTTTCGTGTGCGCCATTGAAATGTGCAACTTTTCGTGATTGAGTTTCATCCTTTTCTATTCATTTTTTTGTCTCAGTCATTCATCTTTTGATCCAACAAAACATCGGAAAATATTCGAATCCTCATTTGTGCATTTTAGTTAATCCAAATTATTTCACTAATTAAAATAAATTAGTAATTATACTGCATATCGCCTTACAAATTCTGTAATCTCATTCACTCAGCATCTGATTGACTGACTGGCTGAGCCTAAAAAGTTATTATGACTCTGCGATTTTCACTAAGTTTTCACAGTAGGTTATGCAATCGAATCCTAATCCTTGTATAACTCTAAAGATATGTAAATGCAATACTATCCTGGAATGAGTCAACACAGACATGAAGAGAAACCAAGTAACTAACTAACTAACTAACTAACATAAAATACCTTGTACGTAGCTGTGGGAGCAAACGTGGTTTGGGCAGTTGCAGTTCCAATAGACACGGAGCCAGCCGAGCTTACAATATCATCAGGAAGGCCTTTCGTCTAATGATCAAGCAATATTTGAATGATTACATAAAACCATGCTTGAAAAGCCCAGATTTTATTTCCTAGGCACAACCCTTCATATGTTGCGGATTAATAAGCCCTGCCATTAATCAAATGATCCAAAATCTTAGCTAATCAGATATAGTGACTGATTCTGTGCGTCTCTCAGTCGATTAATATACGCCTTGGAAACTAATCTGACAAAGACAAAGCCGACCATACGGTTGAGAAAGCCATGCAGATATGGTTACTATTAATATTTTCTTAAATATGAGAAGTAAAAGCAAGGAAATGAGGCAAGGGAAAGTAGTATCAGTTGGAGCCGATATCATTAGCGAGAGGATTTAAGCTCCAAACCATAGAAAATATTCCAACAATGGACAGTAAGTTGTTATAGTTTACAATGCAAATGCAGTAAAGATTTCATTAGTTACCTTCGCATCAGCATTATCAAAAATGATCTCGGTAGGATAAATCCTCCATCTGGTACTGGACGCTGCTTCAACCTCTCTCATATGTCTGTCAAAAAGTAAAAGAGAATCCAATAAAAGGGCCAAAAGCAAGCAATAACTCCCTAATCGTTCAGGATTTTTTTTCTGCCACGTCAAACCAGAGATATTGGGGACAGGCGGACAGTACATGGTTGAGGGAAATGAAATGGTTCATAGGTCAGAAGGGATAATGAAACATGCAGACTTGCAGACTCAAATGCAATTCACTTTCTAAAACTCTCACTCTAAAATGAGAGTACAACGTATACCTTGTCCGCAAAAAGTAGGTAAATTTTATCCTATCCTACCGCACAAATTTATCACACACAGGACAGGAAAAATTTACCTCCTTTTTCCGGATGGTCTATAATCATAATATGAGAAAGTGCAAGCAAAAAGGAAGCATGCACGTTCATAAGGTGTGGAGCTATTAGCTAGAAACTGTAAACACTTGTTACTTACCTGTAAACGAAAATAATAACCGTGCCAATCAGGACGATGAAAACACTGATGACAGCACCAATATATGACAGAACACTGAATGGATTCTGACTCAAGCATTTTTCGTTATTTCCTAAGAATCCACAGTACGGAACATCTGGAGGGGGTCCTTTGTCACCACCAGCCCATTTGATTGTCCTATTTTGTCGGATTTTTAAACCTTCTACGGAGTAATAGTGGGCTACCACCTAAAAAAATCCAAAGTTACGGAGAAACACAAGTCAATTTAGTTATTTATCTACCAAACCAATCATTAATCGGGAAATACATTTTGTTTCCATTTGTAACCCACTTAAATCATTAACAGGAAATCTCAAAGATTTCCAAAACTCATTTGTTTATATTCGAAGTAAAACAAAGCTTTTGCATGTAAATTGTGCATTCTATTTTCAGTTCATATGTACGGGACGCGCTTACAAAAACCAGACCACTCTGGCAAACAAAATATACCGGAACTTGTTTGGAGCAATTTTTTGATACAATCGTTGTAAGCCCTAAAACCTACTATTGTATTTTTCATAAGGTTATTTCTAGCATTGTGTGGGAACTTTTTTTATACTTTCACATTTTACACCAGCAACAAAAACAGGGATTACAAACTCAATAAAAATGTACCTCAAAATGTCCTGTTACAGGATTCATGTCGAGGATAGAATAATCCGCATCTCGATCTCCATTCCCATCTATTGTTACTTTCCCAGTGACACCTAAAAAAGCATAATGCACACCATTTTTCTCTCCAATACACACAGTTCAATATTACTTCACGATAACAATGTTATGTACATTATGGGACTCTGTACAATGAAAAAAAGTTCAAACCTTGAATTGTACGATTCCACATTCTTAAAGTAACACTTCGTCCGTCTAGTATTGACTTTTTTTCAGTGAGTGTTTCATTCAGTGCCATTCCCAATAAAATTACCCCATCGTAGAATGCACCGATGAAAAAATTTATCTGCAAAGCAAAAAATAATGCACACAATATTCTACTTTCTCCGTTATACATTCTCAATTCTTGACGGTATCGCTTTTACTTTTATGTACTGGAGTTGACATAATAATTTCACTTCACCTAAATGAATATGACGTTACATCTACATCTTAGCTATGATGTTACTATTTGTTTCTAAATCTGTGTTCGCATATGATATAACATAGCAGGACTATAATGGCTCACTCTCCAACCAAGGACGTGGCATAATTACTCTCACATTTCCTTTTCCTATAAAACTCACGCAGCCATTGTGACTTATTGGATGAGATTGTAGTATATATTCGCATTTGCAGAGCCATGCTGTTGAACTGTCAAAAAAATAAAGGTGGATAAAAAAATTCAAAAATATGGCTTTCGTTATTAAAACTGCATCCTCTTTCATGTGTTCTCAATGGAGAAAAATGGGAACAGCTTTGACTTTGTATTCTCATGTTTATTCGAAACAAGCATCATAGTCAGAAAAGCTTCATTCATGAAATGGAAACTAGTTTGAGCTTGAAATAGCTTCCACTAACTTTGTAACTCGAAGGTGTTATGCACACAAGCCCAAAAGTTGCAAATGCACTTCATTTATAAAATGAGCGCAACAAAGGAGTACATGTGAATGTTTCCATGAGTCTCTCTACACAATGAAGACATAAATTGTGCAAGTTATTCCCTTCCGGCTTCTGCAAGTAGGATTTGAATAGGTTCGTGGATGAAAATGGACAGGAAATCAGATGACTTACCTCTTCGTCTGCAGGAAAAACGTAGCCATAGTATTTGAGAGCTCTTTCCTGGACCTTAAGAGCGAATTCATTCCAAATAGGCGACTTTGGCATTAGCAATGAAACTGTCAGTAAGGCCTCATAAGCTTCTTTTGCAGCTAAATCATCCAGGTCCCCTTGTTGCCAAAAATTTGTTTCACTTGGTTTATTCTGAAAAGAGTGAATCACTTTTTGTTATGTAGGTTACAATCAAATATTATCATTATTCATCTGCTGACATGGCTTTGAAATAATGTACTTGCATAATGTGTCTGAATCCACAAAGCATAAAATTTCATAAATGCTATGGTTCGTTTCGAATAATAAGCTGTCCATCAACCAAAATTTAAAAAATACTCGGTGAGTGTTGCAAATAGAAGGAAGAAAATATTGGTTTATAAAAAACCACTTAGTAGGCTAGTTAGTCTGGAAAATGTACCTTGAAAAGTTCGACATCCATGAAAACCCAACCTCCTTTTGTGTATCCATTAGCATGAGCCCGTAGCATGAAATCCCGAACCAAACTTTCCGAAAGACTGAGAATCACAACTGCACTCGCAACAAAGATCCATAATTTAGGCATGACCAAGAGTGAAAGCACACATTCACAAAATATTCCCACATCCACAATCTCCATTCTCCAAAAGTAACATATCCAATTTCATGGTCACTGCTCAAATACCTCGTACATATTACAAGCCACCACGTTTCCATTGAAGCTTGCTTGTAGCAGTAACCGAGCCAAGTTCAATAACTTAATTAGTTTAAGTTCGGATGGGAAATTTTATATAACCATTATAAAGTGTGGTGGAGAGGAAGGAGAAATTGTACGCGTGGCATTTATAGTGGTTAGCACGTAAAAACTAGCCGCAAAAAGAACATAAAACCAGAGCAAACTAGAGCACATGTACAAACATATGAGTTCATTTTTCATACTTACTTCTGGCGTGCGATGAAATAGCTTTTAAAGCTACATCCATATCATTTGACACTGATCCATAGATATCATGGCCATGAACTTGATAACCAGAGTTTTCCAGCCCGTTTAATAAAATTCGACCTGAAAGAAAATTCATGTATTTACATCATTTGTCAAACCTGTCCCATAATGCACTTACAGGATGTGATGTGAAACAATTTTGCTACATCTCAGAGCTGTTTAGGAGGCATCATTACGTATTAATTGCATAATAAAATATGCACTTTTATGATGCAAAGGAGCGCAAACATGAATAATGTTCTTTAAATTAAGTTTCATTAAAATTTTACGTATGAGGAGTGAATAATTACGGTTGGTACAGCAAAAATAGAAAAAATAAAAGATTAATTCCACAAATGACTAAAACAAACATTCTCGTCCAGTTGCTATCAACGTGACTTGCTTTTTCTTGGGAACTATAATTCATCAGTTATACTCACCGACAGTGAAAGAAAATAAGTCCGTTTTGTCATACACGATGGCTAAATGTCTCCATCCAAAACGCTTACAAATGGAGTCGAAAACTAAAGTAAGACGACACTGACAATAAGACAGTCTTGTCAATGTTGGATACTCCGTTTTATCCCCAAAAACCCCCTGCAACACACAGAATGGACAATTCATTTTATTATTTTTGCCATCATTGTATTTCGTTCTTATATTTGGACACATTACTTACATTATTACTGCACTCAAAATTCAATGCACTCAAAAGTTGCCAGTTACTAGTCTGCCTGCACTAGCAAACATTGTATCCAATATGCCCAGTCTTTAGGGTGTTGTAAGTCTAGAGCAACTACACACAAATGTGTGCCCGATAACTAAAGTGACTGACAAGACTTTTCAAAAAACAAGGCAGTTTCAAACTGACAGCAGGATGTCTAGTAAAAAGTTGTACCGCAAATTAAACTTGTCACGCTCTTGTCTAGCACTATCAGTATTGGAAAAAAGAGCCTAACCTGAAAACCGTACTCAAACGTACAGTTATTATGTCAATCAATTGTGGCAAGTTTTGTTTTCAAAAGCACGTCAATAAAATAAACAAAATTCCTATAGTAGAAATTGATTCAGCAAATGTTCTGAAGTATGAGTAAAGTAGTAGTAGTCAACATTATATTTGCAAGTTAAATTATCTGCATGTGCATCTACAATGGAGCAGGTCTCGACTGTCGGACTGTCTCCAGAAAAACTAGAGATTCAATACCAATGGTGCCTACCCTAGGAAAGTTGAAGCTATAATAAAAGAATGTCATAAAACAGCCATTATAAATACAAAATCGTATACTCCTTCCCAGAGACCTACGAACAGATCACTGTTTTCAGTCCATTAAGTAGGAAATAAAAAGCGTAGTAAAACTGGGGACTTTATTTTAAAATCTTCATTATGTTTGTGTTCTATTGAGGACAGCAATAAGTAGAAAAAATGCATGCACTACACAATGGGGCAAGGCAAACACAACGCAACAAAGACAAAAACTTGTTTACCAGACCTTCTTATCGGCTCCAGAAATATTAACTAACTATAGACAATGTTTGCACTACTAGAAGAACTAACATGCTATGGTGGCACATATCATAGCAAAAAATAAAATTGCATTAAAACAATGGTGTATAGTAGCAACCTTGCCACCATTTTAGTGATTCATATCGATTTCCCTGAGAAACGCCATCCCGTGCCATGATGGAGCCCAGCAATGTAAAAATGAGGAAACTTATCCACAAGGGTTTTATGCTACAGCATTACTTACTGTATTGTTGATTTTAAGCTTGTTAAGCCCTCCAAGGAGTTCATCTCCGTCAACCTCGCTCTCAGTTGATGGCGGCTGCACGAGTATATACAAACACAAAGGGAAAACAAAAGTTAAGTTCATCACAATCACATAATAATGCCATGTATATCAAAATAAATAGAAAAACTAACTTAACTAACTAAGAGCTTAACAAAGAAACGGGGCGAATCGAACGACAGTTTTGGGAATATACTACAACAAAGACAACGGGATAGCTATGTATTTGAGATTTTTTTACAAGGTTTACCAAAGTAATGCAGTAAGTGCCGTATCAGACACTTTGCGAGCCGTTTTATCGTTGTGCCATTGTCTATTTGAAACACGATGGACACCCCGATGGTGTACTCACATCTTCAATTCAGACAAAAGTGATAAATGCGAATCAAGCAGCCATACCGTGTCATCTTGACAATGCGTTTGTAACAAAGACAGTTGGATTATTTAAGGAAAGGGAAAATGATTCGACATGAAATAAATCAACAGAAGATTACGCTAAATCGAAAGTAATGAAAATATAAATCAGTATAAGAAGTTTATTTGAAAACCAGGTTTTGAAAACGAGATAGTTGGTTATACCTATCAAACCCACCATGAAGTTAAATGCATTGCAATTAGCAAAGTGCCACCGCAGGCAAACTAAATACGGCTCATTCAAACATCATGCATGTACATTTCTGTAACCTAAGAGAATACTAATCTAGAACTAATCTCCAGGTATTCTACCACCTTGTAGTCTAGAGAGATGCTACATACTACATAAATAATTCTACTAGCGCAGTTACTTCACGATGGAATTCAAATTCATCATTATAACATAATCCACGAGGTGTTCCGTTTGTGCGTAAGGATTTATTTAACGGAACAAGTTTTAGTTGCCAGGCTTTTTTATTGATTTTTCTCAATTTAGATGAAATTTTTTAATTTTTCACGGGGTTGAACGATTGACTTTAGATATTACAGTTTATAATTAGCTTAAGTCCAATCACCTAACCGGCTGACTACTTTTGTTAAACGGACCTGATCTCCTAGTCCAGTGACAATTGGAATATTCCAAAATGCTGCCAGTCGTGCAACAGGGTCCAATGCAAAACCGCAAGCCGGTCCAATAAATGCGATCACATTAGACAAGAATTTCATATCCGCCGATAAGCCTGGAGTTAGTGAGTTGTCACATGCAGGATAACTGTAAAATGAAATGCATTCACTTAAATCGCTTTTGAACACGAACACAAATGGAAAAACTACAGAGCTCTAGTGCTCTAGTCAGCTTCTCGTTTTTGTCGTTCACTCGCCACAGATTCACACGGAAATAAAATGTGGCATGTTTCATCTCACAGTTTCGACATTCTTAACCAACCCTATACACAATGTTGAAATGCTATGAAACAAAACAAGCGTAAGTTAGATAATTTAACTAACTACAGTACCCTACATTACAATGATGATATAATGACAAACGTGACGTTCTATAGAATATAGATTGACAAGACTAGCATCCTCCATCAACAAATTAGCTTCTGCTCATAACGTTTGAACAATGAACTTCACTCACTCTTGGCTGTTGGATAGTTGGATGTCACCACGATAAAATCAATGTCATTTAAGATTGTATTATAACTGTGCAATCAATTGACCGACAATTTTAACAATAAACTACTAAACAGTTCAAAATCCATAACAAACCTGTTTTGAACTTTGTGAATCACAACCCGGTGATGCTTCAGATACACTTCATTCACATAGTCCAAAGCCATGTCCACAGCAGGGGAGCACTTTTCCAAATCAAAACTGGATCCTGTGCCCGACACGAGTAGGACGCCGACATTGTAATGCGTGAACTCGACGGTGTCATACACTGGTGGGGACGAGTAGAATTTGAACAAATCTTTGCCCCCTGTAGCATCTTCCTGAGTTTGTGTTTGTTCCATCCACAAAGGGTCACTATCCTCATCCCCACTACTATTGCTAAAATTTGGATGCCCTACATGATGTCTGACTCGTTCCAAAGAGCTGGAAAACAAACTATCATGTTTTGAGTTTCGCGAGAGCTCCACTGCACTGTGGTATGGTGGCAAGAATAAACTTCTACTGTGAGGCGCCAAAGTTTCCAAAAGTGACTGATGATGGGATCCATTTTTTTTGGGGTACAAATGGAAGGCACTACACAAACAATGTGGCGCCCACTCACTCAATAAGTAGAGCGAGCACAGAGTTGAGAAGATGGCAAGGAACTTCTGGGCTCCTGGAGAAAAGCTCATGGCTGGAAACGTGCGTTTCCACGACTGAGCTCATCTTTTTCTCCTCCAGTTGTTTTTAATATGCTCGCCAATGGTGCATTGGTGCCAGTTTGGCTCTCCTGCAGATATAAGGTTCCTTTGGATGGCTTTAACAAGCAGCAGCATAGTGTAGTATGTTTGTGTCAGATGTTTTTTCCAAAATGAAGTAAGTTGGTGAGTTGAGTTAGTAAGCAGTGTCAGAATAGATGGCACAGGAAGAAAAGAGATAGTTTGCAGTTTTGTTTTGGGTAATGATAGCAGGATATGAAGTGAAATTCTTTTGTTATAAGATCCGTCTGAGTTTTGTTTTCCATTGATTGCGGTATTTTAACTGGAAAATTCATGGTGTTATTTCCTGTGCATCCATTTTGTTCGGTTTGTCAAAGCATCTGTTTGAGAGTATTTTACTTTTCAAATTGCAAATTATTAAGATTATGAAAACTTTTGGAAGGGTGAGACCCTAGTGCAATGTGTTCAACAAGCTAACTGGAAGATAGGCCCGCTAGGCAGGAGAAAATTTGCATTCTAGCAAACTACACAATACTTGAGATGTAAAAGCATGCTTGCTTATATTGTGTGGATTCTGAAGTGAACGTAAAGAAATGGATACATATGGTAACGAGATCTCCGAGTCGTGTTTTGCCGTGCTTCTCTTATGCATTGATGCTATCTTATTTAGTTTAAGCCTAGCAACACCAAAACAAAGGTGTTAATTAATAAATAAATCAGTTTATGTAATTTAAGAAAGCTTTAATTGAGAAACACTGGCTATTTAAGCCTTAAGCCTAGCTCTTGCTTGAACAATTATTACTCTGAACAGACTAGCTCTAGGGTCTTCCCGGCTGCAGTTCCTTGGTCTTATTGTTACCATATAAACAAAGCTTCACACAAGCATCACAAAACTAATTAGTATCTTAAGTAAACAATATGCTAACTAACATAACAACATAAGACACAATGAGGTCAAACAAAATTGCACCTTTGCAACATTGCACATAAGTAGCATTATACATTCATATACTGCTACACAATATGTCGATCATCGTTATATATAAACTACATTTGGATTAAGCAATATACTGCAGATTTGCAAGCCATAAATTTTTTAAATCGAAGTTATAAATGACAACGAAATGAGTTGAGTATTGAGTATGACCGCAAATGTTGACTTTCACTTTTTTGTGATTAGCATCAAACATACAACATAACTCTCCACTCTCCACATATCAAAAATGCATATAAAGTGCGATTTAAGACAAAAATCAAGGCGCTGTTTCCATTAAATTGCAATAAATGTTTCCTTTTTAAATCAATTAATGGACTTCCATCCCCTATATAAAACAATCATATACCTTCTGAAATACCAAAAAAGAGTAAAAAAAGTGATGATAAGGATGACTGAATTTTTTTCAAATGAATCTGCTTTTACTTTTATCTGCAATCAAATCAGTGCACTATTCTTATCATTGTTCAGCCCCATCTTGTTAATCTTACTTGTGGCCATACCTTTTCTCCCTGTCATTTTGTTAGCAGCAGCTTGTACTGACATCTGTAGTCTTTTCAAGCGGCTAATTTACGTTCGTGAACCGAAACTCCCTTAAACAGAATTGTACGCAGGAGTACACAAAACATGATTAAATTTTCTATCCGGAGATGGGCAAAGGACAATTAACAGCTTTCCATCATATATAGCTCCTGATTTTTTAAAGTTGTAACTGTTTGGGTTTATACGAGAACCTAAAATGCTTGAAAAATTAACTTAATTGTCAATTATCTAGTTAATTAAGCTTTATACGGCTTAGACCACCCAAATAAGGGCCCTGCTCCGCGCACATTTCAGGATCATTCTTAAATTATTTTGAGGCCATTCATTTTATAAATGCGACCGCTATGCTCGCTGAACCTCGAAATAAAGACCGTCATTTAGATAAATATATTTTTCTGTCGTAAGTATTTAATGAGCTACATTGAGTATTGTATAGAAATAAAAAGGGTACATTGGAAAGAACATCTGAAAGAGACTATGAGGACTAATTGCAGTCCATTTACGTTCTTTCGTATTAATTTGAGCGTTGCAGTGCAAAATAAATTCTCCAACATTGGAAGAATAAGTCTTAATATGAATTAAGGAGTACTTTTTGCATCTATCTAAATCTAACTAGTTTTTATCTAATCTATTTTTGTATTTATTATTTTGTAGGCTTAAAGTCAGCAATTTTGTGTTCAAGGAAATATGAGAATACGTTTTCAATTTTAAGGAGACATCCTAGTTCAAATTATCTAATGTTATACGTTATTTCCTTCGGCTTCATCTTATTTAAATTCAAACTATTATTTGGCCTATTTATAGGTCTTTAAATGTCGGTCGTTTACTCATCATAATGTTGCTCTTTATGAATATTCATGAGCACATTGACATCGAAGGAATTGGGAAAACAAATCTCTCCTTATCTCACAGAAATTCCATTGTGGATACTGAAATCCCACCCGCGTTCGTTATCTCTGAATCTATTTGTAAATAAAAATTCTGCAAATTTTTACATCATGAATGAACGAGAAAACTTTTGTAAACAATAATTGAAACTCTTTTCAAATATTTTTTTACCTGGTGATAGAGAATTTTAATTTGGAAGCACGTTGACCAAAACAACAGAGACTAAAATGGCGTATCTAAAAGTACATCACATCGACATCACCCATGCACATAAATACACAGGAGCCATCTAAAGTTGTAAAGAAATGTAACCTTGTAGATCAACGCAATGGTTCAAGCGCGGGAATATAGTATTCAATGCATCACTTGACTGGACGGACAGTGAATCTATTCATAACAGATCCGAATTTCCGAAAACCTAAGTAAATGTCAATCGGACATTGAATTATTGAAGTGAGTGTCAGAAGCATATGGATTTATTGTCGACTCCAAATGGAAGGTGGACACAGAATAATATTATTTAAATAATTGACAGAACGCTATTCTTGGTAAGTATTTAAATTGTTTAAAGGCAGATTACATTCATTTAATGATTAATGATTGTGATCAATATCTGTATCTGTTTCCGTTCATTAATTACACTGGAAAAAATGCCGTTTTTAATGCAAACTATAATTGATTGAGAATTCACTAAACAACAGATATTAGCTTCCAAAATGAAAATGCTTAAAAGATTCTGACTCAAGTCCGTTTAGAGTTTACATTTTTGTTGAACATTGAAACCTAATATATTTTTTATCACTCTATAATCTATCCATAATCCATATGTTGAAAACGTAGACTGGAACTAATTTACTTTGTATGTATTGGGCCGACCATTAATTGAGTCTATGAGCGAACGCTCTGGATCAAAAAAAATATTCACATTTTTTATTCATAGAAATTTTAATATTCGATTGAAACCTTTAGACTAGGTACGATTATTTTTTAAAATTGCAGAAGATTTTAGGGTAGGATGTGATCATATTATAAGCGAAAATATATTTCGCAAGACGTGACTACGGACAAATAGTGCATTTGGTTGCATGCATTAAATCGTCATTTCCTCATTATTTTAATCTATTGTTATCCAGCAAGCAAATCTTCTCAAGCAACATGACTGCACTTATCAGAAAAGCTGCATAGCCGAGGTCTTCTTGATATTTACCGGCCTTCAATTTCAAAGCAATACCAGATATACCATGTCATTAACCTTGACGACTACATAACTATGCCCTACATGTATTATTGACGTGACTAACTAAATCAAATAATTACTTACTTTCATGTATTTATAGAGAGAGATCCAGTTAGACTGACCTCAGCTATTGCTGGAGATTAGAAAGTCATTTATCGTAGCATCCAAGCGCGTTAAATTGTTATCGACCTACCTACCAAACAACATTCATCTATAGTGTACAAAGTATACAGCACGCATTCTTCTTGTTTGGCCAACATCTTCTAGATGACCTTCTGTGAGAGAAAAAACTGGAAACTTAAATGTAAGATCATGTTTATTATTGATTTCATTCTTTGCAGCCGCAGCCAGCCAACTAGCATGTTCATTTCATCAACATGTTGTGAGCATTGTAACAAAGAATTCTCTTGAACTTTGCGTAGTATGCTGACATACATAAGCACACATTAAAGTATGAAACCACAAATTTATGTTTTTGTTATGCTATGAAAGTAAAAGACTGACATAAATAGCTTGCTTGTTTACATAAGCACGACTGAAGGTAAATTGGAAAACTACCATTACATTCCAACATAAGTATCATATTTCTTTCCAAACTAACTAACCATAAATATAATATTGTTTCTATGAATCCCAAAAATTTCGATTCATGTATGTTCTCACGGTCTTTCAAGTGAACAATGGATCCATTTTCCTTTTACTTTTTGTATTCCATTTTGCCTAGCTCAAGTACTTTTAGTATTATCAGTGACTTCAGTTCGTATCTAATCATAAGTATCGACTGAAGAATTCATAGTGTTAGAGATTGGTTGGAATTTTATTTCTGAATTAAACACACCCGTGATAAGTGTGTGTGGCTCATCACATTTATTTTAGCGCTTGGTTATGTGGAAATGGCTACAGTGGTGAATATGGAATCAGTACGAGGGTTTAGAGATGACTACATCGTGATTACACATGATGATGAGCTAGTAGATAGGGAAACAATGGTAGTGCAGGTTCGTTGGTTGGGTAGTTAGTCATATGCTCATAATTGGACAGTGAATCGGATTTTATAGAGCTCACTAACTGAACTACTATCTACTGGTTTTGGTACTAAAAACTGCATGCTCATTTATGGTCCACATGTGGTCGTAATATTTATTCATATGTAGGGAGTTGTGTGAATCCAGTTGCAAAGATTTGTATTCGTAGGTCAATGATAATCTTTGCATTGGTACTCCATTGGCTCATCCTTATGTGCATGGTGATGGTGAATTACATGGCTGTGTGCTGGTGATTTGAGAAGATTTTATGTGAGAAAGATCTTTCATAATAGTTGAGTTCACAGTCTAGTCATTGGGATTTCAATTTCATATGTATACCACCGGCCCATATGTGATGTCAGTGTGTGCAATACGAGGCCTGGTGGAAAATGAAATGACGTTTTGAGTTTCATTATATTTTTCAATCAGCATTAGGTTTTTAGTAGCAGTCATTTGGTTGTTTGGTTTGCATTTAATTTTGTCTCGTGTTCTTGTTTTAGCACATCATCAACGCCATGAAAATGGAAATAGAGATATCCGCTGTGACATTGAATTGCTGGTAAGTTGGGAGGCATTCTTGTACATGGAAATTTAAGTGTTTGCTCTTTAAAAGGATTTTTTTATTGTCTGTTCAGGGGGTTGGCATATGTGTCCAAAGATCGAATCCCTCGTATGATTGCAATAGCTGAAGAGCTTGCCTCTGGAAAATACGATTTTGTATTTCTCCAGGAAGTGTGGACTACAGAAGACTATGAACGAATAAAAACTAAATGCAAGGCAGTGCTTCCATATTCTCACTACTTCTACAGGTTTGTTGGACAAAGTTTATAGCTTGTTGTGAAGTGATAAATTAAGCATGTGTTTACAAAGATTTTTTATATCATTTCAGTGGGGTAGTGGGTGCAGGAATTTGTATTTTTTCGAGGAGTCCAATCGTAGGTGCCTTCTTTCACCAATGGGCTGTAAACGGATATGTGCATAAGGTATCAATTTCTGTAGTTTTTTAACTTGAAAAGAAATTGTAAATACGGTGTGCTCAAATACTCACGTTGTTCGTTGTTGTAATAAATGTCCAAGATTCAACATGGGGACTGGTTTGGGGGGAAAGGAATAGGAATGGTAGAAGTGCTTCAT
>Ga0210040_10001874_pt1 | contig 30772 bp, 31 predicted proteins | sample CryGeyCG12114_NA_FD_185462 | JGI IMG/M metagenome (GOLD analysis project Ga0210040, IMG submission 185462) | Groundwater microbial communities from aquifer - Crystal Geyser CG19_WC_8/21/14_NA (SPAdes) (version 2) | ecosystem: Environmental > Aquatic > Deep subsurface > Groundwater | place: USA...
CCTCGGGCAAGGCCAACGACCGCAGCGGCCGCATCCTGGCCGTCGGTTTCGCGGGCCTCAGCTACAGCTGGTGGATGCACAAGCACACCAAGCACCACGGCAACCCGAACCAGGTCGGCAAGGACCCGGACATCGCCCGCGACACCTTCTCCTTCGTCGAGGCGGACGCGGCCGAGCAGCGCGGGCTCGCGCGCTGGTTCACGGCTCGCCAGTCCTGGCTGTTCTTCCCGCTGCTGCTCCTCGAGGGCGTGAACCTGCACCTCAAGTCGGTCCAGTCGCTCCTCCAGCGCGGTCCCGTCAAGGGCCGGGCGCTCGAGCTCACGATGCTCGGCCTGCGCTTCGGGCTGTACGCCGGCGTGCTGTTCTGGTTCCTCCCGCTCGGCATGGCGGCCGCGTTCATCGGCGTCCAGCTGGCGATCTTCGGCTTCTACATGGGAGCCACCTTCGCGCCCAACCACATGGGCATGCCGATCGTCCCGGCCGACGCCAAGCTCGACTTCCTGAGCAAGCAGGTCCGCACGTCGCGCAACATCACGGGCGGCTTCTGGATGAGCGCGCTCATGGGCGGGCTCAACTACCAGGTCGAGCACCACCTGTTCCCGAGCATGCCGCGGCCGCACCTGCGTGCCGCCCGGAACATGGTGCGCGAGCACTGCCGCACGCTGGACGTCCCCTACACCGAGACCAACCTCATCCGGGCCTACCACTCGGTCCTGGCGCACCTCGACCGTGTGGGCCTCAAGGCCCGCGACCCGTTCGACTGCCCCGCCGCGCAGACGATGCGTTTCGGCTGAGCCGATCTCCCTGCTGGTCTGAGGGCTCTGACCGGGTGGTGCGCTCTGCGCACCACCCGGTCGTTCGTTCCGGGCCGGCGGGACCGCCGCGCTGAGCGTGTCCGAACGCCGGAGACGCCCCGAGCTCGCCGAGAGGCCGGGGGACGCCCCCTGAGCCTGTCGAAGGGCCGGGGAACGTCCCCCTGAGCTTGTCGAAGGGCCTCGAAGAGGTGGGCCCCTCTGCTGAGATGGACGCCGCCATGGACGACCGCGAGCGCGACACCCCCATCCCCGACCGCACCCTGCTGCGCCCCGGGCTGCGGCTGGTGATCGCCGGCACCGTGGGGCGCGGCCGGGGTCCGGCGCAGTACTACGCGGGCGTCGGCAACCGCTTCTGGGAGCTCCTGCACGGCAGCGGCCTGGTCGACGAACGCCTGGACCCCGACCGGGCCGGACGCCTGCCCGACCTGGGCGTGGGCCTGACCGACCTGGTGATCGAGCGCGTCCTGCGGGCCGGTCGGGAACCGGAGACGGTCGTCCACCGCCGCCCGTTCGACGAGGCGGTCCGGGCGGTCTCGCCCCGGGTGGTCGCGTTCGTGAGCAAGACCGCCGCGACCTGGTACGCCCGAGGCGCGGGCGAACGGCTGCCGCAGGGCTACGGCGAGCTCGACTGGGCTGTCGCCGGGGTCCCGGCCTTCGTGCTCCCGGGGCCGTCCGGGGCCAACAACGGCATGCCGCTCGCGCTCCGACTGGCACTGTGGGCGGACCTCGCGGACTTCCTGGACCACGTGCTCGTCCAAGAACGTCCGGGCACCTGACGACCGCGTCGGGTCTGGGGCGTGCTGGCGGAGGATACGAGATTCGAACTCGTGAGGGCGTGAACCCAACCCGCTTTCCAAGCGAGCGCCATAGGCCTCTAGGCGAATCCTCCGCGCGGAACCTTACCCGCCGGGCGCCCACCCGCCGAACGCGTCCGGAGGCGTGCTCGGCCATGACGGGTCCGGAGGCGGTCGCGTACAGTGGTGGCCGGTCCCCCGCGTGGCGGCACCTCACCCAACTCCCCCAGGGCTTAGCGGCAGCAAGGGTCAGTGAGCTCTGCCGGGTGCGCGGGGGACTCTTGCGTCTTCGCGGTGCCTACCGCGATCAGCGTGGCTCGTTGTGCACCGAACACGGTGCACAGGTCTCCTCGGTCAGGCGGCGAGCGGCTCGCTGAGCCCGTGCAGGGCGAGGATCCGGTCGAGCTCGGGGCGGCCGGCGTCCTTGGCGAAGTGCTCGGCCACCAGGCCCACGCCCCGCGCGGACTCCACGTTGGCCAGCACGTCGTCGACGAACAGGACCTCGCCGGCGGGCCGGCCGAGCAGGTCCAGGGCACGACGGAAGTAGACCGGGTCCGGCTTGGCGACGCCGATCTCGGCCGAGATGACGATCGGGTCGAAGAGACGCTCGTAGCCGAGCTCGCGGCGCATGTAGACGGCACGTTCCCGGTGCTGGTTGGTCGCGATCGCGCAGGCGACGTCCTGCGCCCGCAGCTCCCGGACGGCCTCGAGCATCCCTGCGTCGACGACCAGGTGCTGCCAGACGCGCAGCAGGTCTTCGGCGCAGACCGGGAGGTCCCAGTCGGCGAGGACGCGGGTCAGGGCGACGGCGAACGGTGCGGAGCCGTCGAGCAGGGGCTGCTCGGCCGTGCTCACGTCGCCGAGGAACGCGTCCAGCTCCGCCCCGGCCAGCCCGGTCGCGGCGCCGATCTCCCCGGTCCAGTCGTTCCCGGGGCGTTGCAGGACCCCGTCGCAGTCGAACAGGACCGCTCGGATGGGTGCGTTCACTCGCCCCAGTCTGGCAGCGCCCGCCCGGCGCGGCCGGTGCGTCACGTCGACGCCGGCCGGTCGGGGCACCACGGTCAGGTGACGCGGGCGAGCAGGCCCATCGCGTCGACGGGTGCGCGCACCTTCGCGTCGTTGTCGCAGTAGACGTAGACGTCGAGGCCCGCCTCGGCCCAGCCCCGCACCTTCGCCGCCCAGGAGTCGAGGGCGTCGTCGTCGTAGCCGCTGGCGTAGAGCTCGTCGTGACCGTGCAGGCGCACGTACGCGAAGGGGGCGGTCACCTCGTCGAAGACGGGCCAGGTCCCCGGGTTGTCGGACAGCACGAGGGCGACGCCGTGCCGGCGGAGCAGCGCGCTGAACGCGGGGTCGCGAAAGCTCTCGTGGCGCACCTCGAAGGCGTGCCGCAGCGCCATCTCGGGCACCGTCGTCGTGGTCAGCGCCCGGTCGCCGGCGACGCGGGCGTCGTGCGCGGCCGCCAGCACCGCGGCCTCCCCGGCCGTGCGGGGGAGCGCCTCGAGGAACGCGGCGATCTTGGCCTCGTCGAAGCGGAACGTCGCCGGCAGCTGCCAGAGGAACGGTCCGGTCCGCTCGCCGAGGGCGAGCACGCCCGAGGCGTAGAAGTTGGCCAGCGCGGCAGTGGGCTCGACCAGCTTGCGCATGTGGGTGATGAACCGGCTGCCCTTCACCGCGAAGACGAAGTCGCCACCGGTGACGGGGTCGACCTCGGTCAGCCAGCGGGCGTAGCTCGACGGTCGCAGCAGGCCGTAGAAGCTGCCGTTGACCTCGACGCTGTTCATCCGCTCGGCCACGTACGCGAGCTGGCGGCGCACGGGCAGGCCAGTGGGGTAGAACGTGCCGCGCCACGGCTGGTACGTCCAGCCGGAGATGCCCACCCGGATCACGACACTGCTCGCCGCAGGGGCTGGAGGTCGCTCCGCTCCCGCCCTCTGGTCACGGCGCCCATCCTCACGCCCCCCATCCTCACGCGACGGGTCGCACTGTCAGCGGGCGGGCATAAGGTCTGTGGCGTGGACGAGGTGCTGCTCTCGGGGTCCGGGGTGATCGACCCGGAGGCCGGGCAGGACCCCTGGGAGCCGGGCGACGAGCCGGCGCCGTACGAGCAGTCGACGCAGGACGAGGCGCTCTTCGGCGAGCCCGAGGGCGCCCGGACCGAGCGGGCGGCGCCGCTCGCGCTCTACCGCCGCTACCGCCCGGACACGTTCGCCGACGTCATCGGGCAGGACCACGTCACCCAGCCCCTGCAGCGGGCCCTCGCGAACAACCGGGTCAACCACGCCTACCTGTTCTCGGGCCCGCGCGGCTGCGGCAAGACCACGTCGGCACGGATCCTGGCCCGGGCGCTCAACTGCGAGTACGGGCCGCGCGCCGAGCCGTGCGGCCACTGCCGCTCGTGCCGTGACCTGGCCACCGGTGGGTCCGGCAGCATCGACGTCATCGAGATCGACGCGGCCAGCCACGGTGGCGTCGACGACGCCCGGGACCTGCGGGAGCGCGCGTTCTTCGCACCCGTCGCGAGCCGCTACAAGATCTACATCGTCGACGAGGCGCACATGGTGACCACGGCGGGGTTCAACGCCCTGCTCAAGCTGGTCGAGGAGCCGCCGCCGCACGTCAAGTTCATCTTCGCCACGACCGAGCCCGAGAAGGTCATCGGCACCATCCGGTCGCGGACCCACCACTACCCGTTCCGGCTGGTCCCGCCGCGGGTCCTCACCGACTACCTGGCCAAGCTCTGCGCGGCCGAGGGCATCACGGTCGAGCCGGTCGTGCTGCCGCTCGTCGTCCGGGCGGGCGCCGGCTCCGTCCGCGACGCGCTCTCGGTCCTCGACCAGCTGCTCGGCGGGGCGGACGACGAGGGCGTCTCCTACCGGCAGGCGACGTCGCTGCTGGGCTACACGCCCGACTCGCTGCTCGACGAGTTCGTCGACGCCTTCGCCGTGGGCGACGCCGGCGGGGTCTTCGCGAGCGTGGACAAGGTCATCGAGGTCGGGCAGGACCCACGGCGCTTCGCCGAGGACCTGCTGCGGCGGCTGCGCGACCTCGTCATCGTCGCCGCGGTGCCGGACGCGCTGACCTCGGGCCTCGTCGACGTCGCGCCCGACCAGGCCGACCGGCTCTCGACGCAGGCGGCCTCGCTGGGCCCGGGCGAGCTGGCCCGGGCCGCGGAGGTCATCTCGACCGGGCTGACGGACATGCGGGGGACCACGGCCCCCCGGCTCCACCTCGAGCTGATGTGCGCCCGGGTCCTGCTGCCCGGGGCGGACGTGGACGAACGCGGCCTGCACGCGCGCCTCGACCGGATCGAGCGCCGCCTGGACATGGTCAGCGGCGTACCGGCCGACGGGGCGACGACCCCTCCGCCGTCGGCCGGGACCGCGGTCGGCCAGCCCGCCGCCGCTCCTGAGCCGGTCGAGGCGTGGCCCGCCCCGGCCCGCCCCGAGCCGGCAGCACCTGCCGAGCCAGCTCCTGCGCCGCAGCCGGTGGCTCCCGACGCCCCGACGGGCTCGGTGGACAGCAGACCTGCCGCGCCGGCGCCCGCCCGGCGGGGTCCTGCCAGGCCGACCACGCCCAAGCCCGTACGCCCCGAGCTCGCGACGCTGCAGCCCCACGACGACGAGCCGCCCGAGCCGCCCGAGCCGGACGGGCCCGAGCAGCCCGACGAGCGCGGTCCGTCCGGGGGCGAGACCGACGACACGATGCTCGGGTCCAGCCGGGCGGAGCCGTCGGCTCCCGTCCCTGCACCCGCAGCAGGCCCCACCTCCGACGCGCGACTGACGGCCACGGACGTCCGCCGGCTGTGGCCCGAGGTCCTCGAGGAGGTCAAGAGCAAGCGGCGCTTCACCTGGATCCTGCTCAGCCAGAACGCCCAGGTCGCGGAGGTCCGGGACGGCACCCTGCTGCTGGCGATGGCCAACACCGGCGCGCGGGACAGCTTCGGGCGCGGCGGCAGCGAGGACGTGCTGCGCGAGGCCCTCGTCGTCGTGCTGGGCACCGACTTCCGACTCGAGACGATGGTCGACGCGGGTGCCGGTGGGTCGGCCCCCCGCGAGGCGGCCGGCCGGCAGGCGCCGCCCGCCCCGCGTCCGTCGGTGGACCAGGTGCCCGACGCCCCGATGGGGCAGGCACCGCTGGGGCAGGCACCGGTGGCCGCGGCCCCGTCGGCCCGGGAACGGGCCGTCGCCAGCGTGCAGACCGCGCGTCCTGAGGAGGCCGTCGACCCGGACGACGGCGTCGACCGGGACGATGCCGACGTCGACGACGGGGCCGAGTCGCACCACGCGCTGCTCGCCCGGCAGCTCGGGGCCGAGATCATCGTCGAGGACGACGCGTGAGGGGCCACGTGGGCACGGCTGCCGCTGCCACCGCCCCACTAGGCTGAGGGCATGATCCCCGACGGTGGCGACATGTCCGGTCTGCTCGCTCAGGCCCAGGCGATGCAGGCCCAGCTGATGTCTGCCCAGCAGGAGCTGGCCGAGGCCGAGGTCGTGGGGACCGCCGGTGGCGACGTCGTCACCGCGACGGTCACCGGTGCCGGTGAGCTCATCGGCCTGGTCATCAAGCCCGAGGCCGTCGACCCCGAGGACACCGAGACGCTCGCCGACCTCGTGCTCGCGGCCGTGCGCGACGCCAACACCCGGGCCCAGGCCCTGGCCGCCGCCAAGCTCGGCCCCCTGGCCGGTGGGCTCGGCGGCGGGCTCGGCTTCTAGGCCGGTCGATGTACGAGGGTCCGGTCCAGGACCTCATCGACGAGCTCGGGCGGCTGCCCGGCATCGGGCCGAAGAGCGCTCAGCGACTGGCGTTCCACATCCTCGCGGCCGACTCGGACGACGTGCTGCGCCTCGCTGCGACCCTCAAGCTGGTCAAGGAGACGGTCAAGTTCTGCGACGTGTGCTTCAACGTCTCGGAGGAGGACCGCTGCCGCATCTGCCGTGACCCGCGGCGCGACCAGACCACCATCTGCGTGGTCGAGGAGTCCAAGGACGTCGTCGCGGTCGAGCGGACGCGCGAGTTCCGCGGGCGCTACCACGTGCTCGGCGGCGCGATCAGCCCGATCGACGGCATCGGGCCGGCGGACCTCAAGATCCGCGAGCTGTGCCTCCGCCTGGCGGACGGCACGGTCATGGAGGTCATCCTCGCGACCGACCCCAACCTGGAGGGCGAGGCGACCGCGACGTACCTCTCGCGGCTCCTGCTGCCGATGGGCGTCCGGGTGAGCCGGCTGGCCAGCGGTCTCCCGGTCGGCGGTGACCTCGAGTACGCCGACGAGGTGACGCTCGGGCGGGCGTTCGAGGGGCGTCGGTTCGTCGAGGCGAGCTGAGCGCCTCATCCGGGCTGCGACCCGTGTCGGAAGGAGCCGCTAGGTTCGGGCGATGAGCCTCACCGAGCACCTCGTGAGCGACGGACCCGCGGGACCGCTCGCGGCAGACCTGGAGCTGTTCGGCCGGTTCGTCGGTTCCTGGGACCTGCGGTGGAACCGTCCGGGCGACCCGGATGCGCCGGTGGACGTGCCGGGGGAGCTGCACCTCGGGTGGGTGCTCGGCGGGCGCGCGGTCCAGGACGTCTGGATCGTCCCGGGTCGTGCCACTGGTCAGGCGGGTGAGGGACCGTACGCCTTCTGGGGATCGACGATCCGCTTCTTCGACGCCGTTCTGGGCTGCTGGCGCTCCACGTGGGTCGAGCCGGTGTCGGGGCGGGTGCGCAGGTTCGTGGGGCGGTCCGTCGACAGCGAGATCCACCTCATCAGCACCGAAGAGGCACCCATCCTGCGCTGGAGGTTCACCGAGATCACGCCCGACCGCTTCGTCTGGCTCGGGGAGCAGTCCTCCGACGGGGCCCGCACCTGGCAGCTGGAGGAACAGATGGTCGCCACTCGTGCGGCGGGAGGCTGAGCCGGACGCTGGGTCAGCGCGTGAGCTCGTGCCGCAGGTCGAGGCCCGTCGCTCCCGCCGCCTGACGGGCGCGGGTCAGGTAGAGCGAGGCGCCCACGCCCGCGAAGACCACGACGAAGAGCACCGACGGGTAGCCGAGCAGGTGCGACCACCGTCGGTAGGTGAGCGCCTCGCTCCGGTGCCGCGTCAGCACCGACGCGTTGACGACGAACGCCACCACGAAGGTCAGGAGCGACCCGGTCAGCGCGGCGCGCAGAGGTCCCTGGTGGTGCCAGGTCTGGGTGATGACGAGGCCGACGGCGCCGCCGAGCACCGCTCCTGCCAGCAGGCTCGGACCGAGACTGATCAGCGACGGCAGCAGCTCGCTGCCGAAGAAGCGCTCGCCGCCGGCGAGCCCGGTCGGCACGGTCTCGCCCGCGTGCAGGGTCACCCCGTTCGCCGCCCAGAAGCTCAGCCGGACGAGCTGGTAGACGAGCATGGCGGACAGGGCGGCGCTCGCTCCCGTGACGACGCCGGGGAGGACGGCGGTCGGGACGGGTGTGCTCGCGGTGAGCTCTCCGGCGCTCACACCGACACCCGCTCGTCCTCGTGGTGGAACACCCCGAGCTGCTCGCTGGCCGCGTTCAGCACGCGCTGCACGGCGAGAGTGTCTGCGAGCGGCATCACCGAGCTCTCCGTCCGGCCCTCGCGCACGCACTGCGTGACCTCGATCAGCTCGTGGCTGTAGCCGACGCCGAGCGGCGGCAGCTCGAACGTCTCCGGGTCGTGCCCCTTCCGGTTCAGCACGAACGACCTCGGGTGGTGGAACCGCGGCGGGATCTCGATCCAGCCGGTGGTCCCGTGCAGCCGCGCGGTGCCGGGCGTGGGGTTGCGCAGCGAGATCAGCAGCGAGGCAGCCTTGCCGTCCTCGTAGCCGAGCAGCAGCCCCGCCTCCGCGTCCACCCCGGTCGGGGCGAGCGAACCGCTGGCCGAGACCGTCGTCGGGTCGCCGAGGAAGTGCTGGGCGATCGAGACGACGTAGACGCCGAGGTCGAGCATCGCCCCGCCACCCTGGGCCGGGTCGAAGAGCCGGTCCTTCGGGTCGTACGGCCGGTCGACCCCGAGGTCGGCCTGCACCTGGCGGACCTCGCCGATCGCGCCGTCGGCCACCAGCTCGCGGATCTTGACCACGGCGGGCTGGAAGCGGGTCCACATCGCCTCCATGGCGAAGACCTGCTCGCGCCCGACCGCGTCGATCACGCGTTCGGCGCCCGCGACCGTGGCGGTGAAGGCCTTCTCCACGAGGACCGCCTTGCCCGCTGCGGCCGCGGCCAGGGCCACGGCCTCGTGCTGCGGGTGCGGGGTGGCGATGTAGAGGACGTCGACCTCGTCGTCAGCCATGATCCCGCCGTACCCGCCGTAGGCCCGGGCGATGCCGTGGGAGTCGGCGAACGCCTGGGCACGCTCCTGGGAGCGGCTCGCGACGGCGACGAGCTCGGCCCCCTCCACGTGTGCGAAGTCGGGGACGACGGAGTCGGCGATGCGACCCGGTCCGACGATGCCCCAGCGGATCACCCGGTCTGTGCTCACGACCGCCACTCTAGGGCGGGGTCGGATGCGCCCGGGGTTGAACGCACCCCGGGGGGCAGAGCACCCGTCGAGGGTGAGCTCAGTCGCCGAGGGCCCGGCGACGCCGGTCCAGGCGCTCCTGCTCGCGGGCGATGCGCCGGCGCTCGTGCTCCTTCTGCGACTCGCTCCTGCCCAGCATCCCGGAGATGGCCACGGGGATGAAGACCAGCCACCAGAAGTGGTCCCAGCCGAGGAGGAACGTGATGACCAGGATGGTGACCGGCCACATCACCGCGGTCAGCCCCTTGAGGACCTGGTTCTCGTTGTCCCGCTGGGGCGCGGGCACCTGGGCCACCGGGCCAGGAGCCGCGCCCTGCCGCTGCCAGGGCGGCCTCTCGTACGGCGGCGTCGTCGCGACGCCCTGCCCGGGTCGTGGTCCGGGCAGGTCGCTGAACAGGGGGTCGAGGTCGCTCGCGACCCGCGCCTTCAGCGCCGCGTCGATCCGTTCGTCGAACTCCTCCGCCGAGAGGCGGCCCTGCGCCATGTGCTCGCGCAGCAGCTCGGCGGCGCTGTCGCGCTCGGCGTCCCCGATCCGCTGCGGGCTCGGCTGCCCCTGCTCGGTCACCTCTCCACCTTCTCACCCGACCAGGCCGGACGCACGGGTGCGCGGGGCCCCTGACCTGGACGAACGTCGTGGCTGCGGCGAGCCCCACGTAAAGTTGCGCCCGGTCGGCACCTCGGGACGACCGAGGAGTCTCAGGACAAGGGTGTGGAGGGCGACGTGAGCCCCGGTACGGCGACGGAAGGGTCTCGGATGCGGGTCGTGCAGAAGTACGGCGGCTCGTCGGTCGCCGACGCCGAGGCCATCAAGCGGGTCGCGAAGCGCGTCGTCGCCACCAAGCAGCAGGGTCACGACGTCGTCGTCGTCATCTCCGCGATGGGCGACACCACCGACGAGCTGATGGATCTTGCCCTGCAGGTGACGCCGCAGCCCCCGCCGCGGGAGCTCGACATGCTGCTGACCGCTGGCGAGCGGATGAGCGCGGCCCTGCTGGCCATGGCGATCGCCGACCAGGGCCTGCACGCACGCTCGCTCACCGGGTCGCAGGCGGGCATCATCACCACCGGCACGCACGGCAACGCGCGCATCATCGACATCACGCCCGGGCGCATCACCAAGGCCCTCGACGAGGACCACATCGTCATCGTGGCCGGGTTCCAGGGCGTCGCGCAGGACACCAAGGACGTCACCACGCTCGGGCGTGGGGCGTCGGACACCACGGCCGTCGCGCTGGCCGCCTCGCTGGGTGCCGACTTCTGCGAGATCTACACCGACGTCGACGGGGTCTTCACCGCCGACCCGCGCATCGTGCCGAGCGCCCAGCGCATCCCGGAGATCTCGTACGAGGAGATGCTCGAGATGGCGGCCTGCGGGGCCAAGATCCTGCACCTGCGCTGCGTGGAGTACGCCCGTCGCGAGCGGGTGCCCGTGCACGTGCGCTCCTCGTTCTCCGACCTCCCCGGCACCTGGGTGCGCGACCGCGCGACCCCTGTGCCGACCGACTCGAACGGCTCGACCGACCAGCCAGACCCCTTCAAGGAGGCCACGCTCGTGGAGCAGGCGATCATCTCCGGTGTCGCGCACGACCGGAGCGAGGCCAAGATCACCATCGTCGGGGTCCCCGACCGGGTGGGTGAGGCGGCCCGGATCTTCGAGGCCGTCGCCGTCACCGAGATCAACATCGACATGATCGTGCAGAACGTGTCGGCGGTGCAGACCTCGCGGACCGACATCTCGTTCACGCTGCCCAAGACGGACGGCCCCACGGCGATCGCCACGCTCAACGCGCTGCAGGAGACGATCGGCTTCACCGACCTGCTCTACGACGACCAGATCGGCAAGGTCTCGGTCGTCGGTGTCGGCATGCGCTCGCACCCGGGCGTCACGGCGAAGTTCTTCTCCTCGCTCGCCGCCGCCGGCGTCAACATCGAGATGATCTCGACCTCGGAGATCCGCATCTCCGTCGTGGTCGGGCAGGACGACGTGGACCGCGCGGTCGCCGCGGCGCACACCGCGTTCGGCCTCGACGCCACCGAGCAGGCGGTCGTGTACGCCGGGACGGGCCGCTGAGGCAGGCCTGGTGACGGCACGGGGCAGGGCAGCTGCCCTGGCCGTGCTGGGTCTGCTCGCCGGATCCTCGGGTTGTGGCTCGACAGAGCCGATGGCGCGTCCGCTGCTGCCGGCCCCGCCCCAGTCGGTGTTCTCGACCGAGCCGACGACGCCCAGCCCGAGCGCGAGCGTGCTGCCCACGCCCAGCCCGGTCAGCACCCCGGTCGGGCCGGCAGCGCCGACGCCGACCACCGCACCCACGGCGGCTCCCGCACCTCTGATCGTCATCGACCCCGGGCACAGCGGGACGTCGATCCGCAGCACGGACCGCGGGTCCGGGCTGAAGGACATCGACTACCCGAACTATCCCGAGATCTACGAGATGTTCGACATCAGCACGTGCGTCGCCAAGGGGTTGCGTGCGGACGGCTACACCGCGGTGCTGACCAAGGCCAAGGCGCTCGACAGCGTCGGGCTGGCCGCCCGGGCCAAGATCGCGAACGAGGGCAAGGCGGCGCTCGCGATCAGCGTGCACGACGACCACTCGCAGGGACCGGACTTCCAGGCGACCTACTCACAGCGCGGGATCAAGCACGGCGGCTCGTACCACGCGATGTACCGGGGGAGCGGCGGCAGCCGGACGGTCTTCTCCGACGCCGCGGTGGCAGCGGCGAGCGAGAAGGCGGCGGCGGCCATCGCCCGTGAGCGGACGAAGGCCCAGGGCCGGAAGGTGGGCGTGCGGGAGAACACCTACACCGGCCGGTCCCCGCTGGAGCCGGGCAACCTCGCGATCGTCCAGCTGCTGGCCAAGGTGCCGTGGGTCTACAACGAGGCCGGCGCGAAGACCGGCGGCAGCACCACCAGGGCCATGAGCATCGCGACCGAGGAGGCCTACGCCGAGGGCCTGCTGGTCGGCGTCGAGGCCGCGGTGCCGCTGTCCGCGGGAGCGGTGGCCCAGCCCAGCGCCGGCGTTCGGCAGCTGAAGCAGTGCCTGACCACGGCGGCCTCACCCGGCGACGGTCGGGTGACCCGCCCGGCGCGCTACCGCCCCGCGACCTGAGGGGCCGGCTCGTCCGGGTCCACCGGGGCCTGCAGGTCGAGCGAGGCCAGGAAGCTCCGCAGGCGGGGGGCCCGAGGTGCGGTGAAGAGCTGCCCGGGCGGGCCGGACTCCAGGACGCACCCGTCGGAGAGGAAGCAGACGGTGTCGGCGACCTGGCGGGCGAAGGACATCTCGTGGGTGGCGATGACCATGGTCATCCCGTCCGAGCGCAGCTCGCGGAGCAGGGTCAGGACCTCGCCCACGAGCTCGGGGTCGAGGGCGGACGTGACCTCGTCCAGGAGCAGCAGCGACGGGCGGTTGACCAGGGCACGGGCGATCGCCACCCGCTGCTGCTGGCCCCCGGAGAGCTGGTCGGGGTGCATCGCGGCCTTGTCGGCCAGGCCGACCCGGGCGAGCATCTCCCGGCCGCGGGCCTGCGCCTCGGTGCGCGGCACGCGGTGGACCCGCTCGGGAGCCAGCGTGATGTTGTCGAGGACGGTGAGGTGCGGGAAGAGGTTGAAGGCCTGGAAGACGATCCCGATGCGTGACCGCACCGCGTCGACGTCGGCCCGGGGGTCGCTGATGTCCGTGCCCTCGAGCAGGATCTGACCGTCGTCGACGGTCTCGAGCAGGTTCAGGCAGCGCAGCAGGGTGGACTTGCCGGAGCCCGACCCGCCGATGAGCACCACGCAGTCACCGACGTCGACCTCGAGGTCGAGGCCGTCGAGCACGAGCGTGGGGCCGAAGGACTTGCGGAGCCCGCGGGCCTCGAGCAGCGGGGCTCCTGCGGTGGGCGTGAGGCTCATCGGGCGGCACCGGTCGCGCCGAGCCAGCCCTGCCTGCGCGCCACCCAGTCGGTGAGCCGGGCCAGCGGGATCGTCAGGGCGACGAACAGGATGCCGGCGACGACGTACGGCGTGAAGTTGAAGTCGGTCGCCGTCTCGATCTGCGCCGCCCGGATGGCGTCGATGACCCCGAGCACGGCGATCAGCCCGGAGTCCTTCTGCAGGCTGACCAGGTCGTTCAGCAGGGCGGGGACGACCCGGCGGACCGCCTGGGGGAGCACGACGAACCGGAGCGTCTGCGGATAGGAGAGGCCGAGCGAGCGGGACGCGGCCCACTGCGAGGGGTGGACCGACTCGATGCCGGCCCGGAACACCTCGGCCACGTACGCCGTGTAGGTCAGCACGAGCGCGGCACCGCCCCAGACCACCCCGTCGTTCGGCACGCCCTGCAGCCGGAGGGCGGGCACGCCGAACCCGAGCAGGAAGATCACCAGCAGGAGCGGGAGCCCGCGGAAGAGGTCGGTGTAGGCGGTCGCGATCAGGCGGACCGGGAGGAAGACCGGGCCGCGCAGGGTGCGCAGCACGGCCACGAGCAGCCCGAGCACGGCGATCAGCACGCCGCAGACGAGCATCACCCGGATGTTCAGCCAGAGCCCGGTGGCCACGGCGGGCAGCGCCGCCCACGCCCGCGTCGGGTTGAAGAACGTCTCCTGGACGCGTGGCCAGCCCGGGGTCGCGGTGACGCCGAGGACCAGGACGAGGCCGACGACGAGCGTGCTCCCGAGCGCGACCAGGCTGGACCGCCGGGCCCGTCGTCGCCGGTAGGCCTCGCGCTGCTGCTGCAGCGGCGAGGGTCGCCAGGAGGTGGCTGGGCCGTCGTCGACCGAGGTGAGACCGGCCTCCGGCGCTGGCACGACGTCCGAGTTCCCGGTCAGGAGAGCTGGGGCGCGCCGTCGGTGCCCGCGAGCCAGGTCTTCTCCAGCCCGGCCAGCGTCCCGTCCGCGCGCAGCGCGTCGACGGCCTGCGAGACGCAGGGCGTCAGCGGGCTGCCCTTCGCCAGCACGAGACCGAACTGGTCGGCCTGGCCGGACCCCGGCGGCAGCTGGCCGACGATCGCGCCGTCGTCGAGCTGGGCCGACACCATGTAGAAGGCGGTGGGCAGGTCGACCACGATGCCCTCGATCTGGTTGTTCTTGAGCGCCTGGACGGCGAGGTCGTTGGTGTCGTACGGTGCGGGCGTCTTCGACGGCTTGATCTGGTCCGTGATCGCCGTGTACGACGTGGTCCCTACCTGCGCGCCGAGCTTGGCGCCCTGCAGCGCGGCCACGGTCGTCGCCCCGTCGATCGAGGAGCCCTTCGTGGTCACCACCGTCTGCGTGACGGAGTAGTACGGCGAGGAGAAGTCCACCGCGTTGCGGCGGGCGTCGGTGATCGACACCTCGTTGATGTCGACGTCGAAGGCCTTGTCGCCCGGGGCGTACGCGCTGGTGAAGGGCACCACGGTCCACGTCACCCCGGCCTGGTCGTAGCCGAGCTTGCCCGCCACCGCGTACGCGACGGCCGACTCGAACCCCTTGCCGTTCGACGGCTGGTCGTCGGCGAACCAGGGCCCGTACGCCGGCTTGTCGGTCGCCACCGTGAAGGTGCCGGGCTTGACCGTCGCCAGCTGGTCCTTGGTGCAGGTCGCCGGGGCCGCGGACGTGGACGCCGCGGGGGCCTCGGCCTGAGGGGCGCAGGCCGACGCCGCCAGCAGGAGCGCGGCGGTCGAGAGCAGCGCAGCAGTCGAGCGCAAGGGGGTCGGGCGCCGGTTCACGGGGTTCCCTTCGGCAGTCCGGAGTCGAGGAGGGTTCATCGTGGCACCTCCGGAGCGGCCCGACGCCGACGTTCCACCCGGCCTCAGCACCGCAGCCGCTGCCCTTGTTGTCGGGTGGTGATGCGGCGTGGCGCAGGGGTCTCTGCTTGGGGTCGACCCAGCGGGGTGGGATCCAGGCGGGCAGCCCGTCGATCATGAGGCACGTCCGGTCAGGTTGTCGAGGTCGGTCCTTCCTACGAAAGACCACTGACACTTTCGAACGCACGTTCGACCGGATCGAGGATCTACGCTGCCTCGACCGGTGCGACGCCAGGAGGTGCAGACGTGGTGCTCCCGCTCGACGGGCACGTGCACAGCCAGTGGTCCTGGGACGCGGTGGCGGGCGACATGGAGGCCACCTGTGCGCGGGCGGTCGAGCTCGGGCTGCCGGCCGTCGCGTTCACCGAGCACGTCGACCACACCCGGTGGCTCGTGGCCGAGGGAGACCTCGACGCACGGGTCCGTGGCGAGCGCGGACCCGGGACGTTCACGCCCGGCGGGCTCGACGTCGACGGCTACCTCGGGGCCCTGGCCCGCTGCCGGGACCTGTTCCCGGACCTCCACCTCGTGAGCGGCGTCGAGCTGGGCGAGCCCCACTGGCACGCCGACGCCGTGACGCAGGTGCTGGCCGCCGGCGGGTTCGAGCGCGTGCTCGGGTCCTTGCACTCGCTCCCGGAGGGGAGCGCCGCCGCGGAGCCGCCCGAGCTCTACCGGCGTCGCGCGGCCGCCGACGTCGTGCGGAGCTACCTCGTCGAGCTCGCCGACATGATCGAGCAGACGGCGGCCTTCGAGGTCCTGGCCCACATCGACTACCCGGTCCGTCACTGGCCGGCCACGGCGGGACCGTTCGAGGTCGGTGCGTTCGAGGAGGAGCTCCGCCACGCCCTCCGGACCCTGGCCGGCAGCGGGCGCGTCCTGGAGGTCAACACCAAGGGACCGATGCTGCCCGAGGTCGTCCGCTGGTGGCGCGACGAGGGCGGCCGGGTCGTGACGTTCGGCAGCGACGCCCACGAACCGTTCGCGCTGGGTCGGCGCTTCGGCGAGGCCGTCGCGATGGTGGAGTCGTACGGCTTCCGGGCGGGACGCCATCCCTACGACCGCTGGACGCTGCCGGCCTGACCCCGTACGGGAGCATCGACGAGCGAGAGGCGCGAGCCGCGCACCCGCCGCACCACGAGCTCGGGCACGACCTCCGGGTCGGGACCCTCGGCCGGGAAGTCGAAGACCCCCAGGATCAGCTGGACGGGATAGTCCGGCGCCTCGTCGACCACGCGGGTCGGCGACCCGTCGATGGAGAAGGCCAGCCGGCCCGGCCGCCAGTCGACCGCGTACGTGTGGAACGCCGCGACGTCGAGCGCGGCGGGCAGGGCCGTGAAGTCCTCGTGCAGCGCCGGGTCGCGGAACGCGTGCACGCCGGACCCCACCGCCGCGACGGCGGCGCCGTCGCTCCCGACTCCGACGGTGGATCCGAAGACCTCCACGAGGCAGATCTCGCCCGAACGCTCCGGCACGTCCTCCAGCCCGACCAGCCACGCGGAGAACATCGAGCCCCGGCCCACGACCGCCCGGCACTCGACCTCGACCCGTCCGTAGAGAGGGGTGAAGCCCCACACCGGCGGCTGCTCCTCGGTCACGACCAGGCCCTCGCGGAACGGCTGCTGCCCCTGGGTGCTGCCCACGGGGCCGGACCAGCTGCCGCTCTGGACGGCCGACACCCTCAGCGGCGGCTCGTGCAGGTCGGGGCACCACCGCGGGTGCTCGGCCGGGACGCTGAGGTGGAGGCCGTCCCCGGCCACCGCGTACGTGGCGCGGGCGGCGGTCCGCGAGGACCAGGCCGGCAGGTACGCGTCGGTCCAGACCGCGGGGTCGAGGCCCGTACGGAAGTCCTCGTCGATCTCGCGCGGCCCGCCCCGTCCTGCCGCGACCGCCTGGTCCGAGGTCGTCACGCGCCGCATCGTAGTGTCCGGAGAGTTCGCCCGTCGAGGGTGCCCGAGCGGAAGGTGAGCCAGTGCCAGACGACCAGGGGTCGACCGCAGACCTGCTCGCGCGCCTCGAACGCGTCGACACGACCTCGCTCGTCGACGCGGCGCCCACCCTGCGGGTGCTGCCTCGGGAGATCCGACCCGTCCGACCGGGTGCACGCCTGGTCGGCCGTGCCATGACGGTGGACGCCCAGAGCGACCTGGTCCCGGTGCTGGTCGGTCTGGCGTCGGCCCGGCGAGGAGACGTGCTCGTCGTCGCCGGTGACCCCGAACGTGCGGTCGCCGGTGAGCTGTTCGCGACCGAGGCGTCCGGGCGCGGGCTCGCCGGCATCGTCATCCACGGGCTGTGCCGGGACAGCCGCACGCTGCGCGCCATGGACCTGCCGGTCTTCGCCACGGGTGTCACCCCGCGCGCCTGCCCCGCCCGAGCCGTGCCCACGGTCGGCACGACGCTCACGCTGGGCGACGTCGAGGTGCGTCCGGGTGACCTGGTCCTGGCCGACGACGACGGCGTCGTGGTCGGTTCACCGGCGGAGATCGCCGACGCCATCGACGGGGCCGAGGCGATCCAGACCCGCGAGGAGGCGCTGCGTACGGCGATCGAGCAGGGAGAGTCGCTCTTCGACCACCTGAACGTGGACGAGCACGTCGCGGCGCTCCGGGACGGCCGCGACAGCCGGCTGGCGTTCTCGTGAGCCGCTCGTGACCATCCACCTCGCCCGGCGGATGAGCGGGGTCCGCCCCTCGGCCATCCGCGAGCTCCTGCGGCTGGGCGCCGACCCCAGCGTGACGTCGTTCGGTGGCGGCTATCCCGACGCCTCGCTGTTCCCGGTCGACGAGCTGGCCACCGTCTACGCCCACCTCCTGGTGCGCGAGCACGCCGAGGCCCTGCAGTACACGACGTCCAACGGGCTGCCGGTGCTGCGGGCCCAGGTGGCCGAGCGGCTGGCGCGGGACGGGGCGGCCTGCAGCGCCGACGACGTCCTGATCATCCAGGGCGGGCAGCAGGGCCTCGACCTCGCGGCCAAGCTCGTGGTCGACCCCGGCAGCGTGATCGTCACCGAGAACCCGACGTTCCTGGGCGCGCTGATCGCCTTCGCGCCGACCGAGCCCGTGTACGCGCCCGTCCGCACCGACGAGCACGGGATGGACACCGACGACCTGCAGCGGGCGCTCGAGCAGCACCCTGGTGCGCGGATGCTCTACACGGTGCCGGACTTCCAGAACCCGACCGGCGCGACCCTCGCCCTCGAGCGGCGGCACCGCCTGCTGGAGCTGGCCGGGGAGCACGACCTGCTGGTCGTGGAGGACACGCCCTACCGCGCCCTGCGCTACGCGGGCACGTCGCTGCCCACCCTGCTGAGCCTGGACACGGAGGGCCGGGTGCTGCACCTGGGGAGCTTCTCCAAGATCCTCGCACCGGGGCTGCGCCTCGGCTGGGCCGTCGGCAGCCCGGACGTCGTCGAGCGGCTCGGTCTGCTCAAGCTCGCCGCGGACACGCAGAACAGCACCCTGAACATGGCGGCCACGGCGGCGTACCTGGAGGCGTACGACATCGACGCCCACCTGGCCGAGGCGCTGCCCGTCTACCGCCACAAGCGGGACCTGATGCTCGAGACGATGGACGCGACGTTTCCCGAGGAGGTCCAGCGGACACGTCCGGACGGCGGGCTGTTCGTCTGGCTGACGTTCCCGGAGGGCTTCGACGCCGCCGACTTCCTGGGGCGGGTCCTGCTGCCGGAGGCTCGGGTGGCGTACGTGCCGGGGGCGACGTTCTTCCCGGTGGCCCAGGAGCCGAACCACGCCCGGATGAGCTTCTCCGGCGTCCCGGACGACCAGCTGGTCGACGGGGTCACCCGGATGGGGGACCTGCTGCGCCGCGAGCTCTGAGAGCCCGCGGCCACCGGTGTCCCGGGAGACACCACACGGTCGGGGTGACAGGATTTGAACCTGCGACCTCTTCGTCCCGAACGAAGCGCGCTACCAAGCTGCGCCACACCCCGTGAGCCCCTGCGAGCCTCGCAGAGTCTAGCCCATCACAGCCGGCCGGCCCGCCGCGCCGTTCAGGGCTTGGGCGTCAGGCCCTGGAAGTCAGGGCCTTGGGAGTGGGCCTTGGGAGTCAGGGTCAGCAGCGTCGCCTCGGGCGGGCAGGCGAACCGCACCGGTGCGTACGGGGACGTGCCGAGGCCGGCCGAGACGTGCAGCCAGGCGGTGCAGCCCTGCGCGGTGTTCTGCGAGAGGCCCTTGACCCGGCGGGTGTCGAGGTCGCAGTTGGTCACCAGCGCGCCGTAGCCGGGGACGTTCACCTGCCCGCCGTGGGTGTGCCCGGCGAGGATCAGGTCCAGCCCGTCCGCGGTCATCGCGTCGACCACCCGGAGGTACGGCGCGTGGGTCACGCCGATCGCGAGGTCGACCTCGGACCGGTCGACCGGACCGGCCACCTCGGCGTAGTGGTCGCGGCGCAGGTGGGCGTCGTCGGTGCCGCGGAAGCCGATCCGCACGCCCTCGATCTCGATGGTGGTCGTGGTGTGCGTGAGGTCCGTCCAGCCGCGGCGGGAGAAGGCCTCGCCGAGGTCGACCCACGGCAGCTCGCGCTCCGCCTCGGGCCGCGAGTTCGCGGGCCTGCCGCGCTGGGTCAGGTAGCGCAGCGGGTTCTTGAACGTCGGCGCGTAGTAGTCGTTCGAGCCCCACACGTAGACCCCGGGGCGGTCCAGCAGTCGACCGAGGCTGCGGACCACGAAGGGCACGGCGGCATGGTGGGACAGGTTGTCCCCGGTGTCGACGACGAGGTCCGGCTCGAGACCGGACAGCTCGGTCAGCCAGCGCTGCCGCCGCGTCCGGGAGGGCGTCATGTGGATGTCGGACACGTGCAGCACCCGGATGTCGCGGGAGCCGGGCGGCAGGACGGGCACGGACACCCGTCGCAGGCGGTAGGAGTCGACCTCCCACAGCCCCGCGTACGCGAGGGTGCCGGCGCCGAGCAGCCCTGCGACCCCGAGGCCCTGCAGCCCACGGCGCGCCAGCACGGGAGCGGTCGGCACGGGCTCAGGCTACAGGCGCCCGTCCGCGGCGCCGTGCGCCTGCGTCCGCACAAATCCCTGCGGAGGTGCAGGCGGGGGCTGCCAGACTGGGCGGCATGCCCGACACGTCGACCCCGCTCAAGGAACGTCTCCGCACCGACCTCACCGCCGCCATGCGCAGCCGGGACAAGGTGCGTTCCGGCACCATCCGGATGGTGCTCGCCGCGATCAGCGAGGCGGAGGTGGCCGGCTCGGAGGCGCGTGAGCTGACCGACCAGCAGGTTCTCGACGTCGTCGTCCGCGAGGCGAAGAAGCGGCGCGAGGCGCGGGAGGCGTTCACCGCGGCCGGGCGTGCGGAGCTGGCCGACAAGGAGCAGGCCGAGGCCGAGGTCCTCACCGACTACCTGCCCCAGGCGCTGACCCCGGAGGAGGTCAGCGCGATCGTGGCCGCGGCGGTCGCGCAGACGGGGGCCGCCGAGCTCGGGATGCGCGGGATGGGTGCGGTGATGGGCGTCGTCACACCGCAGACCAAGGGCCGAGCCGATGGCGGCGCCGTCGCAGCCGAGGTACGCCGCCAGCTCGCCGGTTGAGCGTCCGCCGACCAGCAGGACCCCGACCAGACGACGAACGAGGCCGGCCCCCGCGGGGACCGGCCTCGTTCGTCCGTTCGGAACGGCTCAGCCGCCGCCCTCGTCGTCCTTCTTCTCCTCGGCCTTCTTCTTGGCCTTCTCCTCGGCCTTCTTCTTGGCCTTGGCGATCGCCGGGTCCTTGCCCTTGCTGATCAGCTTGTTGACCGTGCTGAACTGGGCGACCCTCGAACCGGCACCGGGCGACCAGCCGAGGAAGGTGTACCTCGGCCGGTTGCTGTAGACGTACTCGGTCCCGACGTCGAACCCCTCCTTCTTGAGCTTCTTCGTCGCCGCGGAGATGCTGAGGTCGCCGACGTAGGGGACCGTGACCTTCTTGCCGGTCTCGATCCGCTTGGGCGGGTCGTCGAAGTCGGTGCGCGGCACCTGCTTGAAGTACTGCTGCATCACCGGCTTCCAGATGAACTGCCCGGAGTCGCCCGAGCCCGATCCCTCGAGGATCTTCCCGGTCGAAGGAACGCGGTAGCCGGTGACGCCGTGGCTGCGGAAGCCGGACTTGCCCTTGTCGAAGGGCTTCTGCTGGTTGTCGATCGAGATCATCGCGACCCCGGCGATCTCCGGGGTGTAGCCCGCGAACCACACGGCCTCGGCACTGTCGATCGTCCCGGTCTTGCCGGCCTGGTCACGCCCGTCGCGGACGAGCGCCCGGGTCCCGGTGCCCTTCTCGATCACTGCCTTGAGGACCTTGCTCACCCCGTCCGCGACGTCCTTGTCCATCACGCGCTTGCAGTCGCCGTCCGGGGCCGCCAGGTCCTTGCCGTTCCGGTCGACGATCTTCGACACGATGATCGGGTTGCAGTGGATGCCCCCGGAGGCGAAGGTCGCGTACGCCTCGGCCATGGAGAGCGGGCTGACCTCGACGGTCCCGAGCGTGAACGACGGCTTGTCCTGGTAGGTCTTGACGATGTCGACGGGCTTCTTGCCGATCTGGTGCCCGACGTCGACCCCGGTCTTCTGGGCCATCTTGGTGACGCCGCACATGCCGGTGGCCAGCTCGAGCTGGACGAAGTAGGTGTTCACCGAGTACTCGGCGGCCTCGGTCATCTTGATCTTCTTGCTGTGCCCGACCGAGTTCTTCACCTTCCAGCTGCCGTAGACCTTCTTCTTGCCGTCGCAGGTGTCGAAGGACCTGCCGGTGAAGTTGTAGGGCGACTTGGCGTTGAAGCTCTTGCTGATCGGGATGCCCTTCTCCAGCGCCGCGGCGATGGTGAAGGCCTTGAAGGTCGAACCGGCCTGGTAGCCCTGGATCCCGCCCAGCTCGGTCGGGGCCGACAGGTTCCAGTAGGTCTGGCCCTTCTTGGAGCCCATCGTCGGACGGCTCTGCGCCGAGGCCACGATCAGCCCGGTGCCCGGCTGGATCATGTTCATCGTCGAGATCAGCGGGTCCTTGGGCCCGACGAACGCGGACACCTTCTTCTGCGCCAGGTCCTGGGTCTTGGGGTCGATGGCCGTGTAGATCTTGAGCCCGCCACGGTTGAGCAGGTTGTCCCGCTCGGTCTGGTTCTTGCCGAGGCTCGGCGCGAGCTCGAGGGTCTTCTGCACGTACTGGCACAGGAACGGGTAGCGCGTGCCCTGGCAGCCCTTGATGATCGGCTTGACGGCCTTGGTGTCGAACTTCGCGGCCTTGGCCGACCTGACCTGGGCCGGCGTGACCAGCCCGAGCTCGGCCATCCGGTTGATCACGACGTCACGGCGGTCCAGCGCAGCCGCCTTGTTGTTCATGGGGTTGTTCGCGTCGGGGTTCTGCACGAGGCCGGCGAGCATCGCGGCCTGCGGCAGCGTGAGCTTGGCGGCGGAGGTGTTGTAGTAGTGCCGCGCAGCCGCCTCGACCCCGTAGGTGCCCGAGCCGTAGTAGGCGATGTTCAGGTAGTTGGAGAGGATCTGGTCCTTGGTGAGCCGCTTCTCCAAGGCGATGGCGTAGCGCAGCTCCCGCACCTTGCGCTCCATCGTGGGAGCCCGGGCGTCGTCGACGCACTTCTTCGCCGCAGCCGCCGACGACCCCTTGGTCTGGCAGGCCTCGATCTGCACCATCTTCACGTACTGCTGGGTGATGGAGGACCCGCCCTGGGTGCCGACGTCGCTCGTCGAGTTCCGCACGAGCGCCCGCAGGGTGCCCTTGACGTCGAGCGCGCCGTGCTCGTAGTAGCGGTGGTCCTCGATGGCCAGCTGCGCCTCGCGCATGATCGGGGCGATCTTGTCGAGCGCGACCGGGATGCGGTTCTCGTCGTAGAAGTACGCGAGCACCTTGCCGTTGGCCATGTAGACCGTCGAGCGCGTCGGCGGCGTGGGCGTCGACAGCTCGGTCGGCAGGGTGTTCAGCTCCTCGGCCGCCGCCTTGCTCCCCATCCCGGCGAGGCCGGCGTAGGGGACGAAGAGGCCTGCGACGAGGACGCCGGCGAGGACGCTGACGATGGCGAACATCGTGAGCGAGTAGGCCACGCTCCCCACCCGTTTTGGACTTGGCACCCGATGAGGGTACGTGAGCCAGACCCCGCCGGTCGCCTCCCGCGCGAGGCAACCGTCGATCGTCGCACGACGCTCGAGGGCTCGCGCGGCCGTCTCGCAGAGAGTTCGTACGTGCACCAATCCAGAGCGGGCGCGGCAACGAAATCAAGATATCGTCACGATCTCATCAGGTTCTTAGAAAGAGTGGCGTAACACTCACAGCGCTCGTACGATTCAGCAGTCGACCCGCATGGGCCGGGGATAGCCCGGGTCGGCCGCCACAACCAAAAGGGGAGAAGCAGCATGTCTGCAATCACGCACGCCGACTGGACCATGGACGCCAAGTGCCGGGGCATGGAAGACGCCCTGTTTCCTGAGGCCTCGGAGCAGAAGCGAGTTCGCCAGCTGTGCATGGGGTGCCCCGTGCGCATGAAGTGCCTCTCGGAGGCGCTCGACAACGGCATCGAGTGGGGTGTCTGGGGCGGCATGACCGAGCGCGAGCGCCGCCAGCTGCTGCGCCAGCGTCCTGACGTCACCTCCTGGGCCGAGCTGCTCGCCAACGGTGCGCGTCAGGTCGAGCGCGCGGCCTGAGGCTTCGTTCTTCCACCCCCCGGCGGTCGCTCTGGCTGCCGGAGGGCCCGACTGCTACGCCGCTTCGCCACCACCCGCCCGGGCGTCGTCACCTCTGGCGCTCGTCGGACGGTCGTGTTCGCCCGGGCTCCCGCCAGGCCCGTCCACGCTCAGCGGCGTAGCAGTCGGACCCTCCTTGACCGTCACGCCCGCTGCGGGCGGACGTTTGTCTCCGGCCGAGGCTGCGTGAGGCGCAGCGAGGCGAGGCTTCGTCCAGGTGTGACGGGCAGAACCGGCGCGGAGCTGGTGTACGGCCGCGCTCGGCAGGTTGCGTCTCGCCCTGAGTGCGGCTGCTCGGTCTTGTGGTGTCTGCGCGGGTCTGAACACGCGCAGACGACACGAAGGCGAGCAGGCTCGCCGGGTCGAGCCAGGGGGAGCGGTGCGGGTCAGTCCTTCTCGGCCATGAGGGCACCGACGCGGCGGAGGTCGCCGAGGGCGGTGACGTCGCTCGGCAGGGCCGGGACCCGGGTCTGCGGGACGTCGGGCCGGGCGGTGGCGAAGCGGTCGAGCAGGGCGGCCTCGGCCTCGGCGACACGCATGAGGTCGGCGTGACGACGCAGCGCCTCGGCCTCGAGGTCGTGCTCTCCCGCCGCGCCGTCCGGGGTGTCGAGGTCTTCCGCCAGCGCGGCCGCGCGCTGGGCCGAGACGTCGAGCGCGCTCCCGTGGACCCGGTTGACGACCAGGCCGGCCAGCGGCATCTGCTCCTCGGTGAGCCGGTCGACGAAGTAGGACGCCTCGCGCAGGGCGTCGCGCTGGGCCGTCGCGACCACGAGGAACACGGTGTGCCGCGACGACAGCCGCGCGAACGTCTCCTCCGCGCGCTGCCGGAACCCGCCGAAGATCGCCTCGCACGCACGGACGAACGTCTGCACGTCGGTGATGATCTGGCTGCCCAGGATCTTGTTCATCGCGCTCGAGACGAGGGTGAAGCCGACGCCCATCAGCCGGAGCGGTCCCTTGGCCGGGGCGAGCAGCAGCCGGATGAAGCGCCCGTCGAGCAACGAGCTGAGGTGCTCGGGCGCGTCGAGGAAGTCCAGCGCCGAGCGGGCCGGGGGCGTGTCCACGACGATCAGGTCCCAGGCGGCCCGGCCGGCGGCCGCGTCCGCGCTGGCCTGGGCGTGCAGCTGCCCGAGCCGCTCCATGGCCATGTACTCCTGCGTGCCGGAGAAGGACGAGGACAGCGCCTTGTAGAAGGGGTTCGCCAGGATCGCCTCCGCCTTGTCCGGGGGCGAGTGCGTGACGACGACCTCGTCGAAGGTCCGCTTCATGTCGAGCATCATCGCGTCGAGGCTGCCGCCGGCGCTGGTGTCGAGGCCGACCACCGGTCGCGGGGTGTTGTCGAGCTCACCCAGGCCGAGCGACTGCGCGAGCCGGCGCGCCGGGTCGATGGTCAGCACGACCACGCGGCGACCCGCCTCGGCCGCCCGGACGGCCAGCGCGGCCGAGGTCGTCGTCTTGCCGACCCCGCCGGAGCCGCAGCAGATGACGATCTCGACCTGCCGGTCCCCGATCAGGGTGTCGACGTCGAGGAAGGACGGGGCGGCGGCGTGCGCGGCGTGCGCCGAGCGCCTGCCGTGCGCGGTCGGCGGGGGAGTCACGAGGCCTCCAGGGCCAGCTGGTCGGTGAGCTGCTCGGCGATGCCGAACAGCGACTCGGCGTCGATCCCCAGCGGGTCGAAGTCGACCTGGACGAGCGGGAGCCCGAGCCGGGAGAGCCGGTCGTGGCGCACCTGCTGCTCGAGGGTGCGCGAGGCCTCGACCGCGAACTCCGCGGCGAGCGCGGCGTTCTGCTGCGCGTCCCACCCGGGCACGTCGAGAGCGACCGCCCCGGCGGCCACGTCCGCGAGGACCGCGGGCTGGAACGGCGAGGGGTTCACCATGTTCTCGATGACCGTGCCGACCCCGGTGCCGCTCTGGCGCAGGGAGGCGACGGCCTCCTCGGTCTCGGTCACGGGCATGTCCTCGAGCAGGGTGACCAGGTGCACGATCGTCGACCGCGAGCGCAGCAGCGCGTCGACCGAGTCGGCCTGCGTCCGGATGGGTCCGACCTTGGCGATGCCCGACACGGCCTCGTGGATGTTGAGGAACTGCCCGATGCGGCCGGTGGGCGGGGCGTCCAGGACGACGGCGTCGTACGCGGTGGGCAGGTTCTTCAGCTGGCGGCGCACCGCCTCGTAGACCTTGCCGGTGAGCAGCACGTCGCGCAGGCCCGGAGCGATCGAGGTGACGAAGTCGATGACGCCGAAGCGGTCGAGCGCCCGGCCGGCGAGGCCCAGGTGGTAGAAGGTCTCGAGGTACTCCCGCAGGGCGTCCTCGGCGTCGATCGACAGGCCGAACACGCTGCCGCCCGCCGGCGTACGGGTGAGCCGGCGCTCCTCGTCGCCCTCCAGCGGGGGCACGCCGAACAGCTCGCTCAGCCCCTGGCGCTTCTCGACCTCGCACAGCAGCACCCGGCGACCGCGGGTGGCCAGCGCGCAGGCCAGACCGGCGGCGATGGTGGTCTTGCCCGTGCCGCCCTTGCCGCTGACCACGTGCAGGTTGTGCCGCGGGCCGCTCACGACGGCTGCCCGAGGCTCTCGGGCAGGCCGGTGACGCTGATGCCGGAGTGCGTCTTGTAGCGGCGGTTGACCGCGATGAGGTTGGCCGTGAGCCCCTCGACGGTGCGGGCCAGCCGCAGCCGACCCGCGTACAGGCCGCGGGCGCCGGGGATGGCGTGGGCGAGCTCGATCACCCGTTCCACCGCCGCGCGGTCCTCGCCGAGGACGAGGACGTCGCCGGGGATGTGCGTGACCGCCGGGTCGTCGAGCAGCCGGGCGCTGACGTTGTGGAAGGCGCCGACGACCGTGGAGCCGGGCAGGATCCGCTGCGCCTCCTGGGCGGCGGACCCGTCCTCGACCTCGAGCGGGAACGGACCCTGCTTGTCGAAGCCCAGCGGGTTGACGCAGTCGACGACGATCTTGCCCTCGAGCGCGTCGGCGAGCGAGGTCAGCAGGTCGGCGTGCCCCTCGTACGGGACGGCGACGACCACGAGCTCGGCCTGCGCAGCGTCGGCGTTGGCCGCCCCGGCGACGTTCCCGGCCTCGGACAGCTCGGCGGCGGTCTGCTGCGCCCGGGCCGCGTCGCGGCTGCCGAGCAGCACCTCGTGCCCGGCCATCGCGAAGCGCCGGCCCAGACCACGGCCCTGGGGGCCGGTGCCCCCGAGGATCCCGATCCTCACGCGAGGTTCGTCAGACGTACGTGGGGCGCGGGGATCATGCCTTCGATGGTAGCCAGCGCCCCTTCGCCGCACCGGGCTCGGAGAACGTCCGGGCGCGACCCGGGGACGAGAGTGTCAGCCCGGCCGGGGACCCTGGGCGCATGAGTGACAGCCCGGTGCGCTTCGACATCGTCGCGCTCGACACGCCCGACCCCGCCGGTCTCGCCCGCTTCTACTGCGACCTCCTCGGGTGGCACGTGGAGCGGGCCGACGACGACTGGGTGACCATCCGCGGCGACGCGGGGACCGGTGAGACCTCCGCGGGCCGGCTGGCCTTCCAGGAGGCGCCGGACCTCGTGGCGCCGACCTGGCCCGACGAGGGAGTCCCGCAGCAGGCCCACCTCGACCTCGCCGTCGACGACCTGGACCAGGCCGGCGCGTTCGCCGAGTCCGTCGGCGCACGCCGGGTGCATGGTCCCGGTCCCGAGCAGGACTACCGGGTCTACCTCGACCCGGCCGGGCACCCGTTCTGCCTGTGCCTCTCCGATGCCGCTGCTCAGGGCGACGGATCGGCGGTGCCTGGATAGGCTCCGCCCATGACGAAGTGGGAGTACGTGACCGTTCCGCTGCTGGTGCACGCGACCAAGCAGATCCTCGACAACTGGGGTGCGGACGGGTGGGAGCTGGTCCAGGTCGTGCCGGGCCTCAACCCGGAGAACCTCGTGGCCTACCTCAAGCGCCCGCTGCCGACGGCCTGACCGTGGCTGCTGAGCAGGCCGACGGCCGCGCAGACCTGCCGACCGCCCGGCTCGCCGCGCTGGGGCTGGAGCTCCCGCCCGTGGCCGCGCCGGTGGCGGCGTACGTGCCGGCGGTGCGGCTGGGCGACACGGTCTGGACCAGCGGGCAGCTGCCGTTCGTCCAGGGCAGGCTGCTGGCCACCGGCAAGGTCGGGGACGGCATCCGTTCTGAGATCGACGCCGACGGGGCCTACCACCTCGCCCGCGTCGCCGCGCTGAACGCGCTCGCCGCGGTGGCCGATCAGGTCGGGGGCCTCGACGAGATCGCCCGGGTCGTCAAGGTCGTCGTGTTCGTGGCCAGCACCCCCGACTTCACCGGCCAGCCCGCCGTCGCCAACGGCGCGAGCGAGCTGTTCGGGCAGGTCTTCGGCAGTGCGCACGCGCGCAGCGCGGTCGGGGTCACCGTGCTCCCGCTCGACTCGCCCGTCGAGGTCGAGGTCGTCGCCCAGGTGCGCAGCCGCCCGACCGTCGTGCCGGTGTAGGGACGGCCGGGGACGCAGGTGAGCGGGTGAACGCGTCGCACGGCCCGGTGGTGCGGCACCGGCCGCAGGTCGCGTCGGTGCTCGCGCCCAACCCCGGGCCCATGACCCTCTCCGGCACCAACACGTGGGTGCTCGGGGACCCCGCGCTCGGCCCCGTCGTGGTCGTCGACCCGGGTCCCGACGACGCGGCACACCTGGCCCGGGTGCTCGAGGCCGCCGGCGGACGGGTGGCGACGGTCCTGCTCACCCACCGCCACCTCGACCACACCGAGGGCGCGGCGACGTTCGCCCGGCAGGCCGGGTGCGGTGTCCGAGCCGTCGACCCGGCCTGGCGGGTGGGTGCGCCCGGGGCCGACGACGGGACGCAGGACAGCACCGAGGACAGGAGCGGGCTCGAGGACGGGACCCTGCTCGAGGCCGCCGGGGTGCTGCTCGAGGTGCTGGCCACGCCGGGCCACACCGACGACTCGGTGAGTGTGCTCGTGCGGTCCGGCGAGGGTCCCGACCAGCGTGTCGACCTGCTCACGGGCGACACCGTCCTCGGCCTCGGCAGCACCGTCATCACCCATCCCGACGGCAACCTCGGCGCTTACCTCGACTCGCTCGACCGCCTGCTCGTGGTGGTCGGGCAGCGTCAGGTGGCCCGGATCCTGCCGGGCCACGGCCCGGTCGTCGACGAGCCCGGGAGGGTCCTGGCCGGCTACCGGCGGCACCGGCTGGAGCGGCTGGCCCAGGTGGAAGCGGCGCTGGCGGCAGGAGCGCGCACGCCGGAGGAGGTGCTGGCCGCCGTCTACCCGGACTCCGTCGGGACCCCGATCGAGGGGGCCGCCGCACAGTCGGTCCGCGCCCAGCTCGACCACCTCGAGGCTCACCGCCGGCACTGAGGGCGCGCACAGCCGACGCACAGGCAGGGCCTGCACCGTAGAGGGCATGACGTCGGACGAGCAGCGCGACCCCGGTACCCCCGCGACCCCTCCGTCGCCCTACCCGGGGCCGTACTCCTACGGGCCGCCCCAGGGCACGGGCTACCCGCCGCCCACGGGATCGCCGTACAGCGGCAGCGCGTACGGCAGCCAGGCGTACGCGGGTCAGCCGTACGGCAGCACGCCGTACGGGACCACCCCCGGTCCGACGCCGACCGACCCGGCCCAGCCGGGTGCGACCGCGGTGCTCGAGCGTCCGCGACGGCGTCGCGGCGGCATCCTCGCTGCGGCGACGCTCGCCGCGGTCATCGGGGCGGGAGCCGGGATCGGCTCCTACGCCTACCTCGGCGGCGAGACCTCGTCGGCGACGTCGCCGATCAGCGTGACGACGGTGCCTGCCGCCAGCAGCCCGGTGCTGGACGGCACGATCAGCGCGGCGGCGACCAAGATCGACCCGTCGGTCGTCACCATCACGGTGCAGGCCGGCAGCAGCGGCGACATCGGCAGCGGGGTCGTGCTCGACACGGACGGCCACATCCTCACCAACAACCACGTCGTCTCGGCGGCCTCGTCGGCGGCCTCGTCCTCCGGGGGCACGAGCATGACCGTGACCTTCCCCGACGGCAGGACGGTGCCGGCGACCGTCGTCGGCACCTCCACCAGCAACGACCTGGCCGTGATCAAGGTCGACGGCGTCGACGGCCTCAAGCCGGCGACGTTCGCCAAGTCGGACGCGGTGCAGGTCGGCCAGGCCGTGGTCGCGGCGGGCGCCCCGCTCGGCCTGTCGGAGTCGATCACGAGCGGCATCGTGTCGAACACCGCCCGCCCGGTGCGGTCCGGGAACGACAACGACGCGGTCTACCTCGCCGTCCAGACCGACGCGGCCATCAACCCCGGCAACTCCGGCGGCCCGCTGGTCGACCTCAACGGCTCCGTCGTGGGCATCAACTCCTCGATCGCGAGCACCGGGTCCGGCTCGGACAGCAGCAGCCAGTCCGGCAACATCGGCATCGGCTTCGCCATCCCGTCCGACGTCGCGGTCCGGGTCGCCGGAGAGCTGATCGCGGACGGCAAGTCCGTCAACGCCGCCCTCGGCGTCACGGTCGGTGGGAACGCAGACGCCGCGACGTCGACCGCGACCGGGGTCGCCCTGCAGACCGTGACCTCGGACGGCGCCGCCGCCGCCGCCGGCCTCCGCGCGAACGACGTGGTGACCAAGGTGGACGACTTCCACACCACCACCGCAGACGGCCTCATCGCCGCCACCCGCTACTTCGCCCCGGGCACCACGGTGAAGATCACCTACGTCCGCGACGGCGGCGCCGCGCAGACGGTGGACGTCAAGCTCGGCAGCTCGTAGCCGACGGCCCTCCAGGCTCTCGGCCCTCCCGGACCTCCGAGTCCCCTCCTGCGAAGAGAACGCTGACTCCCGACACGGACCTCGCCGGTCTGATGGACGGGAGTCAGCGTCTTCTGCGGAGGGTGCCTGGGGAGGGCGGATGTGGTTCGCACCGGATTAGAACGTGTGTTCTCATGGGGGCATGCGGTGGGCGGGGCAGTCGGTGGGCGGGGTCGTGTCGGACGAGGCCGCCCTGCCGGGGCTCGAGGAGATGGGCTCGTCCGGACGGTACGGACGCCTGAGTTCAAGGGGGTCACGTTCCACGAGGTGCTGGCGCGGTCAGCCCTGAACCACGTCCCGGCCACCTCGGACGTCCCGTTCCGCTGGACCGTCAACCCCTACCGCGGCTGCACCCACGGGTGCGTCTACTGCTTCGCCCGCCAGACCCACTCCTACCTCGACCTCGACACCGGGG
>Ga0210040_10001876_pt1 | contig 30751 bp, 19 predicted proteins | sample CryGeyCG12114_NA_FD_185462 | JGI IMG/M metagenome (GOLD analysis project Ga0210040, IMG submission 185462) | Groundwater microbial communities from aquifer - Crystal Geyser CG19_WC_8/21/14_NA (SPAdes) (version 2) | ecosystem: Environmental > Aquatic > Deep subsurface > Groundwater | place: USA...
TCCATAATTCAGGAGGAAATAAGGATATAATCATAAATAACATATGGACAATCTAAATATGTAATGTATGCATGCAATGAAAACAAATACAACAATAATGGGTACAACGATAAAAGTGGCAATAATGCGAGTCAGCAATGATAAAAGCGCAACCATATGAGTTCGCAACGAAATGAGTGCCTCGAAATGAGAACAACGGTATGAGCGCAACGATCATTATGTCACCCGAGCCCGCAACCTTAAAATAGTTAGTTTGTTGTTTAAAAGCTAAGATTTTGAGAAATAATTTGACGGTTTGTATTTGAGTGTGTAAGACCCTTTTGACCAATGATGCCATAGAATTAAAAAAAATTTTAAAAGCCCTTTAAAAGCAGACAAAGGACTTTGTACATAGAAATTACATTAGTATCAATATATACGCAATTGAAACATGTACAAAATAAGACTGCTTTCGATAAATTTAAGGAAGCAAGAAGGGAAATATACAGACAGACATTAGTGTATCACTGCAATTTAGTTAGTCACCTTGTAATATCTAATTTGTAGACTTGTACCTCCCATTGTAAACATGTCACCAGACGGATACTATTCATAGCATCTCGTGCAAAGCATGCAGTTCCACACCTTTGGTTGTGTAAATGAATTCCGGAACCAAGTCTTTATTGAGTTATGTCCCGTATTTATTTCCCATTATTGACTGGCTTCTCAAATAATAATACCTGAGATTCCGTCAGTGGAATCCAGTTTGTATACCGACAAAGCTGTATGTTGCATGCAATGCATACAGTTTATATTCCTCATTTATTCTTGCAGCAGTCTCTGTGTACTCGTTTTGTGCAACCTTCCCAGCTTCTCTGCATAAGCGTTAATTGAATTGGAACTAATTTTGTGTTCTACTCAAACTACAGTGGAGCGAGAACATTATGATAATTATAGTGTCTACACTATCTCTACAATTTATCCTTTTCATAATTGAATCTCCAGGCACGTAAAATATGCACTATAGTTTATGAACAACATTTTGGGTAACCTAACTACACTATCATTTCGTTGATATATGGAAATGAAAGGTCCGACCTTTAAGAAATGTGTTTACTTATTGGGACCATATACTTGTGGTCCTCTTCAGCTTACTTTTCTATACGTTGGCAATAAAGTTGAACGAATTTCCCGGCTCTTGTGAAATGTCAAAGTTTCACTGAGGTAATGCTTTTCATAGCAAAACGATGTATACTACTTTCCAATGCCCCGTCTTTATGTAAACAATAGTATCTTGTTAAATGTTTGCGTAGTGCGACGGTCAATTTCTCTGCATGAAAAACATTTATAAACTCTGAGAACTCAATTGAATAGATTCGAGTAAAGGAAAAATTTTGAGCATAACTGATAGTGTGTTATTCCAGACTGAGTGTGTGGGCGAGAAAAATCGTGCATTCCGTCATATCTAATGATAGGCAGGAATCAATTCATAGGCAATAGTTAAAAAGCAAGAAAACTCTGGTATATCTGTCACTAAATTCATATGTATAGTTAAAGCAAAAAAGTAAAGTTAAATATTGTTTTTGTATCTGAAGCAAATGTATAAAACAATTTGATAGCCAACTATACAACCAACCAAAGAGTACAAATTGTGTACACTGGTAGATTTTTCGCAAAAAGTTCATAATCACAAGCTTACACAACACATATTTAGGCAGTTATTCAACGACTACAATATAAAGTATTGTCAAATGAACTTTATCGAACGAGTATAGGTTACTCACTCAAGTATTTAAATTGCACAGCTATGTAACTCAAGGAGAATCTAGCAATGCGATTCCTGTGTGCCTTAGAACATAAAAGGAAACAATACTGAATACATACTTACATATATTTTCATATTGGTAAAAGCATTATGGTGACCATGGGGAAAAGTATTTATTACTCTCCAAAAAAAATGCATTAGTTAGTACTATTTGGTTGGGCCACATTTCTACCACGACTTGTTATGGGGACTCAAAACTTGAGTTGAGTTCACTCACTGATTATTATAGCGCCCAACCAACAGTATGTATTTTACTATCCATTAACCAAGTAAACTAGTGTACACACCTAGCAAGCAAGTATCTAGCAAGGACACATTGTGAACGAAAAATTTGGGGCCCGCACTAATAATAATGACACACTAGAGGAGGGAAATGCCGAAGCAGCAATTTTCTTTCTCCCACTCCCGACAGTACCTTATGTCCCCATGAATGCTAGCTACAACGTAGAGAGCTTAGAAATAGCTTAATCTACAAATGCCATCAGTCACTTGAATACTATATACAGCATTAAGTACGTCCCTTTTATGTATGTACGTACTGTCATTGTACACGAAAGAACTTGGAATTCGTCCATTCACGGCCATATACAAAATGCTGTCTAAAACTAACTAGGATATGCTATATTATGAATACACCCATCCTTGGTCTAGCAAACTAACTAGCTAACAACTAAAAAGTAAAACTGACTGGTCAGTATAGATAGATAGTAGCTTTAGTGAAGAGCTCTCACCAATTCTTTTCACTCTTAGAAACGGACCATGTGTGTATTGTGATTACCAATTGTAGGGACAATCTTAAAATCATATGTACATACTAATATTTAGGCCATGGTTACAGAATAGTGGAAAACACAAGCCCTTCGTTTTGAGCACATCAAAAAGGTGTCACCAACCTGATGACAGAGTGCTTGGCTGCCTACTTTGCATTCTCTCTTAAATGTGATAACGTCCCTTAGTATATAGTTAGTTAGTTAGTTAGTTAGTTAGTTAGTAGTGTGCTCCGAATATTTATTTTGCGTATTACTTTTGATGATACCCTCACCCTAACCATTATCATTTGTGTGCAAGCAAAGGAAGGTACGATTTTCTTACTTTATAGCTCGTTAGTTAGTTATAGTTAGCTCAACTCTTTTGTAGTGAACAAGTGAGACTACGGAACCACTCATTTTGCGTTTGTTGGGAGTGAAAAAAAACCTTTATTATTGAGCTGGCCATTGGAATTGGTTAGTTAGGTGGTAGCAGTGACCCAATGGAAACATAAATAATGTGCTCATTGAACAGAACTGTGTACAACATGAAGATGAGTGTGGAACCCATGTTGTTGTGTGTATGTGTGAAATGTTAGTCAGGTAGTTAGTTAGTTTGCTCCATTTGTGTGTACATTACATGAATGATCATGGACCCATCTTCTTGGAACTGGGAGCTACTTTTCCCTCCTCTACCACGCCTCATCGTTTTGGTATGTTTAGGCAACTTGCCTCCTTATTTCCAAAGTGGAATAGAAAAATTATTCACCGTGTTTAAAATTGCTTTGAAAGTATTTATTTCTGCCCGATTGATCGTTACCCTTGATTTTTTCCCAATAGCATCTTATTATATGGCATTGTTAGTGTGCAGCTAAACTGGCTAACTATATGAACTTGATCATCAATCAAATTGGTACACATCAGTATTTCTTAGATGTATTTCTTTATGTAGATGCCTTTTTGAACTTTTTACAGAAATTCGTCTACGTCGTATATACAGTCAAGTCATTTTTTGTTGTTTTGTTATTCGAAATGTTGATTATGAAAAGTTGGCTAAATAGTATTTACTTTGTCGCATTGTAACGATGGTTCCGGTCGTCAGTTTATACGAAAAACAAAAGTGGTTATGGTAACCATGTATTTAAAATGTGTTTATGCTCTTTAACGAGCGAGCTCTTTGTAAACTGTGCACTCTGTATCTGTTGCTTTCCTAGAAAAGCTAATTGAATCTTGTAATTGGCAGAGACCTGCTTTGGTCATGACGGACACAATGCACGGTGACGAGTCTCATGTTCGACATGGCGAGTCGTCCCTGAGCAATGGATCTAGAAGCGAAAGTGTCACATGTCCCTCATGTCACGTGACGGTGGCTTTGAGTCGAAAAGTTGAGGAAAATCGAAGACTTATTTGTCCCTATTGTGGTGCAGTCTATTCTCATGAAGATTCCCGACTGAGGGCGATCAATCATGTTCGGGATCCTTTGCATCAGATGAGAGTTCCTATTTTGGTATGTTTAGATTTTTGGTTTATTTGGTTTAGAAAAAAATCACTATAGGTCAATGATAGCACTGCCAGAGATTGAAGCATAGGTGTGTACTATAGTTTATAGTAAATCGTACTGAGAACGGCTCTTGAAATATTTAGTCAGCAAATTCATTTATAGTTGATTAAGAAATATGAAAACTTCAGGTTTATCCTTGAATTAGCATTGTTTTAATCTGTGCATGTATAGCTAGCTATAACTTGTTAAAAGGCAAAAAAAGTAAACGTTTAGTGTAGAATCATTATTAAGCTCACTCAGTTTACAGCCGTCACTTAATTGTACTCAGTTTTTTGCACGATACATATTCAATGTTAAAATTGCAAAAACTTTAAGAATTTCTGGATTTTAAAAATTTTAAGAATATCTGAAATTTCAACGATTTTAGGAATCTCTAGAATTCCAAATTTTTTTACAAATATCCAAATTTTAAGAATTTTAAAATTTTAGGCACTTTTAGAATCTCAAAATTTTTAGAAATGTCCAAAGTTTAAGAATTTCAGAAATTTTAGGAACGATTTTAATGTTCAAAAGTTAAGGAATTTCAAAAATTTTAGGAATACCTGGAATGCTCAAAATCTCTGTAATGTCTGGTATGTCAAAAATTTCCGGAATGTTTAGAATTTCAAAAATTTTCACAATATTTGCAATGTTTGGAAAATAAAAATTTCCAGAATGTTTGGAATTTCAAACATTTTCAGAGTATTTGGAATTTCAAAAATGTCAGGAATGTTTGAAATGCAAAAAATTTAAACAATTTCTAAAATGCCAAAGATTTAAAGAATTTCTGGAATGTCGGAAATGCCAAAAAGTGTGAGGAATTTTTTGGCAGATTTTGGATATTTTGCGATTTTGAACAAACTTGCCTTTAAGAATCCTGTGCACTTTAAAAAGTTATATTTCTGTCCTAAATTATGGTTTATGAAAAAAAAAATTCCTGATTTTCCAACTTTCATTCAAACTTTGGGGAATGCAAACTTGAGTAAGGGCATATTTTCAGGAATTATTGGTTTTTTAAATTATCTAACATTTCTGATATTGGACGCCCTTACAAACAAGCTTAAATACGTCGGTCCAAAACAATAAAAAATTAAATACGCATTTTTCATTTGATATTATACCTACTTATTCAATATACACATTACTTTAGATAGCATACACTTATCCTTGAACATATTTAAGCATTCACTTTCCCGATCCATCTTATTATTGATGCATGCTAAACAATGCATCTAGTGCAAAACCGCAATATACAAAGGGAATAGAGGGTGTAGCCTTTGCATGCACCCACTCTGAAATTCAACTAGAGGAGAAAACAAAATCCATATTATTATATAGAAATCAACAGTGTTTTACCCAACCTACAGTTCCCCGGTCCCACTAATAATGCAAGTCTGTCTTGTCTACATGGGCAAACTAGAGCCGTAATAAAAAATACATATAGATTGGCCAACTTCGCTCACTCACTGACAATCCCCGTGTGCTCATTTGAACGATCGATTTATCTTTCGCATTGGATTGGCAAAGTTACGTTTACCAATATTATACAAACCGTATACACTTTACGGAAAAAAAACATGCACACTATATACTATGCTATATATTCCTGCGCTATATGTATGAAACACCTTCATATTCCCCTTGCATGATAATTTCGCTGCTCACCTAAACTTATATTCCCTTATATAGGCAATAAATCTAACCAAGTAGAAGAGCTAGGTGAAAAAAGAAATTGCTTTGAATGGAACCAACTTAATTTCACGCCTTGTCAATCTATATAATGTAGCTGTTAAACTATATTTCTTAAAGTGAAAGCGCTTTTCTCCATCCCAATAACGTCAAGCTTGGGCACAACTGACTTAAAAACTTTGTTGTGGCTAAAATTTTGATTAATTGTCACTCTAGTCCACATGATGAGGATTGAAACTCCATTTGGTGGGTTGCAATTAAATAGGACCTAATATTATTCCAATATGTTGAAAATGGCATGTGGTGACTTCCACTCATGCAAGGCATTTAGTATAATGTTCCCACGAACTAAATATACAAGATAAGGTGGGGTTGAAACATATTTTGTCCTCAATTTGTTCCACTCACAAATAGAGCATTTTTTTTGCTCCAGTTAAATATTTCAGCTCATCGTAATGTGGCCTACATTGTACTGTGTATGTTGTATGTCTCTATTAGTTACTTGCTACGGGAAATTGTTGGTTATCAGTTGTAAATTGGTTGGACGATGTGAGCGACATTTTTGGAGCTGGGGATAATTCTCTCGAGATTTATAAAAAGTTTCAACAAGAAGTTAACATGAGATTAATTGTGCAGGATGAAACTGGCAGCATTGGGAGTTTGATGGTGGGCCGACTTGGGGGTGTCAGTGTTGGTGTCCCAGATGTCAATCATTCCAACAGTGCTCCAAATAGAAATGTCATGTTGCGACCTGACTCCACCGCTTCTCTACCCCGTTTAACCAAGGTACCAAACTAACTAACTATGATAGATTATATAATGTGAAAAAAAGGAATTTTTTATGTGGGCATGTGTAGGAGGCCCACTTTGGGAGCTGCTGTAGTCTATTCCCATGTTAGATAGTTGTGTTTGGAAGTTTTTGGTTTTAGAAGATTTTTTTGCAAGTTCTGAAACCAGAAAGGTTTTATAAATATTATTGAAATTTTTTATGATTTATTACTTGGTTGATTATAAGACTCCTGTGCTTTTATAAGTAACTAAAGCGCAATCTAAGGTAATCAATTATTAGTATGCGGTGATGTAATTTGACTATAGGTATAGAAATTGATTTTCCTGTTTTCATATGTATAGTACGATTCTTTCTTCTCATCCGTGCTATAGCTGTTTATTAAAATTCTAGATTTTACTTCACAATATGAACAATATACTTGCTTAGCTTATAGCTTTGCTATGCAGGTCTAAAAGAATAGAATGCCAAAATCGTCTACTCTCTCAGCTACATTTACATTTGGCTATGGGGTAACGTATAAATGAAAACCAATTATTTCCCCATTGACTGAATTTCAGTTCAATAATTCAAGTTTAGCATTTAGATTGCATTCGCATTCAAAAAATTTTGTGGACAACAATCTTTTCCATGGGCTTTTCATCTTAAAAACATGAAAATGGTGGATTCTAGTATTGTACACAGTGACCATAAATACTATGCTTCTGTTATTTTTCTATTCCAGTGAAAATGAAGTAGCCTTCATATGTAGAGTATAGTTTTTTCGAACTCTTTGCGCCTAAAAAAAGGTCAGTACCCGAGTAACCACAATTGCGCGTATTCCTATAGTTCTGGGAGCTTCTATCAGACATGACGGCATGCATACCGTATTTTAAAATTGCATATAATTTAACCCCATACAGGATATAGCAAAAAAAAACTCGGTATGTTTTATTGCAAATTTTACAGCATTATCCTCACAATAAATTTCAAAAACTTGAAAACCTGTCCACTCAAGTTATTCTCTGTCACATAAAAAAATCGAAAGTAGGAAGTAAAAGTATTCAATTTCGGTCATTTTACTTTTGAATTTAAATTGTATATTTCATGCAATCAATAATTTACTACTCTGTCTAATCCATTCGCTATCATTTGGATGATTTTAAGTTTTAGTTCCTCAATTCCAGTTTTTCCTGACTATTTACCAAAAATTCCAGTCCACATTCACACACACCATAGTTTTAAGCACTTTAAACCCTTCTGTTTGAACAAATGCAACGAGAGAAAACAAGTGTAACCAAAAAAAGTTGATTCTTCCAATTAGTTTTTTCTTAATCATCAAATACCAAGCTTTATACCGTGTAAAAGTTTCCGTGTATCTCTCTGACTTCACAGGATCAAGAGATGAGCAAATACGATGAAACTAATGGACAGGAGGAACATCAGAACCATGGTTTACGGCTTGAGTCTGTGATGCCAGAAAACGGTGATCTGCTCTCACGATATTCTCATGAAACTGAAACAAGTCGTGAAGACTTTTTGTAAGTTTTTCTTTAGTTTTCCATCCCTAATGCTTATTGGTCCAGTACCAAATGTGACCACTCAATTACTCTGTGGGTATAGTGGTATAACTAACTTTATAACTACTAAATGATATAGATCACAAGTGCACTGAATTTCTTGTTTCTTCACTCTCACAGACTCACAGTTGAAGGTCAGATTTCACCAGTCAGTTAGTTAGTAACTAATGTAAGTGGTAACTTGAACTAAGTTAGGTAACTAAAAGCAGAAAGTGTAATGTGCATACATATATTAATGCTTGACTTCCAATCCAATCCAATTAACTATCAATCCATGTTCCGACGCAATAGTAAAAGCTTCTGTATTTATTTATCATTTGAAGTCATTTGGTTGTTTATATCACACTTCACATATCGTTAAAAGATTTTGCTTTTTAACTGACAATGGATGAGAGGTTACTAACTATATTGGGAATAAGATTTGGTGCGTGATTAGGGAGTTAAACTAACAGATTTTGCAAAGTTGTGATTACGCCAAAACATGTCAATTGGGATGGTACAAATGCAATTTGACAAACTGATTTTCTTCCATTGCAAAATGGCATTTTTTTCGGAACATGGATTCACACCGCAGTCTAATGTATGAAATGCAGTAAAAATGCATGAAACATCATGGTCATGTGAAACGTGTTTTTGATACTTTATTCTACATTTCAGACAAGTGGTGAGACAAGCAACTCAATCTGGAAATTACAATGATCTCATAGGATTCTACACACGGACTTATGAGTCGTACACAGATATTTGTTCAACATTTCGAGTAAGTTGTCAGCAAACAATCACTGGCTTCAGCACATGCATGTATTACATAATAACGTTGAGTGCAATACAAAAGCCATATAAGATGGTTGTGGCGTGTACCTTACGTACTATTATTAGTACTGCCCTTTTCACTTTGATAATTTAGCAGCTGACTGAAAAGTGTATCACCATCTGATAATTCGCATCACAACTAACTATGACTTTAACTTTCATGAGCTTGTAGTTGCAACATGGCAAATTTCTATAGTACCTGAGGCTCAAGTCGTTTGTACAACTTACTGCCTTACATAAACTAGTTTAAATAGTTGCGTTCCACACTTTGGAGGGAAAGCACTGACTAAACTTAATCTGTGATGAGATCTATTTGATTCCCCTATGGATGATTCCCACGGTCATACTCACCGCTTTGCTTATAGACAAAACTACTATTTACATAATATGTGCCCATGCGAACCAGTTAGTTAGTTAGTTAGTAGCAGCTTTAGTTTTGGAACATTAGTTCCGTTTAAGTAACTAATTCTACTTTACCAGTTCAGCACAGTATTACTAATTTGATTTCAATGGGAGAGATTGGAGAGCTGGTGATGATCATTCCTCTCTATATTATGTACACACAGGCTTTCCTGTCCGGGTCGGAGATGGATTTCACAAGATATTTATCCAACAACGATGATCCTGAGCTCAATCTCGAGTTTGTTTACTCTGTACATGATGCTCTACGGAATTCGGTATGTTATTTATCATAGGAGCGGATTCCCAGATCTAATGTATAGATCACGATCCCCCACAACGACACAGGCTAGAAGCGAGTAACTAATGCTTGTCAAAATAAACATTACGTGTCTCTCTGTATGTAGGCAACGGATGAATCTTGTCTTTGTCTACTTAACTTACTCCCTTTACAAGAACATATGCATAGTAATGTCAAATGACTAGCTTGTATATAGTTAGTTAGTTAGTTAGTTAGGTAGTTACTATGTCACCTTTGGTTTTTTTTTTACTTGCAGCCTTCTGTGGTCCAAAAATCGGTGCTCAAATCTATAGTGAACTCTCTTTTGGACGAAAAGCACAAGTATGTTGTTTATGTATATTGTCGTCTTTTGCTTCCAATGTCAATGTATGTAAGACATGAATGGATTTTTGTTGCATGATCAGTGGGACATGGAGGTTTTAATTTTACGAAACTTTTTTTTACTATGAATTATATGTGGAATGAAAAGGAATGGAGATGAAAATGGTAGTGATGTGCACTGACCATCGTAGTGAAGTATATTTTCTGACTGACACTTGGAGTTATTCCATTCTTATCATGTTTTTGTGTAAAGCTGACTTGTATAACAATTGAGCCAGCAGAAAAGTTGAGCCAAAGTTGTGCCGACATGTTTGGGAATCTTGGTGCACTTTGCGTTTCTTAATCCAATGGGGGAAAGTTTGAATAATTTGTTTCTCCCAGTTTTCCATCTGATGGCATGAAAATAAAATTATTTTGTGCAAAGTTGTTTTGGAACCATTCTAAATCAACAAAGATTAACAATCACTTTTTGTGACATGCAAAGTTGAGAATGGGAATCTTTTTAGCCGTCATAATAAGATTAAATCCCCATCCTTTCATTCTCATGCATTGGATTATTTTTTAAAATATATCTTTATAATTGAATTGTATTGAGCAAACCTCACCAAAGTAGAAGTCTATAGTCGAATTGTGAGTCCACAAACTTTTTCTTTTTCTATTTTTTCTTTTAATCTTATATTGGACTCATGGTTGGTTGTACAAAAAAAGTGAAGGAACCAAGCGGAATGAATATAAATTTCCACTGCATGAGTTCCTTATATAAAATGTATTAAAGAAAACTTTCTCTTTCCCCGCTTTTAATTCCCTAAGTGGAAACTTACCGCACATTAGCATATACATTGCATACAGCGTATGTATGTAACGCAATAACTTGAAACTCTTCACCTTTTTCCCCTGGAGAAAAGAAATACTCACTCGCTTCAATTAATGTTAGACCAATAGTGGCCACAAAAGTAACTCGGATGACCACAGCATTTTAATATCTTTCTCCCTCCATCGACCTTTGCTCCTACAATTCGCAATGCAACATTTTCATCTGCTAGAAGAGCTATATAGATTTTGAGTATGTTTATAACGATTAGCAAAATATCTTCACCATGTTTCACCAATATTTTAGCATATATACTTCATAGCTATTTTCAAAAATAAATAAAAATCTCTACATACAGGAATGGGTCAAAAAGAATAAAAGGGGATGGCCTCAATGTGGAGATTTTTCATGTTATTTTCCACAAAGAATTTACAAAATCAATTCTCGACTTAAAAATAGTTTTTCTACAAAACAATTTAACGTGCATAGTAGGAGAGCTAATATTCTGAACTCATAATGGAGATTTTTTGCTGATTTAGTATAATCAAAATCTATAATATCCATGACTAGATCCAAACGTTGGATTGTCCCAATTGCCCGTCAGTTTGTGAAAGTCTTTTAACTGTCACAATTTTTCATTTTGATAGTTCTCAATGTGTTTTCTTATTTTCAGAGCGTACGTTAGAGACAAAGTGCGAGCTTTATTCGTGATTCTCCAAAGTCCTATTTTTGCTGCTCAATCTTCCTACACAGTTTTGGCTCACGTACTTCGTCATATCACTTCTCTCCCCAATGCTGATCATCAGATGCTCGTCCATTGGTTTCGCATGTAATTACAAATTTAATGAACTCCAATCTAGTAACTACAAATCAAAGATTTCACGCTATTCACGTTATACATATATCATTTTAATAAGCAGCTTTAAAGCATTGGATTCACTTGTACTTGGCTATAATATAGATTAGAATAAAAAATAAAGCAATGAATAAATTACTAAAGTTAGTTGGCTTATATGGCGTCAGTATGTAATTATTTTCCAGGAGGTAAAAACTGAGTTCTATGCAGTATTTAACGTCTTTTATGCTGACTGTGCCCTGATAGTAGATTGTCTGTAGAGGTGGAACTGATGTTTTCATGTTATCACAGATTAGAAGTTGGTCGTCTTCGAACACTTGTTCGCCAACTAACGCAATTTGTTACGATTCGACAATTCCCACCAGCTGATCGAAGTCTGCCTCCTTTGTCAAAGTCAAAATGGTGGATTCCAGCTGCTGCTCGAGTATTAGCCCTGCTCAGTAAGTGTCATGTATCTTTTGATACTTTTCTACCAAATAATCAACTAGTCTGTCTGTCTAGTTCTAGTCCATAGCTAGCTTGGAGCAGTTACTTACTTAAGTGGTTACTGCTTACGGCACCTATATGTATATCTTTCCTGCAGTGGGATTATCTTATGGCGTTCTACTTTTCCCCTATATATTGCAAGTACACTGCCTGCGAGTGAGAAAAACAAGTCAGCAGCTAAAACATGCATGTAAAATACCAATTTATGATAACACTATTACGTATTTACATTTTTGTCAACAGACTTGCTCACACTCCCTTCATAATGTAATCCCAGTGTGAAAAAATCTCCGCAAACTGCATAAGAATATGTAGCCGGCATGATAAATGGATTATTAAGTAGTAGTTGAGCTGTATACAAATGCAAAAAATGTATTATACACTGAATCCCATTTGTATATCCTCTGCAGTAAGTAACAATATTGATCAACTTGGCTCCAACATAATTCAAGCAATAATTATATAATAAGTAGCTACTAGAATAACTCTTCAAAGCTGCATCTTTTAGTAAACGATGAACGATTTCAGCTCAAGTGTCCACTAGAGAGCACTTGCCAGTAGAATTAAAAAAAAGAGAGGACCAGGATAAGGAAGTTAAAAAAACTCGTGAATTAATCCTATTCCCTTACTTGTGCTTAACTTAAGATGTTCAGCTCCCAGCTTTGTCTTAATGAAAAGGTCTTTCTCATATGGGTGCATGGTTTTAGTTAGTGAGATCTATTTTCAGGACACTAGTAAGGTACAAACGTAACTAGTATGGGTACTCAGCCATATGCATGCACAGGAGGATCCCGTAGTTGGATGTAAGACTCTTTTCATCTTGTCCCTTTCACTTGCTCACCTCTCTTTCTTCCATTGTGTAGACACCAATCCCCATTGTACATTGCCTGTGTGAAAGTAAACCCAATCTTTTCACTCTCAGAAAACATGTTGGAAGTTTCAACTTGAACTAGCTGACGGATGTTCCAGCCCGCTCCCTACATAGTATATCCTTATGTGTATATAAAGTAAAAGTGGCTCTACAACTCACTCACATATTTGTCAATGGGAGATTAGATTTGAGCAGAAGAACAACAAATGATGAGCCAATAACCAATAGCTGAGGTTTTGTTAACACTGACTGACACTTTTTTCAAATATTACTGCATAATGAGTATACTAGCTACTAGTTAAGGTAGAGTAGGTGGAGCAATACATTACATGACATAACCTCCTAGGTATTCAACTAGACAGTTTTATTCACTATATTGTATCAGCATTTGAAAACTTATTGGTAAAACTTGGCTTGGCCCAATACTGGGCCTTAAGAAAATGTTTTTTACTAACTAATTTTAAGGATGCCAAATCTATAATTAAGATTCAAATTTTATATCTAATTCTATATACTTATTATCAGCATGCTTTCTGAACATTCACAACCTCATTTGCGTACGAAAAAAAATTGCATGTCAGTCGTCTTTTCTATTTGTGTTTTTGAGCACATGAATGCTGGTTGTCAAGAGTGGCAAAAATTTTGGCTGGCTATTTATTCATTACTGAATGAATAAGGAATGGGAGAAATTCATGAATGCAAAGTCTATGTAATTTTTGAATTCATTTTGCTGTCAGAAAGTGTACTATTGTGCTAGTTAGCTAAGAGAAAGTAAGTATAGTGAGAATGTGTTTAACATCCTAATTAAAAGTGTACATAATAGTAAATATTGTTTGTATTCCTTGTTGGAAACAATAGGATTTAGATAATATTGTGCAATGCACAGACTTGAACAGATTCTAAAGATTGACCCTTTGTTTTGTTTAAAACGAAAATTTTCATCTCATTTGTTTTCCTTAATTAACTTACACTGTGCGCAGTCTGTGCACAAATGCAACAGACAACAAAGGAGAGTTTCCCATCATGAGGCGTACAGTGAATGGATGGAATCTTTGTAGAACGGTATCATCGGTGCAAACGGTACAGGATCATTAGCGAAAACATATTGTGCATAATAAATTGCAATTTTGTAGATGAGATCGCAATCTTTCATCATCAGTTGTATGAACTCTTGAAAGGTATAGGAGTTAGTTAGTTGAACAGGACAGCATAGAGAAGAGGGATTACTAAGGATTCTGAAACATTTTTGTTCATTCGGAGAGTTTACAGTATTGCTTAATGCATGTGACGTCAAAATGATTCAACTCAACTCAAACTGTACATATTGTCTTCCTTTGGTATTGGTATCACCTTGACGTCACTGAAATCGCAAACTTTTGTATCAAGTCGTTTGAAAATTGGGAAACAAACACATTCCGTTGTAGAAATGAAGAACAAATACAAGTCATTAGGAATGATTAAAGCATACAAATCTAACTCTGAATAAGGTCATCCACTACTACAAGGTACTATTTAACAATAATTACTGCGGATTTTTACATCCTAAAGACTAAACAACTCAGAAAAGGAAACCCTAGATCAGTTTAGTAAATCCCGTAATAAAATGTGGATGCATGTGGTTTGCATTTCTTAAGTTCTAGGAAAAAAAATAATGAAAAGGCTGGTTTTATGTGACAAATGTGCGATTACCTTTCCTTAACGTTTATTATTTGTCTGATTTTCACTAATTTTCAGCTTTAATTTTACATTTGGTACCGGATTTTGCATTGCATCTGCAACAGTGGCAGAAATTAATAATAAATTGTGAACTTTCTTGACTATTTGTAAAAATGTTGACTAGCATATATATGTAAACAAAAAAACGAGTTGCTGTGAATCAATTGAATTTTTAACAGGCCTTGAAACTGCAATCATTGCTATAGGTCCTATACCATAATAGCAAAAGGTGATAAAGCGATATTAAACAACTCACTATTGGCTGGCGTTGGACAATACAAACTGACAATTAATACCTGTTTAGCAACGATGTGCATGTTATGCTGCATGCTATGCATGTTATGCTGATTACCTCTAACTAAAAATAGTTAATGCGCTTATTTACACTAGCCACCGTACATGCGGTCACTGTCTGGGGCCAAGTACATAAGTATAACATGCAGCAAGCATGAGCTATGGAGCTATTAATAAATGGTCCTTTTCTTTTCCATTCAATTATTCAGATGCTGCCAACAATGGTTGCCAGCCAGCTTTGCTCCACTACTCTGAGTTCTACAACAGTGCTCTGGACCACGTAGACTTGATGCAGGAGTACTGGCGATGGCAAAGTCCAGACCGCCCGGGTCAATTTTCATATTGTCAGTATCCATTCATGTTGAGTATTGTGGGCAAACGGATTATTCTAACAAAGGTAAACGCCAGTCAAACTTGGATATTTATTAAACGAAACAAGATACTATATAGTCAGTCAATGGACGGTATGATTTGCGAACTTACAAACTAGACCTTAGATCTCAAGATAGTGGGTGTGGGTGGGTAGCCGTCGTGCGACCTTTTGTAGGGAGGGAGAGACATTCGACATTCTTTTGACATGCAGGGATTGAGGTGAATGATTGTTTGGAAATTTTTGTTTTCAGGATGCGGAACATCAAATGATTTTGGTTGCTCGACGATCACTTGTTGCGAAAGTTGCACGCCATCAGACTCCACAGATTGACATTTTCTTTTTAAACATCAATGTGCGGAGGAATCATTTGGTTGCTGATTCGTTAAAAGAAGTAAGTACAGTTTGGCCAGTTGAGTTTTGAGTATCGTCAGCTTTCTGTAATTTTGGATTAAAAGTTAATTTAAGGAAGGTGTCGTCTCCTGTAACATTATTGCAATACGATGCGTAGGTTCAGTCTCTGATTTTAATCAATTCTGCAATTTTTTACGAAAAAATCGAAAGTGCTGCTTACCTATCAACAGTCGAAGTCATCGACAGAGATATGTCAGGTTCGGGGAAACGTCGTCGATTGATCGATGAATCATTATCGATCGATTACTTCACTTGAACTGCTTAGTGGATTTTGTCGAAGTCGATTTGCACTTCGATCAGCTTACAATTAACTTACAGTATCAATTCAAAATCTTCAGCCCCATCAGCAGGAGCAGGATATATTATTTTATAAAATACTAAAATAAGTCGGATTCTGAATCGGAATAGCTTGCAAGCAAAACAAATTAGTCGATAAGCATTTATAATACAGCCTTTGATTCTTCGAAATATTATTATACACAAACAAAATAGATAGGCTGACTCAACTATAAATAAATTGGAGTTACTTATATTATTTTGGTCAATAAAAACATTAGTGGATTCCGACAGGTAATTTAATCAGATAGAATTCTTTCGAAATAGTCTCAATTACTCACAGCCAGATTGGCCAGATTCTGAATTAGTAACACTTTCATCCAATACATAAAGATTGGAACTAAGATGTGGACTGTAGATATAAAAATAAACTCGACTCGAACTACATTAAAAACCCTGAAATCTCAAATGGCCTCGATTGGCCTCACATGGCGGTTTTTCAATAGTGCGTGGAAACCGGAAACCAGAACCTGAGAATTCAAGTCCTTTATGCAAGGATACTGTACAGATATCAAGATACAAATTTTGAAAGCGCCTTTTGTGCGATTACAGTATCCTGTCATCTTTTTCCTGAATGTTGCTGCGCGTGGTTAGCTTGTGAGAAATTGTGGACCCTGCAGCTCTGCATGCACGCCACGCTGTTTAAATTCAATGCTATTTGCTCATTTTGCATCTGCCGCCCATCCCAAAAGCATGCATGTTAGGTTTTGTTGCATTTCTACGTCAATTCCTAATTAATTCGAGTTTGGAAGTTTGAATTGAGCATTGAAAAGATAACAGAAGACTTAAGGGAGGTGATAATAATTGTTGTCGATTGTTGAAATTCAGTCAATTTATTTGTTTTTTATTTTATTGTAATGATTCAGTGAGTCCGTATTATTTTAAGTCATCCATTCATCCATTATTGAACTGAAGCTGCTTTCTATGGTAAAGGCTCACTAGTCGCCCGGGCGAAAAATAGCATTGAAGAGGTCTGGTTAGTATAGGAATTAATTTCTTTTGACTAGAGACATTAACTTAGCGACATTTTGTGTTAAAATGAAGGGAAATTCTTGTCTTTACTTATCTACACAATAATAATATTGATTAGATTTCTAAGTGCAACTACATTTAAACACAAAAAAATGACCAAAACGGATCGAAGTCAAAGAAAGTTATAAATTCCTGCACGATTAGTAAGTTAAGCTACTATATTATTTAAGTAACCGGACTGTCTACTTTCTATATCTTTATTCCACACCGGTCGGTATTGATAAGCAGTGGTAGTTGTGGGCAAATGGGGGACAAATAGAAAGTGGATTTTATGGAAGAAAGAAAACACCTTGCCCCACTAACTTTCTCATCTCGAACTTTGTGAACATGTGACTATGTGACAGCATTGATTAGCTAAAAAACATGAACTTTTGTGCTCAACAGATTGCCACTAAACAAAAAGACTTGAAGAAGAAACTGAGGGTGACATTTGCCGGTGAACCAGGTCTAGATATGGGAGGCTTGACGAAAGAATGGTTTCTCCTCCTGATAAGAGATATATTTCAGGTACAACTTGTCTCCGATTTTTTCTCTAATTATTATGCAGTTAATATGTAGACATTGTGTAGCGTGTTACACTACTTTTGTTTTCAGGGTTAATCAGGGCATAGAGAAAATAGAGACGAGGGAGTTAGTTGGTCATGTCAGGTCAGGCAAAATGGCAACTGTATTGACTTACTGAGATCACTTGTTATGTTATGTTAGTTGGCTGGTAAATAGTTTTTGTGGTAAACAAACGGTTATCTTTCCTGTAAGAAAGAATGTCTTCAAAGTTAGAAGTTGATAGTCAATATCGGAATACATTTGTTTTATCCGGTAGCCAGCCAGCATTAGCTTGTGATTCTTTGTTCTCAAAAAAGGGAATTTTCTTGTTATAATAAAAGTTCCAGTTTTCTTTCGCGTAGAATTTGTTTGAAGATGACACTTTGTTTTGTAATAAATGTTGAGCTCAGAAAAATGAAAGGTATAAAATGTGCGGTCATCAGTCATAAATAGCCTGGCCAGTCTTTTGTACGTGATAGAACTTAATTTTGTGCATTAAAATTATGGATTTAATGCTTGGCTAGCAAAATGTGGTCTATATACTTGAAGGAGAGGGATGTGTATGTGGAAGAGACAGTTTTGTTGTGAACAAAAAACGGGCTTCTTGTCACATTTGTGATGTCTGATAGTTATTCATGCAGTACTAAACGTAGACAATCATATTAAATGGAAAATAAAACGACTCTGAGTGAACCGTAATAGATCTGGAGCAGAGTAGAAACCAGAAGCATAGTAGTTAACTAAATAAGTTGAGTACTCTCTTAAAAAACACTCGTAGAACTATAAAAACTGCTGTAAACTGGTGAAAACAGACAAGTCTTCAAGTCTTTTATATATCCTTTGCCTTGCCGTTAGCTTTCTCTTCATTTCGGCACGTAAATAAAAAGGGATTTCATTCTACCCCGTATCTGGGCAATCAAACTGCCAAAACTTTACCACACTATATGGTTAGCGAGTACGGAGAGTAACAAAAATAAACCGCCGTTAAGCTACCGAACAGAAGAATAAGAAAGTATTTATAGTGACTCTAGACAGCTGGAAAATCATATCGAAAAATTCTGTTTATTCAGTAACTTACAATATTATTCAAAATTATTTGGCTGTATGTAATATACTATATAACAATATTCAAAGCGATTTTTTCAACGTTAACGGAGGCTTTCAAACGACGTGGGGCGTACCGAGCATTGGAAAAATATGTTTAGGTGTGGTAACAGAATTACAGACGTTTGTAATCTGACAATTTGATAAAAAGAAATAGCCTGTTTTTCTCTATCCCGTAATAAAAGGCCCTTTCAGACACAATACTCGTCTTATTTATAAAACTCCCCTGTTCAGACTATTTGGGCCCAGAAGTTCTCAAGTTTCTAGCAAATCAGTTCTGGTACACAGCTATTCTAGTAGATTCTATTATTCTATACTCTTGAACACAAAATTGATTATCTGTTAGCTTATTTATTCTTTCATCTAAATCTTATAGTATACACACATAACGGCTTGTCTGAAAACTTTCACAAATACCTAATTCCGTAATGTATTACATTTATATGGGTTAATTTATATCACTCCAGTTTAAGTACTGTGCAGTGCACTCTCCTCTCATTTACTAGCAGAGACTGTTACTCATTCATTTAACTTTTTTTTGCTTCACTCTTTCACAGCCCGAATATGGCATGTTTGTTTACTACCCTAACTCAAGATGCTACTGGTTCAGTTTGGCTCAGCAAGGAAGTCTCAGAGAATACAATCTCATAGGTAAGTTAGTTAAGAATCGTTTCTGTATGATTTCTAACTATAGGTCAGCGAATCACGTTTGGTGGTTTGGCTATACATATTCGAATATTCGTTTACCCCCATTTTCGTTGAAATTAAATCAATTAATGTTCTGTAGTTTACTTGCTTGTATATATTTGCTGGTACACAAGTATATCCCAACCTTCCAGAAATCACCTATGGCTTTAATGTACAGTGGATCCGTTTCCGCAGGTACATTGTTTTATATATGTGCGGAAGCGGAAATTGTAATTGGAATGTCAACATATTTCCCGTAACATAGGATTCCGTCGGTAGTGTAGATGTGATTGGTCTATTAATCAAGTAGATACGACGACCAAACTACACTTTTTCTTTTGCAGCATAAAGGGGAACCCTTATTTTTCACTTTATTTTTAGTATAATTATATCTTCTCAATCGTTAGTTAGTTTGTTGGCTCGGCTGGAAGCTATAGATTGACTGACCCAGTGAACCTGATTTGGAAGAAAGGAAAGCAATTTCATAGAAACGGCCCCTATTCGTTGACAGTGTATATAAGGTGTGAGTGCACATTTGGTTTAACTATTACTAGTTGGTTACTTAGTTAGTTAGGGTGAAAACCTAGGGAGCATCACATACACATACGATGGCACTTGAAGAAACTCACTCAAACTAAATTGTAGCTAGGTACAGTCAGATTGGTAGATTGGATGACTTTCTACTTTCTACACACACAGACACAATGGGCATTCGTTCCGCAGCTTTGCTACTCATTTCAATGCATCACTTCAGAAGATTTAAAGTGCACAGTTTCGCTATCCATGTAGGTATAATGTACTGGTATTTGAGATATGAATGATTGACTAAATTCACTAGCAAATGCATTGTGTGAACCGAGGTTGAGGTTAGCAGATTGTAGACTCACATGTGGATATGCATATCATTAGTAATTTATTATTGAAGCTCTATCTTGAATTAGTTTGAATTATGTTCTGCTCGCCTGTATTTTTAAATTATGATGCGAATGTTTATTTTTTGTAATTGGAAAGTTGATGATGGATGCAGAGGATAATTTTCGGTACAATGGATATCTGGTGGGGTTAGTAACTTGGATGTAGATCTTTTGCTCAGAAATATATTAGTATTTTCTTTGATGTGAATGATTTATCATTGGATTTGTACATTCAATTCCGTGTGGAAGTGAAGTGAAGGGTAGTATTTATGATTCCAGAAACGTCTGTAAATAGACCAGTTTGCAAGTGTGCACTCGAAATGTTGATTTCATTCTTCCTTGATTTGGTCGTTCTTCTGTAGCGTTAGTGTATAAATTGTATTTATATTGTTTGTAGCAGGAGCTGGCTACTAGCCGTACTAATTTGAAAAGCTCAAAGGCACAGACACTCGTGAGCAAGCCGATAAATACACGCGCTCTGCTCATAAAGGCGCATTATCAGGTTTCCAATTTTTCTCATATAATGAAGACAAGCGAAAGGCTTTGTAGCTTCTTTTTCCCGAAGTACACGAATTACGAATTCTTCAAAATGTAGCGTTGCTTTCGTTAATCTAACTTTATGCGTGTCTTATTCATGCTACAGTTTTCATATTTAATAGTGGGTGACATTTAAGCTTTTTCTATTATTCTGTCAGGTATTTTTTGAACTTTTCATAGTCTGTGTTTTTGCACGAGTGGATTTTTTTCACATGACACGATTTTGGGCTTTGTTTTGGCTGTTTTCTCACTGAGTACACTAATTTATGGTCTGCAGTGCTGACTGGCAACACCCCTGCATTGTTAAACTTGGGATTATGGCAGATAATTAAGTCAATCAGCGTAGAACTATTGTCACTAACTCTGGTTGGTTGGTTTATCATTTGAACATAGTTAAACCTGTCCAACAAATTGTTCAGAGTAATTTTGTTGGTCGTAGTAGTGAGCATGTCAACATTAATGTCGCCAAAAAAAATAGGATTCGGTGTTAAAGGAATTAAGAAATTCGTTTTCAAAGGAAAAGATTGAGGAATTTGATGAGTTAGGTGGTCGGTAAATTAAATAGAAGTTCATTTTCTTCATGTGGGGTGGGCGTATGGTAAGTTTGAGACATTCTATGGGTTTTGGAAAACTGTGTTGGGTTGTTTCCACATCATAATCTTCCCGTACATACATTAGGAGCCCTCCGCCACAATTTTTCCAGTTTTTAATGTTGGGCCGGTCAAATTGGTCAAATTTGGTAGCCAGCAATAAATACTTCGCCATCAGCTGTATGGTTCGTCAGCCAAGGTTGGTAATTCCGAAAATGTGGAATTGATATTCATGGAGTAACCATTTGATGTCATCTAACTTCGACAGAGATTTAATATCTCGGCAGTTCAAGTGTCCTATCTTGAGCCCTTTTGGTAATGTTGTTTTCTTTGTTTTAGGAAAAATAGAAATTTGTTTTTGAAGATCAAGTTTTTCTTTTGCAGTTTTATTTTCATTGCAACCAATGCATATTCATTCTGGTGAGGGAGGTGTTTTTGTCTTCGTGAGTTTGGCAACCCATGCTTTGTGAAAATTTTGCTCACATTTGCAGCAGATTAGCATAATCCATCTTGAGTTGAATTTTTTGCAAATTGCGCAGTTGGAATTATCTTTAATGCATCCATTACACTGCCATCTATCGTCTTTGGAGAATTTCTTGAAGTCGTTATAAGAAATAGTAAGACAGGTGCGGTGATAAATATTCTTACAAGTAGCACACATGAGGGATAGCATATTCTTCGTTCCAGTTTTATTGCATAGGCTGCAAGTGGGACCTGGGTTGATAGCATTCTTTCCACTGATAAGGAGTAGCAGCAGTACTCTTCTGGATACCCTCAGATCTACATAATAAAAATAAAAAACTCGGGAACGAAGAAAAAACAGAAAAAGTGTCACATGTTAAATGCATGGACTGTGAAAGTGTACAATAATTAGCATAGTACAGGTGTAAATTCCAGCCTAAGATTGCTCAATAGCTTCGGACTTTCCTGATTAGTTTTCCTTAGCTTCGTTTCCAATGTTAATGATTGTTGTTGTTGTATGGTTCAGTTTATCCAATAGTGCAGCTGTGTTTCCTTTCTTCCTTAAAGAAAGGATGGATTCCGTTTTTTTAGCTTTCTTGCTATAAAAAAGCCATCATTAGGATACTCACGGGGGCCAGGTAACGCTGTACTCGTGTATAGAATAGCCAGTGTTTACATGAGAGGTACACCTGAGGCCGTGTACTGCCATATTTCTACGCGCGTACTTCTCCCAGCCAATCAGACCAGAATTCCCACCTCTACCTTCCTACCCACTGATCTGATTGGCGGGGAGAAATACAGAGTAAGAAATATACGGAAGTACACGGTGTCAGGTGTACCCCTATGAATTGTTGATTTCAGTAGTCAGGTCAGGTACACAAATGTCCATCGGTCCATAATAAGCTGGTTATGTAAGTTTTGAGTTACTGACTGGCTACTCGTTACCGACGAAAACATACGAGTAAAGGGATTGCCTGGACACCCTATTATCAGAGCGAGCACCCCCTATTGTAAACTAATTAAATGGATACTTGCTTGTTAGTGAAAATCCATATCTTATTTAGAAATAATTTGGTCTATTTAATCATAAATAATTAATTTTTTCTCTGGCTTTTCTTCTCCACATTCTCTCACTCACAGTGTATGCACACTGCGGTTTATTATCTCTAAAAAGTCCGTTTAATGTGGTATTAGCATGCTTTTAAGGAATTATAATAGTGTTATGGTTTCGTATGGTATGCTATTTGAAACATATGAATAGTCAAATAAAAGAAGTGCCCCCCGAATTTCAAAAAAGTGAATATCCGTGACAACAGCAAAAACGTTTTTCAATATTATACTGTTTCAAAATTTGTTTTTCAGAAATCATTAGGGCACTTCTTTTGCACACCCATTCATATGTTTTTTTAGTGCTTTTAGCCCGGTACAGGGCTTACCCCTGCCCGTTTTTTTTGTGTTTTCACGATAACTTTTGAACGCATCAACCGATTCATTTCACGCACACCATAAGATTACTGGAAATTAGGAGAGGGGATTGCTAATGGTCACCATAGGAAAATGCTTAAGTTGATTTTAGGCGAATAAACAGTGTTCATGGTGACTATTTTTGAGACTATTATAATTTTGGATTGGACTTTAGGGACTAACCTTAACCTATAATCATATAGCTAGCCGTAATCTTGGTCTGCCCATTTTCAGTCTCCCACACCACTCCTTTGTGTCAATATTGTGACTCCTTCAAAGCGTATGATTCGTTTTTTACAGGTGTTTTAATGGGTCTCGCTGTGTACAACTCCATTATCCTTGATCTTCATTTTCCGTCTATTTGCTATCGGAAACTGCTGTCACCACCCGTTGTGCCTCCTTTGGATAGTGCTCCGGTGGGTGTGACCCGGGATCCCACTATAGATGACCTTGCGGAAATAATGCCGGTAGTTAGTCTGTCCATTCATAGTAGAATTGCTCTTAAATTTATTTGTGAGTATATGTATTTATGTGAGTTTGTGTACTTGAGGAAATTAATTCAGTGTAACCTAGCTGGAGAAAGTAAGTTCATGATGTATCTAAAACGACGAGGATATGTCTTTTGTCACTTTACATTCTACTTATACGGAGTAATTGTATTAATTTGCCCATAAATAAGTCTCTTTTTCAGCTAACACTCGACACTGCATCACATTTCAACAGGTGCCGTTCACTTGACCCATAAATCATAAATCACATGCAATAATATGCATTCAAATGCGTAATCATAAACAAAACTCAAAGATTGCATGCTGTATTTAGTTTCAGTAGGCGTCTGCTCTGAAAACGTGAATGATCAAGTCGGCAAGGTCTAACTTGTATTATACTTATAGACAAAAGGGAATAATCCTAAATAGAATCTTTCTTGTTCACATAAATGTAATGACAGTGACAACGGCTCTACGCATTTATTTAAGAAAGCTCTTTGTTGGCCTTGTTATAGGATGTATCTCACGGCCTGAAGGAACTCTTAAAATATGAAGGGAACGTTGAAGAAGACATGAGCTTAAGTTTTCAGGTAAATGATTTTTTTCTGCCTTGGACGGCATTTACTTGCACACATTCCGATCGTCTACTGTAGTACCAGTAGTATATAGTAATAGTAACCCACCGAATATGTGTGTAGTAGTATCCAGCTGCTGCCCTCCAAATCTTCACAGTATACCTGTCTACCTCTTTGTGTGTATTCTTTGAACCCTTGTTTTCCTGTATGTAAGACCTTTGAGAATGTAGTGAAAGCTGCATAGATAGGCTCACATTTCCCATGTCCCATTGGCTTACTTACTATTTACTGCTAGTTTTTCTGCCAATACTACTAATTAGTAGCTGAATGTCTAGACGACTACTGTGCTATATAGGTAACCAAAACAGGAATGTTTTGCCCAGCTTTTCTATTCCCATATAATTTCCTCTTAACCTAAACAGGCAAATTCTTGGAACTATCGGTTCGCATTTACGTTTCTGATACAAACACAATAGTAACCAGTCCAATGCCATGTATTTATTAAGTAGGTAGTATTAGATTAGGGACAGGAATTTGGAAAAGCCAGTTAGTGTTTCGGTTAAATTGCGGTTAGTACTGTACAAATAACTTACCCTAATTAGTGGCTATATGTATCTGACTGGAGAGTATTGTATTTGTATTGTATACTACTAACTATATTTATTGTGTGGTCTCCCTATTTTGTTGTTAGCATTGATTGTATAAAGTAAGCATGGTCCACTTTTGTCTGCCCAGGCTTCATTACAAGAATACGATCGGATAATGACATACAATCTGAAAGAGAATGGTGAGCATGTAATGGTGACCAATGAAAACCGAGAAGAGTACGTGAGACTGTACTTGGACTGGGTTTTGAACACAGCCATCTATGCCCAGTTTCGAGCTTTCTACCTTGGATTCCATTCAGTGACTGCCTCCAATGCTCTGATTGTAAGTAAACTCCATTTTCTCTTGAGTGGTTCCGAATGACAGGCCAGGAAATCATATAGTTAGTTAGTTTACTCTCTCTCTCTCTCTCTCTCTCTCTCTTTCTCGCTCTCTTTTTCGCTCTCCTCAATCTCTCTCTCTTTCTGTGTGGCTCGCTCTCACTTCTTCTTTCTTCACTCTCTTCTCTTGTGTATATATGTGTGAATCCAGATAGGGTTTCCCCACCATTCCTGTTTGTTTGCGAGAAGAAAAAAAGTTTAGTTAGTAGTAGTCTTTTGAGTTTTGTCTTGTTTTCACCTCCAAGCCATTATCAAAGATGGATCTCCAGCTTTTACGTTAATGACGTTTTCGTCACAGGACTCGACTTTGCTTTGAAGAGAGACCACTGCCGGCCTGCCTGTTCAGGAGGCGTTAAGTTCTATCATAATCAGCTAAATATAATCGATCAGAATTAAGAAATCCTCTTAAATACAAGCAGGGCTCGTTTTCAGGGTCATGGTAATGTTGAGGTTCTGATAGAATTATTTTTAGACTTGAGCTCTATGGGGGTTTTCCCAGCTTTGTATATTGAGATTGTTGATTCCTTTTGGAGGCACGATTCAATTCAAAATCTTTTTTAACGTGTCAAAACCAAATAAAAAAATGTGCTGGTCTTCCTTTGGGGACACAAGAACTTTACAAGGACACAATGACGCGAAAACCGAGGTTTGGAAAATATTTTGATGAAATAGATTAACTCATTCCGAGAAATGTGACTGGAATGTAGCGACAACAAACTACGAGTGCAATATGAATAACTTTGCGGGGTTTCATCTCCACGGGAATTATTGGTTCCATGTTTATGCGATCAAATCAAATCCCTCTATTTACGTGTCAAATACCAAATCAACAATGTTGGTCTCCCTTTGATGATGATGATGCTTTGCAGTTATTGACGAATACCTGGAAGGTCTACGAATCAGTCAACATGTATTGTTGTGTTTTTTAATGCTATGTAAAATGTATGCTCACTACAAAATAGTTACGAATCATTTTTTTTAACTCATGGAAAAGGGAAAGCTGAATTCAAAGATAGGTTTTGTTTCCTTATTATTGTATGTTATATACTAGATGTGGTGTGTGTGGGTTAAATCTCGTTAGTTTCGTAAAGAATAAACAGATGATATGGGCAAAACTGTCAAATGTCTTTGGGAAGACTAAAGACATGAGAGAGAAAAAGCATGAAACTGTGTTGACAGCACGTTAATAAAGAATCTGTCCGTGCACACACACACACACATACACACTACACAGATTGGAAAAGTACAGTGTGTATGAAAAAAGTTTTCTTCCGCCATTCTGTCCAATATTAAAGCCTATATTTGCAATCAAAGACTTTTAATTTTTTCTCTCAGCGGCAACAGTCCACAATAAAGCAGAATCAGTCTTTTGTATTTTGTTGTAAAGAGAGCCGTAATGAAGTTTTCATAATGCTGACTGAGTCTTAAACATTGATTGTCGACTAGGTAAATTCAGTTTTGTATTTAGTTGAGATAAATTTTTGTTATAATGACAATAGTGAATACTTTACTGTGTAATTTTTGACAAGGAATGTATACTTTTGCAGCTATTTAGGAGTCAATTTCATTGAAAGCTTGACTTTTTAAATATATACAATGTACCATATCATATTTCATGTCAGCTTCTTGCGTATGCTAACTGCTGCTTTTTTGTTTCATAATGGTTTATGTAATATTTTCTGTAAAAACTACTTTCCATCGTTCTGTGAAAAAGTGAAAATATTTTTTTAAATCGAGATGTATCGCATTATACTCGCAATGACTAACTAACCTTGTCAGGTTGACATTTTTCTCCACCGTATGTAAAAAAATAAGTAGTCCGCGCGTAACAAAAAAATACGACAAAGTGACAAAAAGCTCACTGCTTGTCATTCCAATAGATTCATTGCAAAAGGTAACACCTAAACGGAATGTGTTATGTGACGGCAACGAGCATTTTTAAGTAATGGAGCGAAGTGAAGCTACTTTATAATAATGAAATATCCGTCACTCTGTCGGTCCGTCTGTTTGTCTGTCCGTCTGTTTGTCTGTCAATGTCCTGACTGCTGTGCAGTGCTATGTCACCAAAATAGCTCACAAACTACTGGAAGGATTTTGATGAAATTTAGTTGCGTAATATTGTTTTAACACATTTTTGCCTAAAATAATTTTGTATTCCCCCCATCATCCCCCGTAAGGGGGAGTGAAAGTTTCTAACTGGCTTTAATAGATTGATCAGCTTTAAATTTTGTATTTAGAGGTTATGCAATGCAAGCTGCTGAAGCAAACACAACATATTAACCCCCCTTACCCCAACAGAGAAGGGGGGAAATTACAAAATCGTGAATAATTAGTAGGAATTTGGTGTAGAAAATCCAATATTTTCCAATATGCTTATATATGTCATTTGCTCCACTACTTCTTTGTGTCCACTCACTGTGGTTTATTTTTTCGTAAGGAAACAAATCTGTTTGGATCCACAAGACAGATGTGGAGGAAAAGTAAACTTTTCTTGTACCGATTACCTACGTGCAGACGCCAAAATCCGTTCTTTTTTTTTAACCATAGTATTATAGTCAGCAGTTGTTTAAAAAGTGGTACGACTCTCTCGCTGATCACAAATGCACTTTTTTTTCACCATGTGTGTGTTGTGTGTTATGTTCAGCTTGAGCGGCTACCCAACGGTTTCATGCATGTTGTCAATTTAGACAAAAATGACAACGCTGTTTTTTTTTTTTTTTTGGAAATGAATATGTGATTGGTCAGTTTGGCCAAAATTCCACTCTTTAATTACGACATTAATGTTTGTCACAACCTTTTTTTTGTATATTTTACAAATTGAGAGAGAGGCTAAACAGCTACAGTATGTATAATCCAGTAAAAACAATTTATTTGCAAGATGTAAACAACTTATTGTCATTATTGTTAGATTGAAGAATTCACTGGAAGAGCGAAAAAATAGATTTACCCTCGTTTGTGTGATAAGATAATGCTTTCTCTATATGGGAGAAAGTTTTTGAATGACCCTGGTTTTTTTTAGATGCTGCGACCCGAAGAAGTTGAAATGCTAGTCTGCGGCTCGCCCACATTGGACCTACATGAACTTCGAAAAGTAACAGAATATGATGACTACCGACCTGATGACCGCATTATTCAGTAAGAAAAATCCATTTTTTATTTTTGTATTTTATAAATATCCTGCCGAGCTGCCGAGGGCGAAACCAATGCTAATATTTGCCTGAATGGAACTATAAGAGCAATGTTATTTAGTTAGACGTGTTTGACGTGACAATGTGGCCATAATATTGTATTATGATGAGAATACAGTAAAACTTGTGGAGCAAACACATCATTTCTGGGCTGACTTTTCTCATTTCTTTTCTCTTTCTATTTCGTTTTTCCAATTGGGTTCCATGTGTCAGAAAAAATACGATTTTCTTTCCTAGCCAACTGTTCCTTCACGCACACTAGCCCACAATATAATAGATTGTGTAGTGGCAATGCAATATTTGGTTGGTTGGTGGTTATATCCTATCGTATTTGTTTGCACGTGTTGGTCCATTTTGAGTTGTTTTTTGTGATAAGATTCGGAGCACTGGGCTAGAGGAAATCTACTTTCCATTTACATGCTCATTTTGTGTATTTTTATATCTTATGGCCATGTTCTGGACTTAGGGATTTCTGGGTCGTCCTCAATTCTTTACCACTGGAGCTCCAGAAGAAATTTCTACTCTTTACTACTGGCAGTGATCGTATCCCTGTTGGTGGCATGGGTGAAATGTATTTCAAGGTATTCTTTGGTTTTGTTTCTCTATTATGGCATCTCTTCATAGATTGGTTCACAACATGAGCATAATAATTAAGCCATACATTTCGTAGGTATTGTGTACACTGTATATTATCACCCACCACAATATGTGATATGGGCTTTTTGACAAGAATTGATTCCAATAAGGATTCTTTCTTCTACTTATCTACCCACATATTATCTCTATTGTTTAGAAGAGAAATGATTGCCTAACTTACCCAGCATGTCATTCTTTTTTTTTCAGATTTCGCGAATGCGGGACAAAGAAGAGAATTTGCCAGAAGCACACACCTGTTTCAATCAGCTGATTTTGCCAGAATATCAGAACAAAGAGATTTTGAAGAAGAAACTCATTATCGCTATCTCAAATGCGGAAGGATTTGGGCTAGAATGATATGATGTGACGAAAAACACGCCCATCATAGAACTAAATAATTAACTAACTGTGGTGGACACAACTAGTCATATATTAGAGACATGACATTTCATCCAAAACCGTAATATATTATGTTGTACTCTGGGTCTGTCACTATTGTGCTTGTGGATGGTGGTTAGTTGTGACTTTACTTGTTTAGTATAAACTGGGATTTTCTCTGCTGACTTTCTAGCTGAAAGGGTGAACACTTTGTTCTTGTTAAAGCAGCTGAGCTCCAAAACCAAAATATGTAGACTGTCCCATGGTAATTTACGGGACGCTATTGGGTGGTCTGTACGTACAAACCTACCTCTCACTCCGTTTGCTTGCACTGGTCTCCCCTAGAGATCCACTGGTGATAATAATGATGATCGTACCATATATTAGTATTGTGTATTAAGATAGCTACATTATACATAATTTTGTGAAGAAACCTAAAACGTACTAAATAACTAAAACTATAGATAGTGTGAACTTCTCGTGTCGTCCGCTCATCGGTGCTCTGTGTTAATTTATGTGGGAGGAATACGTGTCCATTGTTTATTGGGCGTGGGTAAGTTTAGGCACACGCTAGACTCACAATGCTAGTCTTACTTGAGGTTTGTGACAAGGATTTGGAATGTGGATGAACTAGCAGCTTGCTCAAAAGTTTATGGCAAATATGGATCGAGGAAAATTGTGTTTACAGGGAAATTATTATGATACAGATGGATAAGAGTACAACTTGAGAGGGTATATATCATAGGAGTCAAGATAAAGGTGTCATTGTGAAATCTGAAAAGAGCATGTATTATGTTTTACAGGATGGAATAAGACCACGTTTCACTAGCGCACAGGTCTACTCCTCTGACAGTTACAGGTTTTATATCTCATCGTAGATAATTTATGACTGTATGAGAGTACGAAGCGAATGTTAAAATACACTATTTATTACGAAGCCGAAGGCTGAGTCAGGTAATTACCAACGGGAGCGCCCTATGCTGCACATGTTAAAGCTAAAACCACCTGAAAACGCAAGATGAAATTTGTGTTAGTAAACTCTGTTTGGAACGGG
>Ga0210040_10001877_pt1 | contig 30720 bp, 26 predicted proteins | sample CryGeyCG12114_NA_FD_185462 | JGI IMG/M metagenome (GOLD analysis project Ga0210040, IMG submission 185462) | Groundwater microbial communities from aquifer - Crystal Geyser CG19_WC_8/21/14_NA (SPAdes) (version 2) | ecosystem: Environmental > Aquatic > Deep subsurface > Groundwater | place: USA...
GCCTCAATCCGGTCTTTTGGCATGTTTACGCCTTTGGCGTTATTGATGGCCGTGCGCAGGCGGGAGTTAGTGTCGGGGCTAGGGCCGCCTTCTTTTACCGCCATCACAATCTCTTTGCCGAGGCGTGTGAAGGCCTTCGACATTTTATCCCAACGTTTAAACTTACGGGCTTTTCTGAATTCAAATGCTCTTCCCATGGTATGAGTTACGTGTGTGCTACAAAGTTAGGCAGCTTACCTGAAAATTGGTAGCAGGAAAAGTAAATTCGTTATCCGCTGCACTTTTTCTATGGGGCAGCAGGGCTATATAAATCGCATTTTATAGTTTATATAACCCTGCTCTTTACTGGTAAAGATATATACCGAAACGACTCCAGGCATATAATACCGTACTTTAGTGCCGCCTCGCCTGCGCGGCTTTACACCCACCCGAAAAACGAACAACGGCAAACGAATAACAGAATGCTATTTCCTTGGAACCGGGTGGTAATCGGTGATGTGCAGGCGCTGCTGGCAAAAGCTGTACTCATGCTGGATGTTGGAGCCCACAATAATGAGGCGGCCTTGCTGGTTCTGCGCCACGTGCTCCTGGTACCACGCTACCCCTTCCTGGTCCAGGTTGGTAGTGGGTTCGTCGAGCAGCAGGAGATCAGCGTCAGAGTATATAGCCAGGCCCAGTTTCAGGCGCTGCTTCATACCGGAGGAGAAGTCTTTGACGAATTTGTTCCTTGATTTCTGCAGGCCCATGCGGTCGATTAACGCGGGGTGGGAGAGGCGGTGCCGCAGCGGCTTAAAGCGCGTGTGGAAAGCGATGAGTTCCAGCAGCGTAAACTCCTCCACCAACTCCAGGTACGGGGCCGTGAGCGACAGGTGGCGGTATGCCTCTTCCGGTGAAATGCTTTTTCCGCCAGCGTTATATGTGATCTGGCCTTCGCTGTGCAGGTTATGCCCGGATATGGTTGTGAGAAGCGTGGATTTCCCGGACCCGTTATGCCCCAATATGGCATAAGAAGTGCCTGACTCGAAGGTGAAGGTCAGGTTCCGGAAAATCCACTCATAGTTGTAGCGTTTACCTAAGTTGCTTAGGTCAATCTGCATCTTTAGAAAAGTAGCTCTTTATGATTCCGCGGCCGGAGTTACGCACAAAGTTCGTTATCTCGTCGCGCTCACTGCTTGGCGACAGTTCCAGCTCTATTTTGTCGAGCGCCTGTGTGTTGTTCAGGCCGCTCATAAACAGGATGCGGTACAGCAGTTGCACCTCGTTTATCTGCTGACTTGTGAAGCCCCTGCGGCGCAGCCCAACAGAGTTGATGCCGGCATACGAGAGCGGCTCCCGGGCTGCTTTCACGAAGGGAGGCACATCCTTAAGTACTTTAGACCCGCCGGATATAAAGGCATGGGCGCCGATTTTAATAAACTGGTGTACCGCGCTGGTGGCGCTTATGATGGCAAAATCCGCTACCTCCACGTGGCCGGCCATTTGTACAGCATTGCCTATGATACAGTTATTGCCAACGATACAGTCGTGCGCAACGTGCGCGTAGGCCATGATCAGGCAGTTTTTCCCTACCACGGTGCGCATTTTGTCGGCGGTGCCGCGGCTTACGGTCACACACTCCCTGATAACCGTGTTGTCGCCGATGATAGCTGTTGTTTCCTCGCCTACAAACTTCAGGTCCTGTGGAATGGAGGCAACCACTGCGCCTGGGAAAATCTTGCAGTTTTTGCCGATCCGGGCACCTTCCATGATAACGGCGTTAGACCCGATCCAGGTGCCTTCCCCGATCTCCACGTTTTTATAAATGGAAGCAAAGGGCTCCACAACCACGTTTTGCGCGATCCTGGCTTCGGGGTGAATATATGCTAATGGCTGGTTCATGCGTCTTTTTTTACGATGCTTGCCGACATTTCAGCCTCCATTACCAGTTGCCCGGCCACGAAGGCCTGACCGCTCATTTTGGCAATACCACGCTTGATTGGCGCCAGCAGCTCACATTTGAAAATAATTGTATCGCCGGGAACAACTTTGCGCTTAAAACGGCATTTGTCAATCCCCAGGAAATAGGTCCAGTAATCCTCTGGCTTGTCCACCGTGCTTAGCACAAGAATCCCGCCAGTCTGGGCCATCGCCTCTATCTGGATCACGCCGGGCAGCACCGGGTTGCCGGGAAAGTGGCCCTGGAAGAACGGCTCGTTCAAAGTGATGTTCTTCACGCCGGTTACGGTTGTCTCGTCCAAGTGAATAATCTTGTCGATCAGCAGGAACGGGTAGCGGTGTGGCAGCGTGGCAGCGATCTGGTTAATGTCCATCACCGGCTTTTTCTTCGGGTCATAGGTCGGCACGCTCTTGATGCTGGCCTCGCGGATCACGCGCTTCACCTTTTTTGCGAAGGCTACATTAGCGGCGTGTCCCGGGCGGGCTGCGAGAATCTGGCCTTTGATTGGCCGGCCGATCAGGGCGAGGTCACCCATCAGGTCGAGGAGCTTGTGGCGGGCGGGCTCGTTTTTGAAGCGAAGTTCCGTATTGTTCAGCACTCCTTCCTCTTTCACCTGCACCTTTGGCTTTTTCAGCAGATCCGACAGGTAAGAGAGTTCCTCCTCCTTCACCACGCGGTCTACAATCACAATGGCGTTATCCAGGTCGCCGCCCTTGATCAGGTTTTGTTTGTACAGCGCCTCCAGCTCGTGCAGGAACACAAAAGTGCGGCAAGGCGCTATTTCTTCCTCAAACTGCTCTATGTTGGTTAAGGAGGCATGCTGGCTGCCCAACACCGGCGAGTTATAGTCCACCATCGCTGTTAGGCGGTAGTCATCCAGGGGCAAGGCCACAATCTCCACACCCCGGCTCTCGTCTTTGAAAGTGATGCCTGACGTTATCTCGAAGTAATTGCGCAGGGCGTTCTGCTCTTCCAGCCCTACTGTTAGCAGCGCCTTCACAAACTCGATAGAGGAACCATCCATAATCGGGGGCTCCGGACCATCTAACTCTATCAGCACATTGTCTAGCTGCAGGCCAACCAGCGCGGCAAGCGTATGCTCCACAGTGTTTACACGCGCGCCGTTCTGCTCAATGGTGGTTCCCCGCGACAAGTCCACCACGTTGTCCGCGTCGGCGGCGACAACGGGCGCGCCAGGCAGGTCGACGCGCTGAAACTTAAAGCCATGGTTAATTGGAGCAGGCCTGAAAGTCATGTTAGAAACTACGCCTGTATGCAGCCCAATGCCCGATACGGTTACCGGAGCCTTGATGGTATGCTGTTTATCGTTCATGCACGTATTTTAGTCGTGTTAAGTGCTTGCTGTAGAATGACAAGAGCAGTTGTATGACCGCAGCTCTTGTTAAAAAGCAGGGAAGGAGCTGTTCTATCCTTTGCCGTTGCAAACTTAAGATATTATATAAGCTATTACCACTTTTTGTTGGGAAAGTAGCACGTGGTAAACCGGCTCGGTTAGGTGGTGGTTTTTTCTTTGAGGAGGTCCAGGTCACGCTGCAGTTCCGGCAATTTACGGAAAACGGTCATGGCCCGCAGGTTCTGCTTGTAATCGAAGGCCGGGGAGCCCTGGATGATAGTGCCCGTCTCTTTCACAGACTTCGACACGCCCGACTGTGCCCCGACAGTGGTCTTGTCGGCAAGCGAGATGTGGCCAACAATACCCACCTGGCCGGCAATCACGCAGTTATTCCCGATTCTGGTGGATCCTGAAATTCCTGCCTGCGAAGCGATAACGGTATCATGCCCCACCTCTACATTATGGGCCACCTGCACCAGGTTATCTATCTTAGTGCCCTTGCGGATGAGCGTGGAGCCCATGGTGGCGCAGTCGATGGTGGTGTTGGCGCCGATCGAGATGTTATCTTCCAGCACCACGTTGCCAATCTGCGGAATAGCTTTATAGGTTCCGTCCGGCTGCGGGGCAAAGCCGAAGCCGTCGCTGCCCAGCACAGCGCCCGCATGGATGGTGCAGTTGCTGCCGACCACGGTGTTGGTATATAGCTTCACGCCGGCGAAAATGGTGGTGTTATCGCCAATCTGTACGTTATCGCCTATATAGGCCTGCGGGAAAATGCGCACGTTCCGGCCTATTTTGCAGTTGCTTCCGATGTAGGAGAAAGCGCCACGGTAATGGTTCTCTCCAATCCGGGTGCCTTCGCCTATATAGCAAGGCTGCTCCACGCCGGTTTTAGAGGCGATAAGGGCCGTTTGATAGTACTGCAGTAACGTGGAGAAACTGGAGTAAGGATCAGACACTCGTATCAGCGCGGCAGAGACAGATTTCTTCAGTTCCAGCTTGTCCGATACAATTACGGCGCTGGCATGGGTGGAATATAAAAATGGCTCGTACTTCGGGTTCGATAAAAATGCAAGTGCGCCTGTTTGGGCTTCTTCAATTTTGGCTAATGTGCTGACTGTCGCTAAGTTGTCTCCTTCTACCGTGCCCTGCAGCAGGTCAGCTATCTGTTGAACAGTAAATTCCATTTTGTAAAATTAGAGCAAAAACTTAAAAACGCTAATGCTTGGGGGGTGCAAACTTAACAAAAACTCAACTGCTTTAACAGGAAGACAACATATATACTATATATGGTTGCATGGGCAGGAAACCTTTTTCCGCCTAAGCGCAGCGAAGGGCGTAGCTTCAGAAATTAGGATTAAGACTGACTGAATGAGTTGCTGCTGAACCCGAAAAAGCCGTTGAAAGAGCAAGGCTGCAAACACGTAAGGAGAGCAAGTAAGCTTTATGTGCCTATATCAGATGCAAACACACCAAATACGGCACTGATATTTACAGCATGGCTACCTCTTTCGGGTAACATACGTAGTACTTCTCTACCTTTTTGCTCAAGGCACGAATGCTGGGCAGGTCCGACGCTTCGGCCACATCCACCACATAGCCGGACTTCGTGAGCATGTCAATCGTTTGCCCCTCAACATCATAGGCGTTGTTGCCGATTTTACCGGATATCATCAGGTATTTAACCTCTTCCTCGCTCACGCTGAACTTCTCCTGCACCAATTCGCTGATGCCCAGCAGCATGTCTTCTTCAACAGGTTTGCTGGAAATGATGACCTTGAAAAGCCGTCGGCTCAGGATACTGGTAGCCAGAAAGGAGAGTACCTTGTCCGGGTGGGCAGCCCACAGCTTAATGCCGCCCCATATATCGTGGTCGTCGAGGCTCACGAAGCGCTCTAATATCGTATTGTCCTGCTCGAAGTCCTGTATGGTTAGGTCGGACGCCAGGAAAAACCGGAGGCTTGGGCTGGCTGGCACGTCCACGCCCTGCTGCAGCAGTTCGCGCGCCCGCTGCACCACGCGCAGCACCATGTTCTCAGCGCTGATCACGGTCTTGTGCAGGTACACCTGCCAGTACATCAGGCGGCGGCTTACCAGGAAATTCTCGATGCTGTAGATGGCTTTTTCCTCCACCACCAGCTTATCGTTGGCCACATCCAGCATTTTAATGATACGGTCGGCACCGATCTTGCCTTCATATACGCCGGTGTAAAAACTGTCGCGGTTCAGGTAGTCGAGGCGGTCCACGTCTAGCTGGCTCGATACCAGTTGGTGGAAGAACCGGCGCTCGTAGTTATCAGTAAATATATCAATGGCTAAACTCAGTCTTCCATCGAACGCCTCGTTCAGCATATGCATGATGTGCAGCGAGAGGTGCTCGTGATGCACGTTTTTGAAGATGGCCGTCTCCAGCGCATGCGAGAAAGGGCCGTGGCCGATGTCGTGGAGCAGGATAGCGATCAGCGACGCTTCGAGCTCTTTGTCGTTTATTTCGTTATTTTTACTTTTTAGCGTCTGCAGCGCCGTGTCCATGAGGTGCATGGCGCCAAGCGCGTGGTGAAACCGGGTGTGGAGCGCGCCCGGGTATACCATCTCCGTGAGCCCCAGCTGCTTGATGCGGCGCAGGCGCTGGAAATAAGGGTGATTGATGATATCAAATATGAGATCGGAAGGAACGGTAATGAAGCCGTAAACAGGATCGTTGAGTATTTTTTTCTTGTTCACCTAATTTAATGGTTGATTATTAAATGGCTTGATTGTTGACCGTTCAGTTCTTTTGCCGATTTGAATTTGCCTATTGCTGCGCCTTAATTGAAGCGCATGCCGTACTTTGGAATAGGGCGGATGCCTTTTGGCAGATCCAGATTACAACAATTTAACAATTAAGCCATATAACAATCAATTATAAAACTATGCAAAGATATGATATTTTATGGGCCGATGACGAGATAGATTTGCTCAAGCCGCACATCCTGTTCCTCGAGGACCGCGGCTACAACATTACGCCTGTAAACAGTGGCACGGATGCCATTGAGGTGTTTCAGGAGCGAACCTTTGACCTGGTCTTTCTGGACGAGAACATGCCCGGCATCAGTGGCCTGGAGACGCTGACGGAGCTGAAGAACATCCGCCCCACGGTGCCCGTGATCATGATCACGAAAAGCGAGGAGGAGCACATCATGGAGGAGGCCATCGGCTCCAGGATCACCGATTACCTTATCAAGCCGCTTAACCCGAACCAGATTCTGCTGTCAGTGAAAAAAGTGCTGGATAACAAGCGCCTGGTCTCGGAGAAGACGAACATGAGCTACCAGCGCGATTTCAGGACGCTGGGTATGGCTTTCGGCGAGCGCCTGAGCCCGCAGGAGTGGACAGACATTTACAAGAAGCTGGTGTACTGGGAGCTGGAGATCGACGAGACGGAGAACAAGAGCATGGCCGACGTCATCAACATGCAGAAGGATGAGGCCAACTCCAACTTCGCCAAGTTCATCATGGAGAACTATGAGGATTGGATCAACGGGGATGAGGATGCGCCGCTGATGTCGCACCAGCTGTTTAAGGAGCGTGTGTTCCCGATGATGAAAGAGTCGGACCGGCCGGTGTATTTCCTGCTGATCGATAACCTGCGCTACGACCAGTGGAAGGTGCTGGAGCCGCTTATATCCGATTACTTCACCGTAGACCAGGAGGAGATGTTCTATTCCATTCTGCCTACCACAACGGCCTACGCCCGTAACGCCATTTTCTCGGGCATGCTGCCTACTGACATTGCCAGGAAGTACCCCAACATGTGGGTGGGTGATGACGAGGAAGAAGGCAAGAACCTGCACGAGGCGGATTTCCTGGATATACAGTTTCAGCAGAACCGCATGACGGAGAAGCACAGCTACCATAAAATCACGAACCCGGCAGCGGGAAAAGACCTGCTCTCCAAGTTCAGCAACCTCGACAACAACAAGCTCAACGTGATCGTCTACAATTTCGTGGACATGCTCTCGCACGCCCGCACCGACAGCAACATGGTGCGCGAACTGGCGCCCGACGAATCAGCGTACCGTTCCATTACGCGGTCGTGGTTCCTGCACTCGCCACTCTTCGACACGCTGAAGATGATTGCCGATAAAAAAGGCCGCCTCATCATCACCACCGACCACGGCACCATCCGGGTGAAGCGCCCCTTCAAGATCATCGGCGACCGCAACACCAATACCAACCTGCGTTACAAGCACGGTAAAAACCTGGGCTATACCGACAAAGATGTGTTTACGGTGCGCAAGCCGGAACGATTTTTCTTGCCTAAAGCCAATGTTTCCACTACGTTTGTATTTGCGATAGAGGACTACTTCTTCGCTTACCCGAACAATTACAACTACTACGTTAACTTCTACAAGGATACTTTCCAGCACGGGGGTATATCGCTGGAGGAGGTAATCATACCGTTTATCACGCTTTCGCCTAAGAATGGATAGCACCGGAACGCATAAAGCACATTTTCAGATGTCGTCGTTGGCTGATTTGCCGGCGGCGGCTTCTGTGCTTATAGCGGCGGCCCAAAGCGAGCCCATCATCCTGTTTGAAGGGCAGATGGGCGCCGGCAAGACAACTTTGATCAGGGAAATTTGTTTTCAGTTAGGTGTACAGGAAAACGTAAGTAGCCCTACCTTTGCACTTGTAAATGAATATGAGGCCGCTGACGGGAAACTTATTTATCATTTTGATTTTTACAGGATAAGGGAGGAGCGGGAGGCGCTGGATATTGGCGCACCCGAATATTTCGACTCAGGCAGGCTGTGCCTGATCGAGTGGCCTTCGATGATACCGAATTTGTTGCCGGAGCATTACCTGCTCGTTAAGCTGCAACCTGCTCTGGATGGCGAGGTGCGCACCATGATCATAAACCAAGTTTAGTATGACGGAGAAGTTAGCCGAAGATCTGGCGAAGTTAGCGACAAGCCGGGCTCTTTACCCAAAGGAGTCGATGTTGGCGATAGAGGAGCGGCGGCGCAGCTTGTTTATCGGCATTCCGAAAGAATCGTCTTTCCAGGAGAACCGCATTGGGCTGACGCCAGACGCCGTGAAGCAACTCAGCGACCAGGGCCACCGCATTTGGGTGGAGTCAGGTGCCGGAAGTCCTTCCAAATACTCTGACCATGAGTACTCTGAGGCCGGTGCCAAAATCGTATATACCACAATCGAGGTATATGAAGCCAACATCATCCTGAAAATAGCGCCCCCCACCTACGATGAAATTGAGTACCTGCGGGCAGGGCAGACGCTGGTCTCTGCGCTGCAGTTCGGCAACCTGACGGCAGACTATATAAATGCCCTGCTCCAGAAGAAAATCAACGCCATTTCCTTTGAGCTGATCCGCGACAAATCGGATGCCAAGCCAGTGGTGCGCGCCATGAGCGAGATTGCGGGGAGCACCGTCATGCTGGTGGCAGCGGAGTACCTGAGCAGCAGCAGCGACGGCAAGGGAGTTATTTTAGGGGGCATTACCGGCGTGCCGCCCAGCAAAGTGGTGATACTGGGCGCCGGCACCGTGGCCGAGCATGCCGCGCGCGCCGCTTTTGGACTGGGGGCAGAAGTGAAGGTTTTCGATAACCACATCTACAAACTGCGCCGCCTGAAACAAAACGTAGGCACACAGCTTTTCACCTCCACGCTGGATAAAGCCGTGCTCTACCACGAGATTAAACAAGCCGATGTCGTGATCGGTGCGCTGGTGGCGGAAGAGGGGCAGATTACGTGTATGGTGGAGGAGAGCGTTATTGCCCAGATGAACCCAGGCTCTATCATCATTGATGTGTGCATCGACCAGGGCGGCTGTTTCGAGACGTCAGAGGTAACGTCGCATTCACGGCCTATATACCGCAAGTACGACATCATTCATTACTGCGTGCCCAATATCCCTTCGCGGGTGCCGCGTACAGCCTCCCAGGCGCTCAGCAACATCTTTACCCCAATTTTCACGGAATTCTCCAAGTACGGCGGCATCAACGAGGTGCTGTTTATGAACGAGCACTTCCGCAGCGGCGTCTATATATACAAAGGCAGCCTGACCAATGGCCATATCGCCAAGCGTTTCGGGATGCGCTACAAGGAACTCGGGCTGATGATTGCGGTGAGGAATTAGAGGATGCGATGAATAGATACAGAAGATTTTCAACAGAACCCGCCGCGGCGGGTTCTGTGTTTTTACAGTTTTCTAAATGAAAGGCACTGCCTTACACTATGCTATCTACAATAGGGGCTGGCAGGACAATCGCCATGGGGCTGGGTTGGATATAATTTGGCCACCTGATCAACCTCAAACGAGTCAGGCTATATAATAGGCGCAGTCCACGCATAAGTTATGTTTTCCTTTGAGAATACAGGAAGTTATATAACTGAGTGGCGCAGCGGCTTATGTATATTGGCGCAACAACAGCGCCTTCCAGGCCTCCTGCACTTGGTTATCCTCGAGTAGCTTTTTTCCAAGTTTCTCTAATTCTTTCCGCAACACAGGTTTGTTGCCTCGATGCTTTGCGAGGAGATAAGCTACCAACGGGTTGGTTTTGAAGGCAGCAACTTCTTCAGGAGCAGGCATGACAGGCGTATTGGCAAGCCGTGCCAGGTTATTGCCGGTAAGCAGGCTGCTGTTGCGTATAAATTCAGGGAGTTGGTCTACGCCCATGCCTCGGTTGCGGGTCGGCTTCGGGAGTTCAAAAAGAGCCTCCCTGGTGGCCCGCAGGTAGTAGTCTCCGCCCATACGCGCTACAGCATCCAGTTTGGAGGGATCAACCTTTCCGTGTTCATCCAGAATGTGCTTGCTCACGTGCAGGAGGAGTACTTCGCACAGCACCAGGTTGCCTGCACCGCCCTCAGTGCCTAGCTTTACCACATCCGTTACCTTGCATTCGAAGGCAGCGGGGGCCTCTTTTACACGTGGCGGCTTTACCCGCTCAGACTGCTCAGGGGTCAGACCGGATTTAATGAATTCGTTTATTCCCTGATCGTACTCTGTGCTGGCTAGCGACATTTGCTCTACCAGATTGTAGTTGCCGATATTGATGACAACCTCCTTTGTGGCCAATATATTCTGTAACGTATGCTTGCTGCTGTTATCGCGCATCCGGCTCAGCGGGGAGAAAACAAGTACAGGCGGTTTGGCGCTGAACAGGTTGAAGAAGCTGAACGGGCTCAGGTTTACATTTCCCTGCAAATCAATTGTGCTGGCAAAGGCAATAGGCCGGGGCGCCACCACGCCTGACATCAGCGCATATACTTCGGATGAGTCGGCCGCTTGTGGATCAATTGTTTTCATAAAGGAATTAACTGCTATAGCAAAAGCTTAAGGCTTCGGTAGGAGCAAAGGTATGGAAAACTATAACAGCTACGGGCGTGAAAGCACTTCTTCGAGTAGTACGGTCAATCTGATCTTTGTGGACTCAAGAAATTGATAATCAAAATTGGAATCAACGTTTTGTATATAACAGTAGCTATAGGGGCGTGGAGCAAGCATTGTATAACTTAGCCACTTCAAGACTTGCGAGCCATACACCCTACTCTAAGCCAGCTCTACCAAAGCTGTCTGCTACGATTTGTTTACTCTTAAACTACGGCAACACCAGCTGCTTCAATAGTTTCTCCACTACCCTATATATTTAACGAAAATAGATTTTGAGGCGTATTTGCGCGATGATGAAGCTGTTAATATTCTTTTGTCTTATTCTTAAAAAAAATTTAATATTACATATATACCTTTTAAAATGTATTCCGTAAGATAAGTTTGTCTTTAAGAATGATCAAACTAAAAGTTTAAATAACACTACAGAAGCGGGAAATGATTAATATTGATTCATTTTCAGAATAATTTGGATTACGTAACTTGAGCATGAGAAAATACCTATTCTACCTACTAAGCCTATTCACCCTGTTTTCGTGTAATAAAAGGAATTTGCCCTACTTCAGCGATGTACCGGAGCAAGCAGTCTATAAAGAAAAGATTACCAACGCCACAGAATCTACTATACAGACAGACGACATTTTAGGAATCACCGTAATTAGCTCAAATCCTGAAACAAACGTGCTTTTCAATGCGGCTGGCGACGGCAGAGCTGTAGGGCGTGTTATGGCTGGCAGCATGAGCTACACCGACAATGCCGTGAACGCCGGATATTTAGTAGACCCGGAAGGGTATATAGATTTCCCTGTTATGGGGCGCGTTAAGCTGGGGGGGCTGACGAAGCAGGAGGCGAAGGCTAAAATGATAACCGAGTTGAATAAGTATGTGAAAGAGCCGACGGTGAATATAAGGTTTCTGAACTTTCGGGTAACTGTGATCGGAGAAGTCAAGAATCCATCTACGTTCACCATTCCCTCAGAGAAGATTAACGTGCTGGAAGCCCTTGGCCTGGCTGGAGATATGACACCGTACGGGAAGCGAGATAACGTTTTGGTAATCAGGGAAGAGGGAGGAGAAAGGACGTTGACCAGGATTAATCTAAATTCTAAAGATGTGCTCAACTCACCCAACTTTTACCTGCGGCAGAATGACGTGATATATGTAGAGCCAAACAAAACCAAGGAGGCACAGGCGACAACTAACACAAGGATAGTATCCTATATACTGGCAGCGGTGTCGCTTACAACGCTAATACTAAGAAGATTATATTAATTGTGGTGGGTATGGATAAAAGAGAGTTTTCTGGATCAGAGTCAGAAGAAATTGATTTGAAGAGTATAGTGCTTAAATACTTAAAGTACTGGTACCTGTTTTTGATTGGAATGCTGCTGTGTGTGGGTGGTGCTTATGTGTACCTTCTTTATAGCGTGCCTCAGTACAGGATAAGCAGCACGTTGCTGTTGAAAGACGACAAAAGCGACGGTGGCTCCATCGATCTTTCGGGTTTTGCTGGGGCAGACATCCTTCAACCAAATAAGAAGGTAGAGAATGAGATGGAAGTGCTGAAGTCAAAGAGCCTGATGCAGCGCACTTTAGAGGAACTTGCCTTATATACTAGCTATTATGTAGAAGATAAGGTAAAGTATGTGGAGCTATATGGAGAAGCCCTACCGGCAAAAGTAGTCCTCAGTAAGTTAGAGGAGAGTGGGCTTAATAAAACCATCACGATTCATATCAGGAACAATAGCACCTATGATTTGATGGAAGGCGATAGTAGCAGCACCTCTCATAAATTTGGTCAGGAAGTGAAGAAGCCGTACGCTACTTTCACTGTCGTTATGGCTGCCGCTGCTTTAAACCCAGGTGCACCAAAGGATATATTGGTCAGATTTAATGACATGAGGAAGATGGCGATTGCTTATAGTGGTAGCCTGGAGATTGCGCCCGTTAGCAAAGAAGCCAATGTACTGCACATTGGTTTGGTAGATCCCGTGCCCGAGAAAGGCAAGGATATTATCAACAAACTGATAGAAGTTTATAACAAAGAAGGGGCTGAGGAAAAGAACCTTATAGCCTCTAACGCCATTGACTTTATCGACGAGCGCCTCGGCCTGCTTACGGCTGAGTTAACTGATGTCGAAAAGAATGTGGAGCAGTACAAGCGTAAGAATGAGGTGACTGACATTGGCTCTCAGGCGAAGATGTACCTCGAGAGCGCAAGCGACTATAACAAACAGCTCACTGATTGGGGCATCCAGATTGATGTGCTGCAGTCTATAGAAAGATACCTGAGCAACCAGGAAACGCAGAATGAGCTGGTACCAAGCACACTCAATATCCAAGATCCAACGCTCCTGGGGCTAATTGGGAAGTTTAATGAGCTACAGTTGGAGCGGCAGCGAATGCTCCGCACTACCCAACTCAGTAACCCGATTGTACAGGGAATGAGCGATCAGCTGGCTAACCTCCGTGTCAATATCCTCGAAAACCTGCGGAACATAAAGAACAGCCTTACGATTACACGAGATCAGCTGCAGGCGAATTATGCTCAGTTTGAGTCCAGAGTGCAGGAAGTGCCCTCTATTGAGCGCGACCTGCTGGAAATCAACCGCCAGCAAGGGACAAAGGAGCAGCTTTACCTGTACCTGCTGCAAAAACGTGAGGAATCAGCACTGTCTCTGGTGGCTACTGTAATGAATTCAAGAGTAATTGACGCTGCCACCGCCGATGAAGATCCGGTATTACCGAAAACAAAATTGATTTATGTGCTAGCCATCTTATTAGGTTTGGGTTTGCCGTTTGCCGGTATTTACCTGAAGGAAGCGCTGAACGATCGGATACAGGAGCTTGGAGATGTGGTAAAGGCAACCTCTGCACCTGTTTTAGGTGAGATCAGCTATAAGAAGACGCGCTACCCGCTTGTGGTGACGCAGGACAGTAGGACAGTGGTGGCTGAGCAGTTCCGGCAAATTCGGGCTAACCTGCAGTTCTCAGCTTTGGGAAAAGAAAACAAAGTCATATTGGTGACCTCCAGTATGGGCGGCGAAGGAAAAACATTCTTTAGTCTGAACTTGGCGGCAAGCCTGGTACTAACTGGCAAACGGGTAATAGTGTTGGGTTTCGACCTAAGAAAGCCAGCGCTGGTGCAGAGTCTTGGGCTGCCTGATGAAGAGGGTATAACGAACTATCTGATTTCCGACTCAACCGCGATAGAGGACATTATATACCCTACCAAAGATCTGCCTGATCTGTTTGTGATGGGTTCTGGGCCGATACCTATTAACCCGTCCGAACTGATGCTGCTGCCACGTGTAGACAAGCTGATTAAGCAACTCAGTGCTGTATTTGACCATGTTATTCTTGATACTTCACCTGTAGGGCAGGTGGCAGATGCTCTGGCGTTAGCTCCTTACATTGATTCCTGCATCTACGTTGTAAGAAATAACTATACCTATAAGAAGCAGCTTAGGATTGTTGATGATATCTACAACAACCGTAAGTTTAACAATACTATGATTGTTATAAACGGCGCAAAGGTTGAAGCAGGATATGGTTATGGGTATGGCTACGGCTACAAAGAATCTTCAAACAAAAAGAGCCGCAGTAAGAAAATAGAGGCTTGATCATCAAGCTTCCATTTACAACTTATTATAGTGAGCAGGTTTATAAAGTAGATACCCTCCTGCTCACATCTATAGATAAATCTAAGCTCAAGGAAGATAATTTCTTAAAAAAGTTTACAATTGTGGCGTTTATTCCTTTAGGAAATGCTACGGTATTAACCTTAATGGGTGAATTACAATAGAATAATGGAAGCTCAAAATCTGAAAGGGAAAGTAGTTGTGGGGTTGTTTTGGAATGCTGTGCAACTGGTCATAAACAGATTCTTAGCATTTGCCATTAAGCTGGTCCTGGCAAAGTTACTCTTCCCTGAGCAGTTCGGTTTGATTGGTATGGCCACAGTTTTCACCAGTTTTATCCAGGTTTTCAATGACTTGGGAATTGGGGCGGCACTTGTACAACGAAAAGACAGTGAACTACGGGAAGCCCACTTCCACACGGCTTTCTGGACGGGTGTAGTCTGGGCTGTTGGCATTTACCTGCTTATTGCATTTGTAGTGGCACCCTTAGCGGCTAACTTTTACGACCAGCCGATGCTAAGAAGTATTATTCCGGTACTGAGTATTGGCGTCTTGTCAAGCCCAGTGAACCTGGTGCACAGGGCTCAGCTAACCAAACAGATGAATTTTAAGAAGCTAGCCTTTATTAGTAATTCTTCTGCCATCTTTTCGGGCATCATAGCACTTGGATTAGCCTTTATGGGGGCCGGTGTCTGGTCACTTGTATTTAATTCAGTGGCTTCTTTTATCGTCGGCATGCCGCTATATTTCAGAGCAACAGGCTGGACGCCTAAGTTAATTTGGGAGAAAGAAGCTTTTCAGGACGTGTTTGGCTTTGGAGTATATACGACAGGCACAGGCCTGATGAATAACCTAATCAACAACCTGGATTACCTGCTGATTGGTAAGCTGTTAAGTGCCTCTGCGCTGGGGGTATATACGTTTGCCTTTGTGCTCACCGATACTTTCAGGAGCCAGATTATGGCTATGATGAACAAGGTGATGTATCCGGTATACGGAAAAAAGCAGGATGATCCGTCGCTGCTAAAGCGCTATTACCTGAAAGTAGTGAAGTACAACAGTATTATCGTTTACCCGGTTATGGTGCTGTTTATGGTGCTGGGAGAGCCCCTTGTCAATAATTTTTTCGGCACTAAGTGGAGTGAATCAATAGTGCCTTTAAAAGTTCTGTCCTTGTCTGTTATGGTGCATATGCTGATTAACAGCCACACGCCCCTGATAAGAGGTCTAGGCTATGCAAAGTTAGAGATGAGACTGCAATTTTTTAAAGCAGCATTTTTATATGCTCCTTTAATTACGTTAGGAATTTACCAGGGAGGTATTACTGGGGTTGCCTGGGCATGTGTGGTATATAAAGTATTGGAGGTTATTGTCGTTCAGTACTTCCTGAACAAGTTGGTGCAAATTAGCTTAACAGAACTGCTGAGTGCTATGCAGGTGCCGCTGATGGCAAGCATCACAGCCTTTGCAGTTTCGTTTTTGCTTTACAGCACAGGTGTACATTATGCCATTTGCGCTGCTGCCCTGGCAACAACCTATGTTGGGGTGATATGGATACTGATGAAATCAGAGTTGAATCTGCAGTTTAAGGAATTCCAGAAGATGAGGAAGAAGAAAGTGGCTGTAGTGTGATGATATGTCTCTGAATTCTGTCAGTAAAACTCCTTTTATAAAAGTCTGATCATAGTTTTATTTTAATATGGCTCCTGCTTTTTCCATTATCACGCCAGTATACAACAAGCTGCCTCATTTAGAAAGATCAATTCAGTCGGTGCTTAAACAGACGCACCAACAATTAGAACTCATCCTGATAGATGATGCCTCTACAGACGGGTCTGCAGAGAAACTCTTTGAATTTGAAGACGAAAGGATAAAGTTGCTTAGCAGAAGTGCGCCGGGTGCGGGGGGGTATGCTGCCAGAAATGTAGGTATTGCTCATGCAACTGCAGAGTGGCTTTGTTTTTTGGATGCAGACGACGAATGGCAGCCCGAGGTGCTGGAGACCGTAAACAAAGTCATCCAAGATAATCCGGATGTAGAGTTGGTGTGCTGGGGGTGGTACAGAACAAGTGGAAGCACGAAAACGGAAGACAGGCATACAAGAAAATTTAAAGATGAGGAAATAAGAAAATTCAACCTTAAAGACTTTTTCACTGACCCGCAGACAATGTGGATGGGAGCTATATGCGTGAAAAAGCAACTTATTAAAAGAGCCGGAACATTTCCAGAATCAGGTTTCAAAAGAGGGGGTGATTTTGATACCTGGATCAGATGCATGATTCAAAGCAAGGAGAATATCAGAATCTGCAAACCTATGTCCTATTATCATGTCGACTCGGTGAACATGATAACTAAAAATGTGGAGCAAACACTTGATTTTTTATACACGCCTCATTTGCTGCATATAGTCAGAACTACTCAGGATGCTGGTTTGCGAGATGCAATTCTGAAGTTTCAAAATAAGTGTCTATATCAGGTTATAAATAAAAAGGTTTACTCAGGTAGGCCGATAAACTATAAATTGGTTAGCAAATTGAATTTTAACAAGCAAGCGGTTTTGCTTTTTACGAAGCTTCATTTAAACCGTATCAGACTTTCGCTTGCACCTACATCTCGTAACGTAAGTAGCCACTAATTATGCATATGAGCGCTGGTGCAAGGAAGTACATCAAAACAGAGGCTCTTTTTTCACGTCCCTGATAGTAGCATTAAGCATCCAGGGAGTTAGGAAGGCAGCAGAATAGATAGAAGTTAAATTTACAGTTTAGATTATTGCATAATACTGTCACAAGTGGCAAGTAAGTTAATATGGCACTGAAACCATTTATATCGATTATTGTCCCAACCTATCATGATTGGGACAGACTTTCGCTCTGTATTCAAGCCCTTGATGCACAGACTTATCCCAAACAGAGATATGAAGTAATTGTGGTAAACAATGATCCTGATGATAATATGCCATTGGGGTATTACTTACCAGCTAATATGACCATTGTGAGTGAAGGAAAACCAGGATCCTATGCTGCCAGGAACCAAGGAATAAGCCTTGCGAAAGGTGTTATATATGGGTTCACTGATTCAGATTGTATACCGCATCCTGAATGGATTGAGGAGGCGGCAAAGGTATTTGAAGCGGGAAACGTTGACAGAATTGCTGGAAAGATTGAGTTCATCTTTAAGAATGATGAGAAGCAGACTTGGATTGAGCTCTATGAAAGCATCTATGAGTTTAATCAAAAAAAGGCTGTAAAAGACCATAAGGCCTCTGTTACAGCAAATCTATTTGTCAGAAAAGAGGTTTTTGAGAAAGTAGGATTATTTGATCTAAGCAAAATGTCTGGCGAGGACTTTGGATGGAACAGAAGGGCCACGGCAAAAAGCTTTAACATAGTTTATGCTGATAAAGTGACCATTAGCCATCCAGCCAGAAGTACGTTTAGTGAATTTCGGAAAAAGAAACGGAGAGAGTTTGGGGGAAAGAAAAGCTACAAGATAACAGGTGTGATGAGTGTTGTGAAACACTTCCTTTTCCTTCCGTTTTACTTTTATCTGGTTGTAGTAAAGAAGAACCTGCAACTATTTTCCGTTGAAAAGCGGCTATCAGTATCTGAGATAGCGAAAGTGTTTCTGTTAAATCTTTATTTATATCTGATCAATTCAATAGAATACTTTCGGTTGATGTTTAAAGGGGAGAAGCTGAGGTAAAAAGAATATGAGAATTCTGAAGATAGTAGATGCGAATGATCGTGGTGGAGTTTTTGTATGTGAGCAGCAGGTTATAGGCGAGCTCCAGAAAAGAAGCATAAGGGTTGATTTAGTTATACTAGGCACAGGAGTAAACCTGAAGGAATATGAAAAATTATGTTGCACAGCGTACCTTATTCCTCTTTTAGATACTAACTATAGCGGCTCCTTTAAAAAGATCATGCATGCCATCCTAAAGACGTACCGGTTCGGCTCAAAATATTCTACGTACTTAAAGGAGCATATTGGACCAGAAATTCATTACGATGCCATAATTTACCAGCGGCCTATCTATATCCATTTAGCCGGAATGTTAGCTAAGCTTCTTAAAGCTACCTGTCTGTGGCACTTGCCAAACGTGGCCAGAACTTCTTTTTCAAGAAATTATTATAATTATTTCTGCAGAAAATATAACATCATTCAATTAGCCAACAGTTCGTATTCTAAAAAGTCATTAGGTGCACAATGCATACATGTCGTTTATCCTGGATTTGATAAAGCTAGAGTGGGTGAAAGTGCTCCAACTTTTAGAGATGAGCTAAATTTAAACTTGGGTGCGCCAGTATATGGTATAGCCGCAAGAATGCATAAAGACAAAGCGCAGGATCTTATAGTAGATGCCTTTGTCAATTCTACGATACCGGGAGCAGGTGGACACTTGTTAGTTGCTGGTGGTCCTTTAGATTCAGGTTTCGCAAAAAAGGTGCAACAACAGGCAGGAGCCCTTCTGAATAAGCAAATTCATTTTTTGGGAGATGTCAAGGATATGCCAGCATTTTATGCAAGTGTTGATGTTGTAATCAACGGGCGTAGAAACGTGGAGCCGTTCGGTATTAGCATAGCGGAGGCTATGGGAGCAGGTAAACCAGTAGTTGCCTACAAGTTAGGAGGGCCAGCAGAAATGATCAAACAAAATGTCACTGGCTGGCTTGTTGATAAGCCGACTAAAGAAGAATTTACCAAAGCTTTTGATTTATCGATGGTAAACAAAAATAGATGGAAGGAGATGGGGAGATGCGCTGTAGAGGATTCTACTGCGTTCTCAATAGAGCACAATGTTGATAAATTGCTAAAAGTAATAAACACAAATTGCCATCAGAGTTTTGTAGATACTATAGCCTAAAGCTCACTACTTTTCAAGCAAAACCAATATGTTTCTAAATAAACAGAAAGTATATTCTCGAGCATTCTTTAACGCAGTATTTTTTACTTTCTCAGGCTATTACGTGCTACTGATTCTGCTGGTAAATCTAGTGGGGAAACACTATTCCCGCTATATGACGGTTCCACTAAGGATTCTCATACTTCTTCTTCTATTTTCCTGCCTGCAGCTTTTAGGTAAAAAAAGCCGGTTAGACAAGCCAATACTTGTCGCGTTTGCGCTATTTTCTTTTTTTTATATCCTAAGGATAATTATTGAGATACTTAAAGGCTCAGTGGTATACCAGAGTAATGAATCTTTTCTTTTATACTACCTCAGTTTCGCTGTTTTCCCCTTTATTCTGCTATTATTTAAAAAAGAGTACGCATTTGATCTAAAGCTCTACAAGATTGCCATCCTACTATCTGGAGCTATGGTTTCGGTTTTGAGCGTGGTGTTCTACCGTCAATATATAGGAGCAGTTGGCAGAATCAATTTAGCGCTAACCAGGAGTGACCAGGATTATGTTTCTCCCCTTCACTTTTCCGACACAAGTGCTTTATCGATAGGTGTTGCGTTGTTCATTTTACTTACAAACACGACGACTAAGGTGCATAAGTTTCTGCTCATTGGTGTTATACTTTTATCTTGCATCCCGTTTTTCTTAGGTGCAGGCAGGAGTTCGGTTTTGGCGCTCATAGTTCCTTTTCTCTTTTTTATGGTAGTTCAAAATAATAAAGTAAAAAGCTTTTACATATTTATTGGCCTCCTTAGCTTCACTACGCTCTTATTCTTTATGAGCGAGCTCCTTGGAAGCTCATTGGTAGAGAGGTTTATGAGTATCGAAGATGGGATTGAAAGTGGAAGTTCGGCTGCTGTAAGGGCAGATATTTGGAAATTTGCGCTAAGTCATTTCTTCGATAATCCTATATTTGGCTATAGCCTCCAAGTACCTGAAACAGGTCATCACGCACATAATATTATCTTCGAAATTTTATTAGCAACAGGTATTCTAGGTATTATTCCCTTTATGTATTTGCTGATTAGAGCTTTTAAGAACTCAATAGCTATAATAAAATACAAACCTGAAGCTTCTTGGGTGGTGGTAATCTTTTTCCAGAGCCTTATCATTACACTTTTCCACGGCACAGTTTATGGTGACAAAGGGAGTTGGTTCTGGTTTTCTTTAGCCTTTATATTATCAATGAGCAACTACAAACAGGTTTCTGTAGCAGGCGGTAATGAAAATAAAAAGGTATCTAAGGAATTGGTCTTTACTTAAAATGTAAAAATAGAATGCTGCACATTACAAGCTATTGCTGCATACAAAGGATACAGTATAAACCTAAGTGTTGAGTTTTAGAATCAAGCAGCTTTAGTTGCAATGATACTGCGAAATTGTGCAGCTTTGCCTCAGACTATGGCACTGAATTTCTGCAGAATTAAGTACAGAATCATTTTATATACTTTTTACCACTTGTCATAAAAATAAGGAACCATGGAGTTTTTTTTCTGGCTTAACTATATAAATCTTCATCAAAGTGCTTTTATAACTGCATTAGCAGCAAGGGAAAACACAGAAGTGACTTTACTTGCTGAGACCAGAATGATGAAGAAAAGAAGCACAAATGGGTGGGACGTACCAGAGCTAGAGAATGTAAAGGTGATTATCAAGCCTGACGATGCACTTATCAAAAGTATTATATTGAATTCGGATAAAGACTCATTGCATATTTTTCATGGGATGCATTATCCGCAATCTATTCCAAAGGCTCTAAGTTTTGCTATACTGAACAAAAGAAGGACAGCTATATGGTCAGAGCCATATCATTGGAAAGGCGCCAAAGGCTATTTGCGTTTCTTACGCACCATCTACCATCGGTTGAAATATGATAAAGGAATAAGCTTTTTATTGCCTACTGGTAACAAAGGAACAGAACTTTTACTGAAGGCTGGTCATCCACGGAAGAAAATCTTTGAATGGGGTTACTTCACTCAAAAAATATATAGTGAAACCTACCCTTCAACTCCGACCTTTAATATCGGATATGTGGGGCATTTGATAAAACGCAAGGGAGTAGACTACTTGTTAAACGCAGTGGCTGAATTAGGAAACCAAGACGTAAGTATAAACATAGTAGGTGAAGGACCATTCAAAAATGAATTGGAGGAAATTGTAAAAAATAAATTGTTGCGAAATGTTCACTTCCATAAATTCATGAAGTACGGTGAAGCCTGCAGGTTTATGGGGATGCAGGATTTATTTGTCTTACCTAGCAGGTTGGATGGGTGGGGAGCCGTAGTGAATGAAGCTTTGATGCAGGGTACACCTGTTATTTGCAGCGACGATTGCGGAGCTTCGGTTCTGCTAAATGAGCAGAATGGCGGTGGCGTTTTCAAAGGAGGTTCAGTAAGTTCACTTGCTCAATTAATCGATAAAAGAGTACAGTTAGGCAAACTAGGTACAGAAGAACGGAACCGGATAAAGGAATGGGCAGCTTGTATAAGTACAGAAAGCGCTGTGGATTACTTCTTTGAAATTATTGCCCATACTTTTGACAATTGCGCGCGCCCTACACCACCCTGGAGAACTACCAGTGCAGTACATGTCTAAGTTCATATTGCCTAAATATATAGGCCCATTATAACCTTTGCTTTCAGGGCTGTCTTGTGTCGTTACAAAGGTTAATGATAGTTTGTTTGTGCTGAATGTAAACGCACTTGTTGATGTATCGGATACAATATTCCAATGTATTAGAATTTAGCAAGTGAACCTCTTACCCACAAAGAACTTACTTTAGAAGATAAACCGCTGCCAAATCATGAAGATTTTATACATACACCAATATTTTAACACACCAAGCGAGCCTGGTGGTACCCGATCCTTTTGGTTTGCAAAAGAGCTTATAGCGCGTGGACATGAAGTAGTGATGCTCACCAGTGCCAGGAAAAACCAACAGGAGAAGTTCATTCAAAGAAAAGCTGTGCAGGGTATTACAGTCATTTATGTAAACAACCCTTATAACAACAATATGGGGGTTTTCAGCCGCTTGTGGTCCTTCTTCAAGTTTATGATGGTTTCCACCTGGCTTGGGGTTCAGGAGAAAAACGTTGATTTGGTTTATGCAACCTCAACCCCGCTTTCAGTAGGAATACCGGCTATGTTTATCAAGTGGATAAACCAAACCAGGTATATCTTTGAGGTGCGCGACCTGTGGCCGGAAGTCCCGATACAAATGAAAGCTATTAAGAACAAACTGGTTATATGGGTGCTTCGCCGTTTTGAAAAGCAGATTTACCGATCGGCAGAACATATCGTAGCCTTGTCGCCTGGTATGCGAGACGGCGTGATACAAACAGGTATTTCTCCTGATAAGGTATCAATGATACCTAACATGGCAAAAATCGATAAGTTCTACAGCAGGGCTAAAAATGCTGAAGTGGCTATGGCGCACTCTATTGATATACATCAATTTAATGCTGTGCACTTCGGTACAATGGGGACGGCCAATGGGCTTAAGTATATTATAGACGCAGCCACGCACTTGAAGCAAAAAGGTGCTGACCACATCAGTTTGTTGTTTATGGGTAAGGGAAAAACAGAGGCAGAACTTAAGCAGTTGTGCGAGCAGAGGGAATTACATAATGTGACCTTTCTGGGGCGCTACCCGATGGACACCGTTTCTGAAATTGTGAATCTGTGTGATTGTTCGATCGTTACGTTCGCGGACATCCCGATCTTGTATACAAATTCTCCAAATAAATTCTTCGATTCATTGTCAGCCGGCAAGCCTATCTTGGTGAATTCTGCCGGGTGGACGAAAGACATTGTAGAGCAATTTGCATGCGGTGCCTTTGTAAACCCGCAGAGCCCCGAAGCACTGGCAGACATGCTGCTGCAAATGGCTGCACGGCCAGAGGAGTTAGAGGTAATGGGGCGCAATAGCCGCCGCCTTGCTGTAGAGGTATATGATAAATCAATTCTTTGCAAAAAGTTTGTAGAAGTAATCGAAGCCTTTGATGCGAGCCAACCTGTAAGATCAACGGTAGAATTGGCAACACACCCTTAACTTTTTACACAACATTAGCTATAAAGTTGCTTATCGTATTTTGCTTATACTTTATGCCACCTTTTTGGCATAAAATTAATAGAATTTAAAACCACCTTAAAAATAGATGGCGATAAAATTTAAAAATTTAAATAAATAGTCCAATATGCTTGTGTTTTAGCTATATATTTGGTTAATTAAAAATATTGCAAAGTAATTTACAGAATAATCTAATTTGTTTGGCTGCATATTATAAATAGCTGAATCACAATTGATTCTGCCTAAAAAAGCTTTGTCTGTTATACATTACAAATAAAGCCAAATAAATGAAGAAGAAGGTGTTAGTGTCAGCAATCGGTGGTCCAACAGGTGCAGGAGTGGTAAAATGCCTGCGAAAAATGAAGGATGTGTATGTGATAGGTTTGGATGCAGATCCTAACTGTCCCTTAAAAGGGCATGTGAATAAATTTGTCTTGTCGCCTCCTTTGAATGATACTGGCTACATCAGTTTTGTAAACGAGCTGATAGTAAACAAAGGCGTAACACTTTATTACCCTACCCTGCAGCCGGAACTCATTATGTTGCCGCAGATTACCTGTCCGGCTGCTGCACCGTCTGCAGAAGTTATCGCAAACACCTTAGATAAAGTTGCTTTGTATGACACACTTGCTGCTTCTGAACTTGATATTTTAGTTCCTGCCTATGCCAGTTTAAATTCTTTAGATGATTTTGATGCATTTTATGCTACTTATAGTCAACAGGATAAGCCTATATGTATAAAAATGCGCAACGGACATGGAGGGATTGGCTTTAAAGTGATAGTTCAGAAAAGCCAGTTGCTCGACCTGATCGCAAGCGGCCAAGACCAGAACTACTATGACGTTGATACGCTAAGAGAGGCATTAGCCATAGATATAGAACAGATAGACAGGTATTTAGTTTGTGAGTATTTGGAGGGCCCCGAAGTAAGCGTAGATATGTTCGCGGTAGCTGGTGATGTTGTATCCATAGTGACAAGGAAGCGCAACAGGGTTAGCAACGGCATCGTGCTTGATGGTAAAGTTGAATTAAATGATCAGTTGATTGCTTACAGCACCCGCCTTGCAAAGACATTTAATTTAACGGGGTTTTCTAATGTGCAATTTAAGTACGATAGCGCAGGCTTGCCAAAGCTAATCGACTTTAATCCTCGGTTTTGCGGAAGCCAGCTGATTTCTTACGGGGCAGGTGTAAACTTTCCATATCTTGCTTTTTGCTATTACCATAACCTGCCTTTACCAGTTTACAGCCCAACAGATAACATGGTTTCCAAGAGGTATTGGAAAATGAAGTTTTTCCCGAATCCTTAGCAGATCCTCAGCATAAGCTCGTTTATACAGAAAATGTGTGCTATTAAATCTAAATATATGTAAATCCGTATAAGATTTAGTGTTAATCAGCACCCTATGGGTTACTTATACAAAAAAAGCGTTTTTCATTCCCAAGGTTACTTAGCAAAGAAAGTTACAGTGTCAGCCACAACAGTAATATTTACTCAACAAAGATACAGATAGCTAATCTGTCATGTACTTATTCCAGCTCCACATTATTACCCTCACAACATATGCCCTCCTCTTTTTTAAAGCGGCTGATTGATATAGTCGTTAGTTTCGTAGCATTGCTGATTCTAATGCCCCTCCTGCTTCTGGTTGCGCTGCTTATAAAGTTTGACTCTGAAGGAGATGTTATCTTCAAGCAGGCAAGGTTAGGTCGGTTCGGAAAACCCTTTTATATCTACAAATTCCGAACCATGATACCTAATGCTGAAAATATAGGGCTTGGAATACGCACGGCATCTGATGATCCACGAATTACCAGAATTGGCCACCTCCTTCGTACATTCAGCATTGATGAACTACCGCAGCTAGTCAACATCCTGAAAGGTGAGATGAGCTTAGTAGGCCCCCGTCCAGCGCCGGTAAGGCATTGGGATACTTATTCTGACCAGCAGAAGAAGCGCCTGCAGATGCGGCCAGGGGTAACAGGCTGGGCACAGGTAAATGGCCGCAACACAATTCCTTGGGACGAGCGAATCATAAAGGACATTTGGTATGTCGAAAACTATAGCTTGCGCCTGGATGCCCGAATTTTTTTTATGACAGTTTCTTCAGTTGTGAACAAAAAAGGAATATACTCTAAATAAAATGATACAAGGTAGCAATATCTACTTGCGGTTAATGGAGATTGAGGACGTGCCATATAAAGTAAAATGGATAAATGATAATGACGTTCGGCAGACACTCAATTTTGATTATCCGATCTCAAAAGTTGCAACTGAGACTTGGCTCCGTAAAGTTGCTGCAAATCCAGACAGAAAGGATTTTATAGCTTGCCTTAAAGCAAATGATACTCCTGTAGGATATGCTGGTTTACTTAACATTGATATCAAACACCATAAAGCTGAATCTTATATAGGCATTGGTGCCAAAGAGTTTTGGGGAACGGGATTAGGATTTGACTTGAAGAAAACCTTGCTTCTATATGCTTTTGACCACCTTCGACTAAATAAGGTGTACAGCTACCATCTTATTGATAATAAGCCCATGATCAATATAAACTTCAAGCTGGGAGGCCAGCAGGAAGGCGTGCAACGGGAGGATGTGATGCACAACGGTAATTTCAAAGACCGGGTGCTTATGTCGGTGCTTAAGAGTGAGTTCATACGTTAGCAAGGCTAAGCCAATATATGCGGAAACTTGATAAGGCACTGGCTATTTTGGCATATGCCAAACGTGCAGGCAATGAGCTTTTTGTTGGTGACAACTACAAACACTTTCACCTTTTATTTAAAGGGTTCACACCTGATAAGGGAGAATTATACGACTTTAAAACCTATGGATACAGTGCTTATGTAAATGATTATGCCCGCTACATCACTACGCGGTACATCAACTATAAATACCGCGAGTTATTTAAGGACAAATACATAAGCTACATCTTTCTGAGTAAGTATACGGACAAAGCGGTGCCGGTATATGGGCTGATTGACAATGGAAAGTGCCATCTTCTGGACAACACAGCTAATTTGAGGCAGCTGCTACAGGCAGAGCGGAAGTTCGTTATTAAGTCAAGATCTGGCTGGGGCGGCGAAGGCGTAAAAGTGCTGGAAGTAATTGGTGATGCCTATCATGTCAACGGGAAAGAAGTAGCGAACCTTGAGCAGGTCTTCAGGAAATGTAAAGATGATATCCTGGTGCCTTACATTAGCCAACATAGTTATGCGCAGACTATATACCCAAAGGCTTTAAACTCAATAAGAATAATAACTGGGATCGTTGATAATGAAGTACATGTTCTAACAGCAGGGCATCGCTTTGGAAGCAGTACCACCGGCTATGTTGATAACTTTACACAGGGAGGGATAGCTGGTGCTATAGATTTAGCTACCGGCGTGCTGGAGGCGGCCTATATTTTTGATAAGAAGAAATATAAAATAGATGTTCACCCAGATACCAAAGAGCAGATAACACATGTAGCCATTCCATATTGGTCTCAAGTGTTAGATGAGTTAGTGAAGTTGCACAGCGCCATTGGTTTCGTGAAATACGTAGGTTGGGACGTAGCCATCACGGAAAATAGCTTCCGGATTATAGAAGGAAACCATGTGTCTGGCGTTAACTTTATTCAGTTGCACCGCCCTTTACTTATCAATGCGGTGAACAAAAAGTTTTATAGCCAATACCTTTAATCTACTGTAAACCTTAACTTTCTATTACGTTGCTATGGCATTTCACGCAGCACTTGATCTTATACACCCCATCCAATTTGAAGGTCAGGCGATCATGATGTTCAGGGATGATCTCTACCCGGCAGTTGGCGGTGGGAATAAGGCACGTAAAATGCAGTTTATCAGCCAGGATATTGCCGCTAAGGGAGCAAACGCCGTTGTCACCACCGGGGGAATTCAATCGAACCACTGCAGGGCCGTAGCCATCTGCGCTGCGCAGCATGGCTGGAAATGCAGGCTGGTTCTGCACGGCGCTAATGAAAGGTACCTTACAGAAACAGGTAACACCAAGTTAATGCGCTTGGCAGGTGCTGAGATAGTCTTCGCGGAGCCTGACGAGATAGCTGGCACAATGGATGAAGCCATGGAAGACTTCGGGAGGCGAGGTTATCAACCTTACTATATAAACGGAGGCGGACATACGATAAAAGGGGGAGAGGCATATGTGCAGGCGGTAAGCGAATTAAAGGGCTTCTGTGAACGTGAAAACTGGTATCCGGATTATATCTTCCTGGCAACCGGTACCGGCTCCACGCACGCCGGTATCATGGCTGGGCTCGACCAGCACCAACTAAATGCTGAAGTAGTGGGCATATCCATTGCAAGGGCAAAAGCAAGAGCTGAGGAAGTAGTAGAGGAATTTTATAATTCTTTAAGATCAGAGCTTCAGATAATCACCCCAAAACGCAAGGTTACAGTTCAGAGCGATTATCTGGCAGGGGGGTACGAAGGTTCTAACCAGCAAATTAAGCAAGTAATAGCAGACTTAGCTAAGCATACAGGAATTTTTACAGACCCAACTTACACGGGAAAAGCGTTTTGGGGAATGCTGGAATTACTAAGAGCAGAGCAGGTCTCTGGAAAGGTATTGTTCTGGCACACCGGCGGTATAAATAATTTAATAGCTTCAAACATAATTTAACGGAATGAACATACTCATTACCTGCGCCGGGAGACGGAACTACCTCGTAAACTATTTTAAAAAGGCCTTACAAGGGAATGGAAAAGTAGTAGCTACAGATGCACAACTCAATGCACCCGCTTTAGTTGATGCTGATGTAGCCATCAAAGTGCCATCTATCTATAGCGAGGACTATATAGACGTGTTACTGAATATTTGCAGTACGCATCAGATACGAGCTGTACTTTCATTGAACGATCTTGAATTGCCAATTCTTGCTACGAATAAAGATAAATTTGCTGCAATAGGTGTTACCGTACTAGTGTCAGACACAGAAGTGATTTCTATTTGCTTCGATAAATGGAAAACTTCTCAGTTTCTACACGAAAATGGTATTAGATGTCCAAAGACCTTCCTCACGTTTCAAGACACGTTGAACGCCCTTGAGGCAGGAGAGGTTTCTTTTCCCTTAGTTATCAAACCAAGATGGGGAAGCGCCTCCATTGGGATAGAATTTCCTGAATCACTGGATGAACTTAAACTGGCCTATCAACTACTTTCCGTAAGACTCGAGAAATCTATCTTGGCTACTGCCAGCAAAGAAGATATATCACATGCAATTATATTTCAGGAAAAGCTGAAAGGGCAGGAGTATGGAATGGACATACTGAATGATTTGGAAGGTAATTTTGTAGCCGCCTTCCCTAAGAAAAAGCTCTCCATGCGAGCAGGTGAGACTGATAAATCGGTCTCAGTTGCTGACGAACGATTTACAGTGATTGCAAAGAGGATTAGTACCGCGCTAAAGCATATCGGGAATCTTGACTGTGATGTGTTTGAGGGGGAAGGTGGTCTTTATATTTTGGAACTGAACCCCAGGTTTGGAGGCGGGTATCCTTTTACACACGAAGCAGGCGGTAACATTGTAAAGGTGCTTGTAGAATGGCTGTCGAAGAGAAACCATATAGAAAGTTATCTGAATTTTAAGCCTGGTCTTGCTTTCTCAAAATGTGATCGCTTAATGACTGTTCCGAATGAATAGACTGATTTAAGACCGTGGAATAGATTTCGGGGAATTTTTGAATTAAACCCTGTTTCAGTGTAAGAACGAAGCCCTTGGGTTTATCTTGGTCTATTATAAAGCAACTATCAACCCAACCGCTGTATCATGAACTTACGCAAGAAAATTGCCGTCTATCGAAAAGATCCCTCTAGGAAGCCGCACCTCATAACGCTTTATGAAGTGATAAGGTGCCTCCTCAAAGAGGGCGAGTGCTCGTACTACTTTTCAAACCTTCTCTATAAAAAGGATGCTTCGAATTACCTGGATTATATAGGAAACAAAAAGTCATTGCGGATACGGAAGGAAGTTTTCAAACTTGACGGTATCCTTAACGACAAAAAGCTGTTTCAAAAGTTTGTACAAGAAAATAACATTGCGGGACCAACTTGTCTGGCATATATCGAAAACGGTCACTTAGATACAGGCAGCACTCCAATAAAAATAAGAACTCAGGAGATGCTGCTTTCTTTATTAGGAACATTGGCTGAAGATTGTGCCTCATCAAATTCTATCTTTTTAAAACCAACCAACGGAATAGGGGGAGGCGGAGCGTATAAATTTACAAAAGGTAAAATGCTGATGGGTGAAAATGTAGCTAATTTATTCACCGACTTACAGAAAAATAACTATATAGTACAGGAGGCAGTTGTGCAGCATGAAACAATGAACCGCCTGAACAGGTCTAGCCTAAACACTGTTCGGATACTTACCTATAAAAAACCAAGCGGTGAGGTTGTTATAGCATCAGCTTTAAGCCGTATGGGATGTGGCGGTGCACACGTAGACAACGCCTCTTGTGGTGGCATATTCGTACCCATTGATACGGCCAACGCGCGTCTGGAATCCTATGGCTATAGTTTTATTACAGCAGGTGGCCTTAGCTATACTGCTCATCCTGATAATGGCTTAATTTTCGAAGGGTTTGAGATCCCCTACTTCCATCAATCACTTGAACTGGTCCGGCATGCAGCGAGCTATTTTGAAAATAGTATTGTTGGATGGGATGTAGCTATCACAGAAACAGGGCCTATTCTTATCGAGGGCAATTACAATCCTCACTTAACAGGAACTCAGATTGCTTGCCGGGGCTTCAGAAAGCACCCTGTGTATAAAGAGCTTTTGAAGGAGTATATGTAGCCTGTTATAATTAACATTTAAAGCAAGTATGTAATTAACACAGGTTTAGCAGGCACTCTTCTGTAAAAGGATAATCATCCTGTCTCTCAATTTTTGCAATTGTTTAAGATAAGCGATATAAAAGAAAAGTAGGATCAATTCGACTTTATATTTGATTGATTGCTCACTTAAATATTTTATATAAGGTTTTACAAGTATTATTTCAATGAAAAACGGAGTAACAAATATTCTATGGACGTCTGGGTGGGATTCTACCTTTAGGCTTGCAGAACTTGTTTTGATAAAAGGAAAAACTGTCCAGCCATATTATGTACTTGACGAAAGAAGGCCATCTTCTCGTATAGAGTTGCAGAAGATGGAAGAAATTAAGCAATTACTCATTACTAAAGACAGTTCAACTCGTAACAAAATTCTGCCCACTATTATGAGCCGTGCCAGTCAGGTGCCACCTAATGAACAAGTCTCTAAGAGCTTACAAGTTTTGAAGCAGCAAAGTCATATTGGAGATCAGTATGACTTCTTAGCTAGATTTGCTTTACATCATAATATTAGAAATTTGGAACTTAGCATTCATAAAGATGATATGGCACATGGTTTT
>Ga0210040_10001878_pt1 | contig 30716 bp, 25 predicted proteins | sample CryGeyCG12114_NA_FD_185462 | JGI IMG/M metagenome (GOLD analysis project Ga0210040, IMG submission 185462) | Groundwater microbial communities from aquifer - Crystal Geyser CG19_WC_8/21/14_NA (SPAdes) (version 2) | ecosystem: Environmental > Aquatic > Deep subsurface > Groundwater | place: USA...
CAAACTGATTCAAAAACATACATGTCTCATTTTAAAATTAGTTATTTTTTGAATTTCGTTATCCCAACAACCGGCAAAAATTAATCATTGCCAAATAACTTTTGAATGTGATAGCTCTATTTTAATTATGAAATTCCGTGCACACACACGGACGGACGGACACACGGAATAGCGTCGATTATGTTATGATATTTGTTTCAAATATTACAAGAAGTTTAGTAGCATCAATAAATTGACCTTAAACAACCAAGACATTCGGTTTTTACGCAATTTTAATAGAATATATAAAGCTTCTTGCACTCTGTGGTTGTGGTAATTGATGATGCTGATTTCAATTGTAATAAACGTTTGCTATAAGATCAATAATTGACCTTAAAAACTGGATGGTTCCGTTTTTACGCAATTTTATGGGAAATATTCAAAACTTTTTACTTTCCAGTTTAAAAAATATGACAACTAAAGTTCAAACATAATCAACATTTTATTTGATTTGATTGAAATTCCACTTAAAACAGTTTTCCCATTGTATAATTGTTTACATTTGTTTAATTATTCTACCGCTACATTTTTGCATCTGTTACATACGCAGTTTTTTTGTGTTTAGAAAACCATGCAGTTTGTATCGAAAAGGGGATTAAATACTGCAGCCCAAACCATTACCCGCAGTTTTGAAGAAATCCCAGGTCCATCAACTCTACCCATTATTGGAGGCTTACATCACTACATACCCGGAATAGGTAAATTGTCATAAAGATTTTATCTTATATTCATTGCTCTTAACTAACTAATTAACTAAGTAACTGCGTATTTATAAGGCTGATCAAACTCACCTTGCCATATGTCATATGCAAAATCAATCAAGTCTTGAGCTCCATACTAGATAAATCATACTAAGATTCAACCGGCGTATTTTATCCTGTCGCTTCAGGCAGCCAGATAAAAATGGAAAATGAATCACAAAATATGTCTCCCAAACTAGAGAAAGCTATTTTGATTTTTTGATTACCATAGCATAAGATGAACGCCATTTTTTGTTCCCATGTCAATTGTCATCACAACTAACAGATGGTGATGCACGTTTATGTCAGTTGTTTCATTCAAGCAACAACTAACAATATGTAGATACTGACTGGATACTAGATAAGTATTATTATACTTAGGTACGTAACGTTTAATTAGCCGGTGCTCTGAAACTAACTAATATCCCGTTGGGTGACAAACATTCACTTACATTTTTATGCATTTCTCGGAAGATTTTGATTTAACCCTGTTAATGGTCGGCCATAAACCAGGATCTGCAAAATCAAGATCAAATGAAAAACTGAAGCGTCACAGTGAGTGACCAATATGAAGCGATCAGACAAGTGATCCTTATCTCTGGCATATTAATATACTTTGTAGTTAGTTATCATCAAAATGCAATCTATTATTGCATAAATGAAGAGAGAAACCATCTGCAACTATACTAGATCAATAGTAAATAGTAAGAATGTTGTAGGCTCCCTTGGTGCACACATGATACAAAGCTAAATGAAAGCAAGATTCTTTTCTAAATAGTCTGCATACGCATACACAGAGTAGTTAGTGCAGATGTATCTAAATAGCCAATTTAACAATTTACTTTTCAATATAATTCTTAACAGGGTCTTACGATCCCAAAAGACTGCACATAGCTGGGGCAGACAAATACAAAAAATATGGTCCAATCGTGAAAGAAACAATCTTAGGTGACTCTATAATATTCCTGTACAGCCCATATTTGATTGAAAGTATGATGAGAGCAAAAACAAGATGGCCTGCTAGAAAATCTCATTTAGCTTTGGAATATTGGAGAGTAGTTGAAACCCCAGAATGCCATGAAAATGGAGGAATACTTTCTACGTAAAATACAATAATGCATTTTAGAGCAAAAAATTATAATCATACGATTTACAGTGTTGTTTGTTGACTTACCGCAGGAATGGAGCTGCTTGGGGGAAAATTAGAAGTAGATTTCAACAAAAATTCACAAAAGATTTTATCAAAACTTTGATCTTTCAAGCAGACGAAACTGCAATCCTTTTCACAAGGAAGCTGGGAGGCACATTTTTAGACCATGCGCAACGCCGCGATTTCCTTTCAATTTTGCTCGCGTTTGGATGCGAATGTAAGACGCCTTTTGATAATACATATTATACAAATAGTAAATGAAACGAAAACATGTAGTCTTGTGGCAAAGGCAAACGAATAAAATGAAATTGATTGCAAACAAAGAATATTTTGCACATGCGTAGTGGCAGGACACAACATTTTTGGTATCCAATGGAATTCTTTAGATGAAATTTACAAACCAAGTTCCGTAACTCAGCGACTGATTCACGATTCAACGTATTTTAATCGAGAAATTTCGCAAGTGGATAGTGCGCCGAGAATTTGGAAACTATTTGCAACACCTGAGTACAAAAAAATGCGAAGTGCGATAGAATTCATTGAAAGGTATATAAATAAAATAAGCTTTAGTTAGATGTAGTTAAAGTATCGGAATAAATTTTCATTCAAGAATAAATTAAAGTACTTTTTCGTACTGTAGGGTAACCAATGAGCAAGTTGATAAGGCGAGAAATGAAGATATTGGACTGAACAAAAATAGCTGTCTATTGAATGCATACCTGGGAGAAACAGATGATGACATAATAGAGTTGAAAACATTTTTAGCCGACCTTTTATTAGCAGCGATTGACACGGTTTGATATTATTTTAACTATTTTTTACCTGTCCTCCTGTCCATATGCAATACTATACAATTGCATTGGTAATGTTAATGCAAGCGGATATTGATGTCTGTGAACAATGTGCAATCATCATTAAAGTATTGTACAATCAATGGCACTTTGGTCATATCCAATTGTCATAACCATTATTTATGGATCATCATGTGAGCTTTGTCATTAGCATTACCTATGTGTTCTATTCTTGCTGTGATGAAAACTATTATTGGCACTTCGACTGGAAATCTAAAAGTGAGCCATGTGGTAAAATTGAATGAAATCGATTTTTCCCTGCTGCAGACCGCATACACCTTGAGTTTCATGCTATATCACTTGAGTGTGAACGAGGATGCTCAAAATAAATTGTATGAAGAAATACAACGAATCGTAGTTGACCCTCGGAAACCTTTAGATGAGGAGATACTCAATGAAGCTCATTACTTGAAAAAAGTTATGAAAGAAGCTCAACGGCTTAACCCTGTGTCTCTTGGGATAGGACGATTAACCACAGAAGACATTGTTTTAGGTGGATATGAGATTCCCAAAAATGTAAGTTATCATTTTCATATGCAGCTGGTTCATTTTGACAGCTGGTCAAGGTTTATTGGTTAACTAAAGACTGAACAACAATAATCACGTTTATTGCATTAAGATTCATGTTTGGATATGTCATATTGCTAGCTAACGTAAAAAATATTGGCGATAGCAGCAAACTATACTTACCATATTGTTTGCCTTTTGTTTTTCTTTCTATCGTAGTTTCGTAGTAATCGCATGCAATGATATAAATGTGAAATATTTGCTTTACTCTCGTGCGGCAGTTAGTTCTTGTTCAACAATCGTAAATAATCAGCTTAGTTAGTTGGAAAAATGTAAGGAAATATTCTACTTTGAGAAATAGACCTAATGGCAATTACGAATATTCAAAATAATTTCAATTTATGATTAGCCAAATTTTTCATTTCCCATACAAATTTTGCCAAATTATTTTAAAAACTTATAAGTCATAAAGTCGTTGGCCAATGAGTATATCTGCTACTTTATACTCAAAATAATTTAATTATGTAGTACAAAAGATACAACGAAAGATTACTTCTTCATTCTTAATGATAAGATTTATGAATGTAAGACTGTCTAATTTTTATGTGGGTAGACTTCATAATAATTTAATATGCAGCTTTAGTAAATTACTTTCACTCCACCAATTTTGTACCCGAGCATAATTGGTGCTAAATCTTGATATGATGATAATTATCTTAATTTAAAAAGCACTTCCAACTTAGAATCTGTAAACCTAGACTGTGAATGCGAAAGAGCTAATATACGATTTATATTTTTCATTACGATACAAACTTACGTAAAAACTACTAGTATGCCTGTTGAGTTTGGCAAGCTAAGATTTGAGGTGTTTTTAATGCGCACGAAGTGGTCCCATAGGTCAGATTTGCATACCAAATTATTGCGACGCTCTTTCATTGGACAATTTATTATACAACTTATGAGTTAAAGTCACACCAACAATGTTCACAGATTAATATCATCACCATGAACCAAGTAATTTGCCGGATGCCGGAATTTGTGGAACTACCAGACCAGTTTATCCCCGAAAGATTTGATAATGACGGAAAATTTAGAAGACTCTACCCATTCACACTAATACCATTTGGACATGGACCACGGGCTTGCATTGGGAGACGTCTTGCTGAGCAAAATATGGCCATATTTTTAATTCGAGTAAGTTCGTTTGTTCTTTCTAAATTTTTTTTAACGATACCATAAAATTCCTAGTCTCGTGTAACTGGTTTTTAAACAGTCATAATTTTCTTGCTTCATAACATACTTATGTAAAATATCAATTTTCACAGTTGTCACTTTTTTCTTGCTGCATGTAGATTTTGCAACATTATCACCTTACATGGACCGGGAGCCGTCCATTGGACTGTATGACGGTGAGCATCAACGAACCGGATGCACCTCTCAAGTTTGCCCTAACACCCAGGAAAAAAACGTGTTAGAAAATTCCTTATTTATTCTTTTACAGCTATACTAACTATAGTCCGAGCAGAATTGAAACGGAGGGAATGCAATGCTATGGGACATGCATTTGTGTGTATTCGACGTCCGTTTGAGTTTTGAGAATAGAGTACCTTGCTATTATTGAGTCAAATATATCAACGTTACTTTTATCTAATAAGGAGATGATCCATTTTGTGAAACGAAATGTGTTAATTGAATGAAGGCATTACTTTTAAAGTTCTTCCTCCCAAGTTTTCTTGGAAATATTAGCTAAGAACACAAATTCCCTTGATGGCGTAATAAAGAATTATACCTTAATTAACTCATCCCACAGTTTATTTTTACCATGACTCACTGATGATCTGGTCTGGTCTTGTGGTCTCCCACACGTAAACTAAGAGTTAACAATATTTGCCTTTTTTAGGAAGACAACAACATGCATATGATTAAAGGAACAACTGCTTAATTCAAAAAATGACCCAACTGACCTATCTTTCAGGATTTGTTGTGCTCATAACCACCAAAGTCATCAATAACGCATGTTTAGATCCTGTAAGAGCAAAATAATATAATGAACAGTTAGTCAATCACACAATAAACTGGCTAATAAATTCCATCAACTACACTATGATTAAATATGCAAACAAAAAGCTCAAAAAACGACCAATGTTTCACTTCAACAGAAAAACAAATTAATTTCCACACGTTTCCCGTTCATCGTTCTAACTTCCATTCTAAGAGTCTCCTCTTTTGTTCTGTCCAAAACTGCTGTTTGTGTGGACAGCCACGTTTTTATTTTTACCATCCATGGATGAGCATTGTCTGTGTGTTTTGAGTTTTTTGCGTGTGTGTCTGCCGCAATTACGCCTACAACAATTATATGCACAACATGCTCGCACTTCCCACTGCTACTCACATGGCATACAAATGAGCTAATAATGGTTCACTATTGTGTGCAAGGAAGATGAAAGGAATTATTAGTCGTTTGGCCTTTGGAGGGTTGAAACAACGCACAAGATGTGAAGTAATCAGATCTCACTGACTCCTTATTAGTACAGCTTGCTATTGTACGTGTGCCTACTAAAAAAAAGATGATGATTTTAACCCTGCTTCACTTTGATCTAGGTCTAATGATAAATGCATATAGCAAGTTAGTTAGTGAAGATACAAAAAGGATTTTTTGCACTACTGATTACCATCCATAATTACACATTATGCATGCAGATTTTGTAAATATCTTTAATCCTTTTTTGCAATTATTTGTCTTATAGCACTAATACGACAGAATGACCAAAAGTTGTAAATTTTCAAGTCCATAATAAAGATGATGGGCAAAATTGTGTGTGACCTTAATATATGTTAAATGCATAATGCTACAGTTATTACTTAATCTCGGTCTAGTCCATGTTTTGCTATTATTGCCATAATATGCAAAAAAGGAAGGATTTCGTCATTTTGAACTGTTTGTAAATATTTTTGTCCTGCAACAGTAAGTTATTAGTTCACAGTATGAAACTAACATACAAAGGGCAGGGATTATGTAGGTGATTAGCAATAAGTCATAATAATACACTATAAGTGAGTGAGTTAGTTAGTTAGTTAGTTAGTTAGTTAGTATTCGCAATACCACGAGATAGTAGACGCCTGGTCTATATTTACTAGCTGACTTAATAACTATAGCTAATTAACTATCCATTGTGTGAGCACCAAGAGCTCTATGAAAACAGGAATTCCCTTTTCCGCAGAACAACAATGCACACCCAAAGATGAAAGTAAAGGACTTTTTTACGAGTTTGAAGATTTACCTTTAGAGCAATGTACATATAGTTGGAAGGCTGAAGTAACCACTATGATTATGTGCAGAGACTTGGTTGGAATGCGGTATGACGACGACAGAACTAAAACGTGAGTTAGTTATTATTGTCAGTTAGTATTGTTGAATACTGCACAAGTAAATTAGGGGTCATCTCTAGCTGAGATCATTTAACTGGTAAGCATGAGTTTTACTTTTCTTGACAATCCAGCAAAAGACCATATAAAGCTAGTTAGTTAGTAGTACATAGACAATGACATAACTCGTCCTTTTTCAACACTGGGCCAGTTGAGATTGTTATTGCATTCCTTCAGAGTTATTATTATTGGCAGTGTGAGCTGACCTATTCACTCTCACCTACAGATTAGCCACAATGCTTTTTTTTTCACCCTGCCCATGTAAGGGTATGGTGAATGAAAAAAAAATGCTCTCAACATACTATTCGCGTGAATGCCAATTGAATTCCATGACCATTATTAGCTGATTTGTATAAACTAATCTTTTAACGCATTCGCTATTAGCAATTTATCGCGTGTTTTGAAACGACAATCAAAGTAGTTGATGAAATCAGCAGAAAAAAATAAAAGATTTTTAATTGCCAATTGCCACTTCCCCATAGCTGCATCGGCCAGTCCCAATTCCCAATCCTTTTGATAATTTCTGTAACTAACTAAAAAAATGTGTCTAGCTACTTAAGTATTCCTCCAATAAACTTTATTTGTCACGTAGTTTGTGCGAATTTACAAGAAAATGAGCTTTTTATACTTTGCATAATTTGTACCACTTTGCTTCCGTTCCTAACAAATTGTAGCACTTCGTTTCTCCTACAAAATCCACTGCAGCAAAAGAAGCTTATATCTATACTTATCTGTGTGCTGTGTCAGAAGAGAAATTCAATTTTGTGTTCATCAGACTATAAATTTTGATTCAGTCAAAATTATTAGTCCAATTTGTCTTTACCGTGAGATACTAACCAACAAACTCTTAAAAAACACGAGTTTCCTGCTACGTAAGCCTTTAGCCCTACTGTATGTACACGTGTGCGTAACTGTTCTTGCAATTAATTCTCGATCAGTTAGTGCGTCCAAATCTTCTCGGATTATTCTATTGAATCAACATGGTCCCAACTGAAACCAAAAGTTAGTTACACATCTTGCGGTACAAACTAGCTAACTAACTACTGCATGTAAGAAAATTTATGTTGATCCTGCTATAACTATATACCATGATGTGTACAAGTGTACACTGGTCAGTTAAAGTTTAGCTACAATCCGCAGAATAATGTACCGCGGTATTTATACAGTATGAAAAAATGGCAATGTCGTGTAAGATTTGGCACAGCGAATGCGATTTTATGGGATGCTCATGTTTACCATAGTCACATATGGTCTCACATAAGAGATGGGATGAGACAGGTGAGATTGGAAACTAAACTAACTAGGTAACTACTCTTACTCTCGTTCTTCGCACTGTATGCCCAATAAGAATCACTTAACAATGCACATCATATGTATGACATAACCGACTAACCCATGCACATCATCATCATCGTTATTGTTATTATTGCTATAGAATGCTGCTGATTGCTACGATGGTTCATTCCTTACACAGTACCCTGCGGTATGTTATATGTGTAACAATGAAATATGGCCAAAAATGCAAATCTTCCCTTCTATAAGTAATGTAGTGGCCACAGTCTTACGTTGTGGTGATCTAAGGAGAGCATTTAAAACACCTATTGACCATCGTAGGGTCCTTTAGTCAGATTTTGGAGTTTGCCTTTGTGACATCGCCAGGGCTTTGTAAAGTTGTTTTCGGGGATTTTTCGAAATTTTGTGTGGCATGTGGATAGTGAGCGAATTGACTGCTGTTCATGGTGATTTCCAAGTGTTGTGAAGTACTTTTTAAATATTTTGAGCATTGCAGCGGTTTGGCTGCATTGGTGGTGACAAAATGAGGAGATCTATAAAATTCTGGGTAAGACCATTTATTTTGAACGCACAAAAAAGTTTTAGCTTGTCTTTGAGTAATATACTGGGTTTGGGATGGATCATTTTAGCTTTAGTGTGTATTGTTGTATAAAGTCCCATTTCTGATCTGCACTTCTTCTTGAGCATAAGGGTTGGAGGTTACGTATTTAACCAATGTTAGTGATTTTTCCGTCGGAATTCCTAAGGCTCGTTCAAGAGAGATTCGAATATTTTTTGGTCACCTCTCAATATATGAATATCTCATAATAATTGTCATAAAGTACTGATTTTCCATTTGATACAAACTATTCAATTCGATATCTGCATATGAGGATAATCCGTAAATTGCTCACTCAGTCAATTCCAAACCAACATGGCTCACCCACTCAGGCGTTTATTGTTCAAACCGGTGCAAAAAGCTTTCAATTTTTGACTTCCATCTCTACAATCATGGCACACAGTTTCATTTTCCTTATCACGACTACAATGTATTGGACAAGAATCCACTACAACTACAAGAAAAGTTGAGCAAATAGCCTGAGCCCGATCGGAAGCAAGGCTACCCAATAATTGTTTCAAGTCTAGTATGAATTCCATTTGACCTGTGAAAATCAAGGTGCTTGTTAGCATACACACAAACCCGATTGAAACACTGTTGTTGGCGGATGCTCAAATGGCACACAATTCAAGAACAATAATTATAACAAGGTTGTTTACCACCGCTGTTCAAGCCACTTATTAAAGACTGCACACACAAAAAATCATAATGGGCACAGTCTCCTCACACAGCAGAACAAAGAGATAGTCCATGTGCAATACTCCATCCCTGTACATACACATGACATATGATATTGATCTTGACTTGGAACGAAAACAGCAAGTTTTATAGATTAGTTTTAGACGACGACCTTTTCGTCTTTGTTGGATACAAAATGGTGAAACGTAAATAGATGATAGGGTGGCGAATGAACATTCCTTTTGACTAACGAACTGAGGATCATCATTATTGAATCATTCAAATCACATGCACTATATAGTTAGTATCTACAGGCTATAGGTACTACTTTTAGTTAGTTGTCATTTTCTATACAGGTAGACAGTTGGTTAGTTACATGATCATTTTTATCATACAAGACTCGACACATTGTTTGCAAGTGGTTCACTCTCTCATGCATCGTTTAATTGCATTCATATGGCAGGATAGTTACATAGTTCGTTAGTATCTAAGGAATATGCAGATAATTTAAACGGGCGTTGTTATGTGCCCATTAAAGTCTTGTGTGTGTGTCTTGTCTTTATGTAACAAACTTAATTTTAAGACGGACACAGTTTAGAATTTTGCAGTTGAATAACATCACTCATGTACATACATTACATGACCATGTACCCCTTTCACCTCGAAAGGAAATGCAATTGATGTTCTCTCTCCGTATGTGAAATCCCTTTCGTAGAGAATATGACGTCGTAATAAAAAATTATGTTCTGTCATCATTGTGATGAGCATTCAGTATTGTCCTCGTGTACAAAGAGAATGATCAAAAAATTCAACCTGTTGTTACCATTTCTCAAATAGAGCATTCCTTGCTAGAGATGTACACCATTTAGTTAGTAGAACCAAATACTAATATTTGCGTCATTTTCAATCCGACAGAGGGATATTATAACATTTGATAGGTGATGGGTTAAACCTTTGGCACTAATTAGTTGGTCAGTTAGTAGTTCGTAGGCGTTTTTTCAGTTTTTATGTATAAAAGGATATTTAAAGGATTTTAACAAAATCGCTTTGGGAGAAAAGAGCACAGAAATAGAGATTGGGTCCGGATGTTTATTTAAAGTTGCAGATTTGATTATTATGCAACATAAGTTTGGGTAGCAATAAGTATTATTTACAAGATACCGAACTATTTAAAATTTCAAGCTGATGGACTTGATATGACATTATTGACTAAAAATTGGCTGGTTTTCTCCAAACTACTGCTAGCATATATTAAATTACTAAACTTGACTTGGTCCTTGTTTTAAAATCCATTGTAATGCTAACTAGTACAGCAACCTGTGCCAATCTCAGAATTTAATTTCCAATCATGATTAAACATATATCACTCCTGCTGAGTTCATGAACAACACACCTTTATTGACCGCATGACACACGCCGTGGTTGAAAGCAGAAGCACATTTGACAAAAAATGCAAACCAACTACATTTAGAACCTACAAGGACACATGGTAGTTATGTTTGTTAGTTAACTTGATCGATACCAAATAAGGGATTAAGCAAATGTTCAACAGTTCTCATGGCTCCGTACGTCCAAAAGTATTTTTGCGATGACTACTTTGGGGAGTACATTTTCACGTGTAAATCCGTATAAAGCAAATAAATTCTTTTTGCTGGTTGGTTTGCATCATGTTGCCCCACACATGGGGAATGTAGATTTCATAAGGTGCCTGACTGAAACCAAATATACCATTTATACCCCTCGTAGTATAATAACAATAATAAAAACGATCTGTGCATCTCTACTGACTGACTCATTTGAATATTTAGGAGCAAGGGCAAGGTTTTGCTCACATTCTTCCCAGGTGATCATTTGGCAGTGAGTGAGCATGGCAAACAATGTCACAATTACTTTATTAAATGCGTATATAGGAAAATCAAGTCTTTCGATCACGAATCGATCTTGTAATCACTTTTAGAGCCACACAAGCTAGCTTCAGGAATCAAGGGGGTGGAGAGGTGAGCAATGTAAGTCACTCGAGGTATTTATTAGTGTCCATTGTTACTTACCTTCTCTTGATGACAAGGTTATGTGAAAAGGAAATTAAAACGGTTACTTACAATACGTCATCAAAGCGAGTCCTATAATCAGTATCAGGTTTGGCTACTATAGTTAGTTAGTTAGTTTACATCATCATCATAATGTGAAGGTGGTTTGCCGAGAATGAGTGAATATTTAATGCGCGATTTTTATGGCGATCGTAAAAAATCTTCTTGAACGTCATGTCAAAGCTTTAATTAGTCTATCTTTGGTCATATCTTAGTAAGTAATTACACGTGTATTTGTTATTGATATCTAAAAAAATTAATAAGTAAAAACAAAGATGATTATCTGATGATTTAGATATAGGCGGTTAGGGACTGCATTTTTTCTTATGAATACAATTTTGGGCTTTTACTGTCAACTTTTTGTAAACATGAAAAACACAATGGGATGGAATGATGGGTGCACAAATACTATCCAATTAGCAATAAGAACGAATGGAATTAATTAATGGGAATATTTAAGTAAATGGAATCACAAGGATCTCATTACCGATTATCGAACAGATTATTGCTCAATTACATGATTAAATGACCAATCATGAAGGGTCAATCTGGTTTTTTTATCACTGAATCATTTTGCACTTAAAAAATGGCACATCTTGTGATTATGTTCTGACTTTTGTGACTATTTTACCAAGTTCATTCCACTATGTATATGGAAATAAACATTCATGCGCAAGCAAATTGTAGTTTTTACAGCAAATCAGTACTCAAAGTTGGCCTGTTTATGAAGCCCCCTAGTGTGTAAACTAACCATATCTTGCAAAACGTTATCTGAGAAACTAAATTATTGATAGACTGTCACATTTTTCTGGCAGAAGTTAGTCAATAATTGAAAACAAGCCAAAAACCAACAAACTGCAATTATAATAATCTATGCATATAACAACATAAATTTCAATTAAGTCCAGTTAGGCAGTATGGTATGTAATAGTGGTTCGCTAATTACTTTTATTGAATATTTCAACTAACCCACCAGTAAGATAATGAATAATAATTAGTTTATTTACTTTACAAATTTCTTTAAAAACATAATGCCTCCATTGGGTCAATCAAGTCACATGCATTCATATTCTATCTGTTGAGTTAAGACTAAATTCATTCATCACTTTATGTATTCATATTGTAGTTAGACAATGCACATGTTATGCAGGCATTATTGATCCCACTAGTCCGTCAGAACGCTCATCCCACAATAAGCAGTCCTTTTTGACAATCATAATATGTTCCGAGGCAATGGATGTTCTAATCTCCTCATGATGAAAATATTTTAAAAATAGACATTGTACTACTCTCACTCTTCATGACTAACTAGAGCAGTTACTAGAAATGAAAAGTTTAGCAGACTAGTACAAATCATTATGAAGAAAGTGTATGTAATACTGACTGACTGTATTCTCCACGAAATAAAATTTATAACTGACTATATATGATCCGTGATAAATGATGACAGTGAGCATAAGATATGCTAATCAACTGTGAGAGAGTATTTTGAGAGAGAAAAATTGCCGTTCAAATTAACTTATGTTATACATACATAAGGGAGTCTATTAGTTTATAGTCTATTACTAGTATAGTTCTATTACTTTAAGTCTATTAGTTAGTTAGCTAACTAGTTAGTACCGTTAGTTTGGTATATAAACAGACATGATAATGACACACGTATTTAGCAACTGAAGTTGAATAATCCGAAATGTTTGTGAATCCAATATGCCATTTTTTTGGAATATGCATAAATTTTCAATCTTGACTATATTCTTGTATGCAGAGACTAGATAGAATGAAACTCCATATTTTTAACGTGTGATGCAATGGCTGAACGCCGATGCTACAGAATATTGCGACATCCTATTCTTTATCATTGATATCTCTGTTTGACAAGGAAAGTAAATTATAAAATTGAACATGGCGCAAAATAAAGATATGGAGAGTCCCTTCAATCTGTCATATTAGTTGTAGAATTTACAAGGGTCTTGGTGTACGATTTATGCAAGTTTTGTTAGTATGATACACCATTTAAACAGTTATTTAGTTAATGAATTTGTTAGGAGTACTAACTGTATAAGAATAATTTCGCATAAATGGTCATCAAGAACACACTTGTCAACAAATTTCAGAGACATTAAGGTCCGTTCATTTGTAAGGTGGTTTTTCCTCGAATTATTAGTTAGTGCGACAAAATCTTCAGTGGTGTGGTGTGATATTTCCATATCATGCATGTGTAATTTTGTAGTTAGTTTGAGGCCTAGAATGGACTAATTTCGAAATGTAGACTTACTTCAGATGAATCGATAATGTATGGCAGGTAAAAAATGTTAGTAGTGATTAAATTACAATTGGTAGATTTTACATTCCAAAATGGCTAGGGTCCGAGATTGAAAAAAGTTTTTAAGTTAATAAATTTACGAATATAAACTGTTCAACTAATTAAATATTATTGTGAATCGGTCTGTCTACAAAATAATGAGGTTTGTCAGTTTTAGTTCACTTTTGAATCCAATAGAAACATAAACAGTCGAACAGTAGCATATTTTCACCTACCATTTGCTGTGCAAAGGAAGAACGAGTGTTATATTGTGCCCGTGGTTGAAATACTCTAAAGGGTTTAAAATTAGGAGCTCATCAAGTGGGCAGACAAATAGCATAGTTGATAACAATGAGCTTCCAATGTTCGTTTCTTTATTGCTTTCAAAACGCCGTGTCATGATAAAAGATGTGTGGTAGCAATTACTCAACAATCATGTCCATAGTCTTATTGATAGCAGTATATGTATATATATATATATATAGTTCAGTTAGGGTGCACATTTTTGTCTTGTGCTGCATAATTATTTGGATGAATGTCGGAAGATGTTTTCAATGATATCTGGCCTGTATCAATCTCCATTTGACACGGTCAAATGAGTAGAATCCCATGGTCACTCACTTAAGTAGTGCGTTTGTGAACAACCTTTGTGCCTGTGATCAATGTGATGTGCTATAACGGAGTGAGTATTGTTCCATTGCCTGAAGATATTTAAAAAATGAAAGTATCTAAACAAATATGTGGTCCATAAATTCAATATATGTCCTCTTTTTGTTCATCTTCATTTCAGTTTCACTTGGAGCATTATGAATTTGCTTGAAGGTTTCATTGAAACATCACTCAAAACAATCTTTACTGGTGCTGGTCATTTTTTTGTGCATGCATGACTATTTGCAAGTTAAATATATCGTTAGTTGTAATAATGAACGAGCACCTTAATAATAAACATGGCATCTTTGAATGTTGGCATTATGAGCCATAATTAGAGCTTCATACGATGAGTTATTTCTTTCGAGACCAGAAAACAATAAATGTGTCAACCAAATTATGGCTTTTAAAAGAGGCAGGAAGATACAGTGATATACAAGGTTAACCACGATGATTATTACAAGAAAGACACAGACAGAGATAATTTCAATAAACAATGGGAGCATCTTCTTCCTTCATCATATCTATATTGGCATTTATTGCACTTTGGATGGAAGTCTTCATGTACATTTTTTCTGTGGAATCTGGACAGAGGGACAGACCACAATGTCAGCTTTGTCTGTTTTTAAATACCATTTCAGGCTGCGTCTATAGAACTTTAAGTATAGTCGTATCATGATTATTTTTACTTTTTACATTACTATGACACATGCAGAGACTACATATGACATTTGGTCACAAAACCATCAGTCCTGCTGCAATTTTCAATGATTATTAATTTATTTAAACGTTTCGAAAGATACCTTGGACCAGGAAACACCATGTCCTTTTTGCGATTTAGCGAGATATGGAAAATGGAATTCTCCTGTTATAGCAACTTAGCAACTTAAGAGTTTCATAAATTATTTTGACATTTAATATGAGCCAGAGGAAAATATGATCTATCGTAAACCTGAATAATGTATGCAGTGATGCAGTCAAAATGGTGAGTGGCGTCGAACTCATACAAAAGTAATTTGATTAACCGCACCATACCCTCGTTGCTTGAATTTGCTGGACCCGATAACGGTGTCCATTCTGTCAACTCGTTTACAATAACTGTGAAGGCTTGAATGACCGTCCAAATGAACAATCATTTTTCTGGCAAATCGGATGATTATTTGGATAGTTTAATAAAATTACATTCTAATTATTAATTACGCACCCCACTTTTGTATACCTCTTTATTCATTGGCTACTTAGAATAGCTAAATTTACATTTTTCAATTAGTTGCTTTTCGACAAGAAAGCAAAAATCGTTTTCTTTAGCTATTTCCCGTCTTCCCGATTGGTTTTATAATAGATTGGGCTAAAACGAAAATGGCGTGCTTTCGATTTTCATGTCAGTGTAATCTATCAGCAATCAGCATCCATTTGTCCAACTGCAAAGTGAAGTTGTGAAGTGATTATTTTTATTTAAAAAAATATAGATAATAGAGTTAAACTTTATTCATTATTAGAGGTTTCACAATTAATGATCATAGTAATTGAAGCACATTTTATTTCTGATATAATATGTAATATCCAACAGTGGATGCAACACTGGTTCTGCGCTAACTACTAAATGATAGACGGTGTGAGTAATTTTAACAAACTATAAGAAACGGCCTTTAGTCAACGACGACAATTAGAATTGAAGGTTTTAGGTGACTTGTCCATTTGATATAATCTAAGCCAGCGAATCTAGCATGCTATTCTATAATTGATACTTAGTTTTAATTAATGGTAATGTTGCTTTGTTGCTTAATATTGTATAAGTTCTAAATTGTCTGTATTATTATTTTTTATTTCAGATCTTCTGCCTGGTAGCAGGTTTTCTTCCAAAAGAGCTATTTTCGTTACAGACAAATGATGCAGGAGCCAGTTCGGCAGGGCAAGATGCCGAGCTAATTGTTGACATCGACGATCATAATAAAACACAATACTTGTCTCATAATTTTGAAGCTGGTATGTTGGTCTAATTAGTCCTGTTGTGGAGTTTAACTTTTAAAGTTTTTATTAAATGTGTGTCTTGTATTTTAGGAAACTATAAATTTGGCTATGATATTCGGCCATCTGGACCTTTGGGACAGTTTCATCATGAAAATAAAGCACCTGATGAGGTTGTATACGGATGTTTTGGATACATAGATCCAAATGAAAAGGATCAAATCACTTTCTACATTGCCGATGCGTGGGGATATCGTCCGGTTGCTCAACAAGTGGCCACAGAAGTATTTTTCCCAGCCGATAACCCTGCAGGGACGACTGACATGAAAGGAACTTTAGTTCAGTGGGCAAACTTGGATTTTCCAGCTAAATGTACTTATTTTGCGGAAAGAATTGAAGAGTTCAGCAAGTCGAAAGGCTTGGAAAGCCCGAAAAAGCTATTACAGAATATATCACGAGTCACAAAAAGTCCCAGTAATCCTGAAGCTGTATTCGGAGCAAACACATTGAATCAAAGAAAAACTCCTAGCACTGTTGGTCCATATTCGAATCCTGTGGTGAACGCTTACAATCGCTCACCAGGTAATGTACAATTTTCTAGAAAAATTGTGTATGTTGCTTATCGATGCAGTATTTATGTATGTATTACATCATGTAAAGTCAATTGGTTAGTTACTCTTTATTATTAAAATACTTAACTCTTTATTATATTTTAGACTCACCATCTTCTCTAGCAGTTGGCAGCCAAAAGAAGCCTACAGTGGCCAAGGTGCGACCAACAACAAAGCCGTCTTCTTTTGGTATGATGAGATGTGCAAATGCTAAGAGCAATAATTAAATTATGTACGATTTTTAATGTATAGTATCATTAAAATGAGTAATGATTGAATCTTTTTTTGAATTTTTAGACGGTACGGGGCCTAAACGAACATCTGCAAACTCTAATCCGCGGCCTCATTCAACTCCTAATTATAACCCAACACAAACTACCAAACTTTCTGGATATGGAGACAAGGGTTATGGAAGCGCTCCGTACAATGGTGAGAAAAGATGAATTGTGGTAGAACAGTTGCATTGGTATATATTGTTGGATAATCAATTTGATCGTCTGGAACTATCTAATTTAATAGAAGGAATCACGCCTCAAAATTCCTTGTCTCATCCATCTTCTGGTACCAGAGCTCCAAAAGTGCCAACTAGAGCAGGAAATTTGCAACCTAATGTTGCAGTCAGTACTCCTAATAGAAAAAGTGCATTTAATTACGAACAAGAGGAATTGAAGAACAATCCAAGCGGATTCTACCCGTCTAGTGAAATCGGAACTTCAGGAGATGTACAGTCATCTACGGTCAGCTATTTTGGGACCAAGGCAAATGTTATAAACGAAGAAGAGGGTAAATTACCAGATCCTTACAGCTACGGAACTAGCAGTGACTATGATCCCGAACCTGGCACTGCTGGAGGACATGGTGTAAACTATCCCAATTCGAGAACGCCGAGCACCGCCTACAGCAAACAACCTACAGCCCAACCAGGTACATGCATGGTGAGATAATTGTATTAACATATTATAGATTTTCATGGGTTAACACATCTGGTATGGAATTATGTAGAAACACAACCTAGTACAAGCTCAGAAGAGTTCAATGCTAATGTAAATTACGTATCCGGTGGGAACGATTTTGTTTTTCCTGGAAAACCTCAAGCTGTTATCAGAGCTCCAGAATATGGTTACGATGAAAAAGGAATCAATAGTGGCATTTATTCAGAACAAGAGGTGGAAGGTAGCAGTATATCAGTCTATCCAAATAGTCCAAATCCATCTAATAATCCATATTCTGGAAATACTGGATATTTCGAGCCTCGTAGAACCCAAAGACCTGGATCTGATTCTCCTTCTCCTACAAATAATGCCTATCCACAAGGAACTTTCGATCACAACAATGAAAGTCTTAAGAACCCATCCCCAGGAACTTCTATCCCATACATTGTTTCAGAGCAGCCTCATTCGCCGCAAATTGGAATTCCTGGACAGTCTCAATTCAGACCTCTGACTGAAGATCAGTCATCTAATTTCGGGGGATATTCTGTGAATGGAAAACAACCTAGCATTGAAGGTCCCTAGTTAATTTGGCTGTTTACGTTTAAAATTGTTATTACTCTTGTACCCTCACTCTGTCTCTGTCTCTGTCTGTGTTGTGCTCTTGTAGACTGTACTTGTAACTTTCCTTTTTTTGTACACAGATGACGGTGCTGAAGACAAGAGAAATCTTGCGACTAACTACCAATATGTGGATGGGAGCAGCACAGGATTCTACCCTAGCTCACCTGATTCTGGTCCTAGTGTTTACAGCAATCCTGGAACACTGACCAGTTCTGTACCGTTACAAGGGAAGTTTCGGCCTCAAACTAACAAAACTTTACCTTCAGGGTATAGGGGCACTGACGGAAAACAAATATTGGAAGGTAATTAAATGATAATGCAACTGATTTCTATCTTTCTTTCCATATTTCAATGTAAGATATCAATTTTATTATTTTGTCCGTCGGCAGATCAGAGACCATTGAATACAAGTCATGGCTACTACGCAAATGAGAATATTGGGAATCCTGCTCCGCGTCAGCCTGTGAGCTCAAATTCTGTTGTGGGGAACAGATTCAGTAAACCCATTGCTCAGCAAGAGGAGAGTTTATTTGGGTACGCGAGACCATTACGACCTACCACACCAAATAGTAGCAGCCAAAAATATTCCCAACCAGAGGAATTCTGCTCACGGGAATGCAGATCGTGCAATAAACCAAAACTGACTGACCCGCTTGAATTACAATACTCAGGGATCCCTGGCTCAGTGGTTGCCAATGTACCTGTAATTTTCTATCCTGACTGTGATGAGAATGCATTCACCAGGCCAGCTATTGTCCCATTCTGCCCTTCACAGAAAAGTAGAACTGGCCGAGGGATATTCCAGGATGGAGTGAGACAGCCGTTGACCATGAGATTTCCATCCAGAGTTGAAAGCTCTGAAATCAGGACACACATGCCCACAGCCCGAAATAGTGCATATGTTTCTCAAAGTAGTGCAACAAGTAGTAGTAGTAATATTGATAGTAATTCAAGGAATGCCAGGTCCTCTCTAAGAATTGTCAAAAGAGCTAGAAGGCTTAGGAAGAATGTTAATTAAAAAGAAAAGTTTATTTGTAGCTGGAATGAAGTCCAGATTTGTGGGTTGAATACAAAGCTGGGACAAGTGACACACGTCATATGGTCCAAACATGGTGATCTGGTGAACAATGATAATTATTATGAAGAATGTAACTCAGAGAGCCAAAAAATGTGTATGTAAAGTTAGAATACGTTTTCTGAACGACGAATAAATGATGGGTTCTTAGAAGTGTCATTGAATGTTGCAATTAAAACTTTAGCACACATATACATTATATAGCATTCAATGGGATATCTATTTCCATGTTTACTTGCAAAAGCCTGCGCTTAAGTAAATTACATACGAGACGTGTAAAATTGTGGATTCTTCATACCACTGATAGTTAGTAACTCATAGTCCTCTCTGACATGACAATGACAACCGCATGGTAATTTTGATATTGGTTTACAAAATCTGTGATTAATGATATTAGCTGTACGCAGTCACCTGAAGCAATATTGTAGGGACATATATGTTGAGGAGTCAAAGAAATCCCACGGCGTTCAAAAGAGGAAATACGCTCCAAATGTTCACTGCTCTCTGCTAATTTTTCCTATGATATAGTATACGGCATATATTAAAATCAATTAGTTAGCTTCGCGTTTTTGGCTGAAGCTAAAAAGCTTTTACCTTTTCTGACCCACAAGAGACGTACATAGATATTGACCAAAAGTGCACACCTTGATTCGTTCATTGGAAGAATTTTTACAAACCCATTCTCATTTTCATCTTTATGACAACTGCTAACTTCGATTTACTGCATAACATTGTTCCATCTTGTGCAAGTCTGAAATTGATCATCATAAACAAATGCATACAACGTATGCTAAAAACTTGCTAAAAGAAATGGGGAAAGCCTAAACTGTTTTTTAATTTTCTAAATTTTGTATGATGTTCAATAACCAACAATAATCAAAAAGCATCAGCCATCCGTAATTTCCAATATTTACTACATAATGTTTCAATTACTTTATCCTAGGGGATTTCACGTACTTATTTCAACTAATCGAGATATTGGATTTTCATGTTATTGACACCTGAGGAGACTCAAAAAGAGTTTGTCACAAGCTCACAACCGTAAGAAGACACAATCTAAGGAAAGCTAAGTAATGAAATTGGTGATGTGAAAAAAATGGTGAGTGGCGTCGATCTCATACAACAGCAATTTGTTGAGCCGAACCCTTCATAGCTTTTTGATTTTGCATGCTGAACCCGTTCACGGTGTACATTCTGTCAACCCATTTGCAATAGCTCTAAAAGCTCAAACTGTCCAAGTAAACAATCATTTTTCCGGCAACTGGGATATTTATTTGGATAGTTTCATCTAATTATATTCAAATTATTAATCACATACTCTATTTTTGTGTTCATACTTTGCATAGAATGGCTGAATATGGATTTTTAAATTAGTTTCTTTTCAAGAAGAAAGAACTGGCAAGCAAAAATGTTCTCTTCAGCTATTTCCCGATTGCTGTTATGATAGATTGTGATAAAACGAAAATGGTTTCGTAGACACTAGTCTCTACCCAATTGATGAGTCAAAGTAGGTTTGTCAATTCTTAACAACTTTTCTGTAAGACAGTAAAATCCTTGATATTCCACAGTGTCTGCATTTGTGTCATAATGGTAATGGCCACCAATGGATGGATATTCTTCCATCGACCAACCGTGGGAATGTTCCAGCCGTAAATTGAGTCCCTGTGTATATCAAGCATAGTTGTTATGACAGAATGGAAATAAATAAAAAATAACCAGTGTATCAAATTACAGGATCATATGAAACTGCTACCGACTGAAATAACATATCTTTATGGGTTTCATAGAATTTAAGCCACTCGTTAACTTGGGTTTCAGTTTCCAGGGGGGTTTGAGAAAAATCTCTCATCACATGAAGTTTGAGTGGAGCTCCTTTGGCCAAAAATATTCCACCCAGACCAACTGGTCTGTTGGCAAATCCTTCAGCTAGTGCTTTTCGAATGCACGTTGTGAAATTTGATGAGGGCTCCTGTCTGCCGTTGCATACAATATGGAGGACCTGGAGTTATTTAAAAATAGAGGAGCTTAAAACAAATTAAAATTAATTATTTAGCTTCTTGTTTTTGTGGTTTAAATGGGTTTAAAGGTCAAAGCTAATAAGCTTTAACCTTTCCGGATCCACTGGAGACGAAGATATTGGCCAAAAGTGCACATCTTGATTCGTCCATTGGAAGATTTTTTACGAGCGCATTCTCATTTTCATCTTTATGGACTACTGCTATCTTCGATTTATTGCATAACATTGTTCCATCTTGTGCAAGTTTGAAATTGATCATCATCTACAAATGCACACAATGTATGCTAAAAGCTTGATAAAAAAATTGGGGAAGCCTAAGGTGTTTCTTAATTTTCTACATTTTGCATGATGTTCAATAATTAACATACTTCACAATTTGATTTGGCCAGGGGCCAAGGCCCGGCCCCAGAACCTCCCACAAAAAATCCATCTGGATGAGAATCATTACTCAAATTATGGACTACAATTTTGGCCAAGTCGTACACTTTTGATTTGTTTGCCAAAGGCAACAAATATGGCGGTCCACCCAGATCTATCAGAGTAGTAGGAGTTTCTCCAAACCCTATTATCACATTCAAAATGTCTTATGAGCGGACAAATAAAGGGCAACTAAATAAAGTATTGGTTCTATTAAATGTAAGCTACCTTTAGCTGCTAAATTATATGGCGGTTTCGTCAAATCCGGACAGTCCACAATGTCAACTTTGGCTGTTTTGAAATATCTTTTCAATTGCGTCTCTAGGACTGTAAGTTTAATTGCACAATGATTATGTTCAATTCATGATTTCAGTATAATAGTGCGCATCTATTTCTATATGGAATATGGAGTAAATATGGTAATGCGCACTTCAATTTTTTTTCATTAAAACCACCTTGTGCAACCAGTTGTTGAGAAATTTCCTCGAATTCAAATTCCTCAACTGTTAGTTCCTCTTCCATGTTTTCAAAAAATGAAACTTATTTGTTCGCAAATTCGAAGCCTTCACTGATTTTGGCACACTTCACAGCCTGGTCTCTGATGGTATCTAGAAGAATAAAAAGGTTGTTTCCTCAAGCATTATGAGAGACATGGTCCAAAACTTGCAGTCTGTATTGTATGTTGAAATGTTGATGAACAACTATGCGCGTTAGACATGCTAGTATAATTACTAAACATATCCAGCTCTATTAGTTGAATCTATTTAAGCTTCAATATGCAGGAATCACAAACGGATAAAAAATCAAAACCTACATATCAACAAATATGGTTTCTTTATGCTTTAGAAACAAACTTCAGAATGCATACTTATAAGATTAAGGATATGCATTCGTGAATCTCCTTATGCAAACAAGTTTTTTATGGGGGATTGAATTAATAAATAATTTTTTTCACTTGACTAACAAAACAAATGGCAGTAAAAATGTGTCCAGCAGCTGCAACAGTGATGATAATGAACATTGGGCGAAATAACGACAAGATAGAAAGTTTTTGAGCACATAGCGCATTACAGCTTATCTGTATTTATTTCCTGATACATAGTCAGCATGTATACAATAGAAAAATTATTCTTGCGAAAGAAGGCAATAAGGGCAATTGATATACTTTGAAGCTATATAAATAAAACTACACATGTGGTTCTGCTGTAACTTGTGCTCCCAATCCCACCAACAATTTATTGCGATGCTCGTTTTCAGATTCCGAATCATCATCTTCAGCAAACTTTATTCGCACTATTGTCCTCTTAATGCAATATTCTTTTCTAACTGTGATACATACAACTGTTCCCATGTGTGAATGTTTCATGAGCGCTTCATTTCGATCTATTAGTTTTGGACCTTTATCATCTGTCCTCTCGAAAGTGTTGATGATAGGTTTAGGTAATATCTGATCGTTGGCTGAAATAGAAAAAAAAGTTAATAATATATTTTCGCATGCAATTTTTTAACAACATAAAATTTAGTGAGCGTTTATTTGCCCACAGATATTCAAATGTGCACTTACGTTCAAACTTTGCAGATAAACCAAAGGGAGGAAGTAAACAATGTGTGGACTCAAGTTTTGAGATCAGTCTACGTGGGACCCTGGTGCAAAATCCATAGTCAATAAGATATACACTAACGTCCACCAATTTTGTAAAATGGTATTTCGACTCTTCAGCCAGGCAGCACCTTGAAGAACAAAACTTTCGTAAAAATAATCACTTCTGTGGGCTCAATAACTGAAATCGCAGAATTTATATTACCTAACCCATCGATTTGCCGTGAAACAGGCAAAATAATTGTCAAAGTCAACAAGTATTTCTTTGTCAAGTTTTAAGTATTTCGCCGAATTAGACCGTTGGAATGAAGATATTCGTTTCTCTAGATTATCTAACTGGGTTAATCTCTCCACAGCTTGAATCTAAGATTATAAAAAACCTGGGTTTTATAAAGTATAGGCGGAAAAATTTCCTGATATCATGGTAGAAATTCGCGTTATAAAAGTTACCCCATATGTTAAGTCAGCATTAACAGCAGTGATTATAAAACGTTGAGGTTCTTTCACATCGACTGGAGCGAACCGTTGGGCTGGACCATTCCAATGAAAGCCTAACATGTTTACATACAATCTGGGACCCACACAGAATTGTTTTCTTGTAACTCGTACGCTGTAAGAAATCTCTTTATCTCCAAGGTTACATTTTGTTCCCGTCATTTTTTGGATTTTCGTATTCAGGCTTATTTTATCAGTTGTAACTTTATAACGTTCTAAAAATCTCTGAGCGCTGAAAACTTCTACTTCAGGCGTACCATTTGATGTATTTTTTACAATCTATACACCACAGGAGGAACAAATCAGTATGTAAATGCAGTGGCCAAACACAAAACTTGTAGAAGCTTCCTCCAAATGCAAAAAATCAAACCAACCCGAACAATATGTGATTCATCTTCGTTAACCAGATTCAAAAACTTTTCCCTGCTCATCTTCATAACATTTGCTAAGTGACATTTAATAGCCTGCAAAAATACCAAAACACATTACTCATTACATATTAATATATTCAATATACTTCGAATTTAACGTTCAATATTTCATTAATACGGAATTAAAGTATAATATCCAAAATGACGTACTTGAGGTGGAATAATTGTCAGAAAGCTACTGACCAAATGAGATTCTTTAAGTTCTTTTGCTAAAACTGTCTCCACTTTCCCAGAGTCAATAAATTGCACCGTCAACTTTCCAGCCACGGCAAGTTTTTCTATGCATCGTGCTCGATAGTATTTCCCATCAAATTTGGCAACGTATATCTTATCTTCCTCAAAAGGGTACAACTCTAGATCTTCATTGCTTTCAATTCTAGGATTCCTGATGGCTTCGAAAGTCTCGTCATTAATGCTGCTCAAAATAGATTCCACATGACGTCGAAATGGATTGTCCGTCAAGCAGTAGATGGTGCCGTCAGAGTCTGCCTCGGTGATTTTCCATACTTTAGTAGGTAAAGGACGCTAAGTAAACAAACAACTTTTACTTTAACAACCAAACCCAACCACGGTTTTCTATTCCGTGAAGGACATCACAGGTCGAGTGTAATATCCATTTCTATACCTTATTTAGCCTTGGTCCAAATGGCTGTTCTATCTGAACAAATTTTTTCACCAACGCAAGATTAAAACCATCTGGATTAATATTTGCAGGATACAAAACTCCCTCAACAATAACAGACAATGTTTCTGGATCCACCACTCGTGCCTTCCATTTTCCATTGAATGAGTCAGCGTCTGACATGAGATACGAATAAACCCTGTGATTAATGTATGGCTCCAGCCCATGTAGCCGAACACTTAGAATCTGCAATGACCATACAAATTAATTTTTAGCTCTAAAATGAATAATCTTTTATGCTATGTATTTCATGTCCTCCAAAGTCATACCCTTGCAGGAAGCTTGTTAAAACGTCTATCTAAAAGAAACAATTTCGCAATTGGAACAGTGACTGTTTGTAGCTTGTCCACGAGACGACATACGGCCACTTTGTCTTCGTCAACTGAATCGATAAGAACTCTAACGAATTTTTTTCTTAACTGGGCGACACAAACCATTTTATACCAGCAAATCTTTTCAACAGCACTTATATCATGGTCAATCCTGACTGAAGACAATACTTTGGATCGCTCTAATTTAGTGTAAAACTGCGTCATCCCATTATTCAACTCCATATACTATAAATAAAGGTAAAATAAGTATTACGTTCAATTTGCATGTATATTAAGATCATCATTTTCGGAATAAAAGTAATTTTTAGTTAAATATATATAATACTTTCTCAGTTTCTTCGACGAAGAATATGGAAATTCCGTTGGAAAGGCCATGTCGCATCTGGATGACAAAGGGTTCAAAAGCAATGAATTTATTCCACTCTGGGGATGAGTGGGAAACATCTCGTTGACACAACTCCAGAATTGGATGAAATTCCTTATTGTTGTAAACATCTTTGGCATACTCCCTCTTCAAATACCGTGCCCAGTTGATATCTTGCGTTAAAGTGCCTGAATCGGAGGATACATATTTATCTTCATCTGACTCTTCTGACATCACTTGAACTTGGCTACCTCCATTGAATGAATAAAACATGATCAATAAAATACTGATCAATAAATATGCACAGCGAAATCAAATTAATCAAGTATAAGACAAATAATTACAACTTGCAGATACATGTCTGTGGTGTACGTACACTATTGTCTTACTGTTTAATAAATTACACACACCGGAACTGCTTAACTGGGTGTTAACTAGAAATTAAGTAATCGTCAATCCAACTAAAGTATCTGCAAATAAACATTCCTGATCTTTTTAGTGGGATGCGCAAGCACGTGAAAGTACGTCAATGGCGGCCAAATGAAGCAACAAGGCAACTTTTATGGTAATGAACACCATAGAGTGGTTAGAGCCACTTAAACATGCGGTTGAAGTGTCGCGGTAAAATAAAAAGTTAGAGGAAGTAGTTAGTAAAATTATTTAAGTGGGCAAGGAGAATGAATATCTTTTTAACAGCATTAGCGTTTCTTCATAGAAAAGTACTTAAATAGAATTATAGTTAACTGTGCGCATAAAATTGGGATCAATTTAGGGGTAGAGGTGCACTAAAATAAAATAGCTCATAACTCTAACTTTGTGGGTCTCACAGTGCGGGCTTAAATTTTTTACGTCCTTGTAGTCTTTGTATAGATCGTAGTCTAAAATCATACTGAATTTCTCTGGATTCTAGATAATTATGAAAGCAGTTATATAGTTTATAAATATTCCGCCTTAAACTGAATGGAAATTACACATTTAACTATTTAATAGATTACAGTCCTAGTCAGTTGAAATTCTCAATTCTCTGGCTCTCAAAGTGATTGTAACTTGTTGTTGTAAGTTGTTAGGGGTTAGTTTAGACTGTTTAGATGCCACTGATGACTAAAGCATTTGTCAGTGAGTCTTAATTTTACATTTGTAACCAAGTTTCTAAACAGTAGTGATATAATTTTTCTTTTTTGGCCTGTACTGTAGTTTTTAGTTGCTCACCAACAACCTTTTTAAAAATATTGTGGAGAGAGAGAAAGACTCGATGTTTTTTTAATCTTACAAAAAACGTGCGCAATAGTTGGTTTTTTTGGTTGATGTTGATAAAGCCTTTGTTAGAAAATCTTTGGCCCTGGTTGTAATCAAAAACCTCTTGATGGCTTTGTATGTAGCCCTTGGTGCTGTAGTGAGTTATGCAGCAACTTCCACATTCTTCTGGAGAAATCCTCATTTGCTTCATAAAAAGAAAAAAGTACCTTTTAGAGCTACTCTTATCAGTCATCGTGGCGGTAAGTTTTATTCGAGCTAGTCTAACTTTTATTGACTTGTTCTCTCATATTCTTATTTTATCATTTATGTTCTTTAGGGTCCGGAGAAGGTTATGAAAACACAATGCGGAATTTTGAAAAGTAAGATTTTGTAATCTTCCTGTAATAGCTATGAACGCAAATAAGGTTTTTGTGAAACATGTATTTAATTTCAAAGTTTGCTCACCGCAGGGCTTTACAGTCTGGTTCTCAAATGCTCGAACTTGATGTAAGGTTGACTAAAGATGGCCAAGTTGTCGTTTTCCATGATCCAGATCTCTTGCGCTTGACGGGGTCTCCTTTGCGCATTTCAGAAGTTAGCTATAATTCGTTGCCCGCCTTAAATGCCACAATACCTATCGACACTATACCAGGTATATACTTCAATTTTTTTACTAATTACTATAACTATGTTTCTGCTGTCTGTATAATTTATAGCATCAACATTATTGTAGGTGAGACTTGGCAAGATTCTTCCTGGTCCGAAATGGACCGCAAAATACCTTTGTTAAAGCAGCTATTTGAAGAGTTTCCTAACGTTCCTATGAATATCGATCTAAAGGATTGTGACATTCGTCTTGTTACTAAAGTTTCTCACTTGATAAAAGAATACAAGAGAGAAAAGTACACTGTCTGGGGTAGCTTTAACAACCATTGTTGCCAACTTTGCGTCCAAGAAGTAAGATAGAAGAAGCAAACAAACCACTCCTTAGTGCTATTAATTGAAGCATAAGATTTGATAGCATAAAGTACTATTTAATTATAAATGCTGTGGTTATTCATCTTAACAGAACCCTGATGTACTTCTTTTTACTTCCGGAAAGCGTGTATTTTTGCTAGTCTTGTATGCAATCACAGGACTGCTTCCATTTATGCCAATCAAGGAATCGCATTATGAAGTATTTTTACCCTTGTCCATTAAAAGGTATGGTTATTGACTTCGACTTGTCTCTGTTCATGAATTTGGCCATTCGAGTAGGTAAAGAATTTATTGATGTAAAGATAATTAACTTGATTGTAGGCGTCTTGAAAAAAAGAGTGGTTCCTTGACATTTTTGGAAATGCTTATATTTGCTTTGAGTGAAGCATTATTGGTGTGGAAACCCCTGATATATCATTTGAGGAAAAGAGGAATGCACGTATGCAAATAATTCTGACTTTCATACTCGTATTGCTAGTCTAAAATTTGTAACCGCAAGTACTATAACTATTTTTTCATCTCTGTTTTCAGGTGTATTTTTGGGTGTGCAATGAAGATGATGAGTTTGCCGAATGCTTGAAAATTGGTGCTAACGGGATCATGACGGACTATCCTACGAAACTGAAGAAGTTTTTGGCAACACAAAGTGCACTCATAACGAAAGTTAATGAAGGGGAAGAAGAAAACGTTTTTGATGCTTCTGATACCTCTGACCAAACTCCGCTCGCATGAGCAATCTCAACTACATCCGCACGTTATTTACCGTTACCAGTAAAATGATTTATTGTAACTACTGAATACTGAATTGATGAACGAAATTCGCCTTTCTTCAGCAACATCTACTAACACTCAACTCAATTGTAAACTTTTCGTGCTAAGATTTAAATGCATGTGATACTTAAATACTTTAATGCTTTACGATCGTTACTGTCATATATTTTTGTGATTTAAATCTCTTAGAAAACGTGTTTAGCATAATTGTTTCGCTAGCTTACGCAGTGTCGTCATGCTATACTGGCGTTTTAATTAATGTGTGCAATTGTTATTCATGTCTTTCATTATTCGCAGTTAATTTCGAAAGAAAACGCGGTTTCGCACAGGATATACCATACAAGTGTGCTAACTCTCATTACATAGGAGGCGTTGAGGCGTAGGACCATAATTCGCACCATTAGGACCATTCGTGGTAACCTCATTTGTTATCGCCACAAGAATCAGTGATAAAGAGAGTGAAACTTACGGGAATGTATTTAGGAGCTTATAATCATCGTTTGTATAGTTTAATTACTACTATGTTAAAGAGGAAGCCGTCTACGCTCATTATCTCATCAATTGGTAATAATTAAGGATTTGACATCCTAAAATGTTTGTCTTCTTACTTTACTTAATATACCAATACCAATATCCGCTAGGACATAATTAAGTAGGAAAGGGTGGTTTTTTGGTGCGCCAAATATTTTTACAATGGTGAACTTGTTTGATTCAACAGTATTATTTAGTCTTAGGTGATATCTGTACCTTGCTACTTGCTAATTTGTCTATAGTAAGAGATTTAGAGCAAATATGTTTTTTATGGCTTTAATTATTAGAGTCAGATTGTTAAATCATATTGATAGACACAATATTTTATCTGAAATAAATTAAATATGCATGTAGGTAAAGAACAAATAAAATGATCTTTTCTGCATTTATGTAGTGTGTTACTTGGAACAAAACTATTGCCTTTAATGCCCAAAAACTATACGAATGTTATCCTTTAGTAGCAAACAATAATTATTTATTCTAGCAACCACACAAATAATTATTACAGCTTCACTTTATGATATTTATCTCATACCGACATACCACACTTAAAATCCCTGGGAATGGGAGTTGCATATACACTTTACTTTCAATTTATAGTATTTTCAATATGGTTTTAAAATGTGTAAGTATACCTATAGAAATTAAGTATTACATTGGTGAGAGAGTGAGAATCATATGTTTGCACGTAAAGGCGGTCCCGCATTAATTTTCCTGATTCAGGAATCCTGAATAAAATTTTTACTCATCTTTGGGATTGATTGATTGATTTAATTCATGTTGTAACCCGAGACGTTTCCCTGCAAGCCGTTCTTCTGTCAGTAGCGCACAGGATCTCGTAATTTTTTTTTCCGAATTGGTATGAGAATAAGTATCATTGAGTCATGATAAGGACAGTCATTTAAAAAATTAGTTTTAGTTAGAAACTAAAAAATTGACCATTCAAAGATACACCATGACCATCCCATACACAGAAAAATTGCTGTGTAGGAAACGGAGATAGCTGTAAGCACTAGCACCAGATTTCGTTTTGTCTCATCTGAACGCCGTTCGGGAAATTTTTCGTGTGCCTATTTATACTTTCCTAGTGTTTTACAGATGAACAATAAGCTTAGCCAATAGCGAGCAAAAAAGAATTTTTTTTTAAATTTTATGGACCAATATTTGTTGTTAGTTTTATTTATTACATTTAGCTATCTTCTATTGCCTTTATTACGAAGCCGAAGGCGAAGTCAGGTAATTACCAACGGGAGCGCCCTATGCTGCACATGTTAAAGCTAAAATCACCTGAAAACGCAAGATGAAATTTGTGTTAGTAAACTCTGTTTGGAACGGG
>Ga0210040_10001879_pt1 | contig 30712 bp, 24 predicted proteins | sample CryGeyCG12114_NA_FD_185462 | JGI IMG/M metagenome (GOLD analysis project Ga0210040, IMG submission 185462) | Groundwater microbial communities from aquifer - Crystal Geyser CG19_WC_8/21/14_NA (SPAdes) (version 2) | ecosystem: Environmental > Aquatic > Deep subsurface > Groundwater | place: USA...
ACGTTCTGTGGTTCTGTACCCTGCTTCGTCCCTGCAGTGATTTCGAAAGCGGAGTAAATTGAAATGTAATAATAAATGCATTACAACCACAATATAACAGAAATCCCTACAATCCCTGTTCTTGCGACGCATGACATTCCCCATGCAAAACATCAAAAGAACCATTTCCAACTGTAACTAACAAACTCATTTACATCATCCCCATTATCATACACATTAATCTAAACTGTAACGGGGAAAGCACTGCAGTGAGAATGTGGCTAAGAAAACAAGTGCATGCTAAAATTAGAGTTGAATGACGCCGACTTTCATAATAATTCTCCCCATATAATGGAGCATAAAAACATTGAGATGCCCATTAGAATGTTCATTCCATTGTTTCACATGCATAGCGTTCCCACAAAACCCACGGATACACAAGTTGTCCAGCTTTCCCTTTTTTTTCCCTCTACAATTTGTGTAAGTTTTTTGATATGAAAGTCACACACACCATGTCATCCCACAAGGGTTTATCAAAAGTGTAGAACCGTACAAGGAATTATTTCTGTCGTTTGTTAAAGGATTGCATGGTCAGCATTTTTTGGCTTTGCGGTCAATTTTCCCAAGACAGTATCAAAGAATGACCTTTCATTCGTCTTTTTGCGTCACATTTTTCGTGACTTTAAATCTAGAAAAAAGTGCAAGAGCTGAGAACCATGTTTTTGGTCTCTTATCTTCCCTTTTGTCCTAGTGGTACACAAAGACAATAGCGTTTTTGGATAACACTTTAGACTCAGTCAGTTCATTCACCCTTGTTGCCAAAGTCAGGATCCTATCCGCATATTTTATGAGACAAACCAAAACACATACATGATACAACAAATATAGGGCAATATGAGTTTTTGGAAAATAACATTACTACAAATTGGTCCTATTTCTTGCCAGAATATCATAGTGTACTCAGTATTCATTCCTTCTGCAATTTCCTGTCATCTTCAATGTAATAAGTTAGGGATTCAATTGGAAATTTACTTTTTTGCCCCATTCACGCATTTTGTACTCTAAAAAAGTGAACAGGAGTTCCTGTATTGTGTAGATAAGATTCTTATCGAACCCACTAAATGGCAAGTAGGCGCATTATCAATAGAAAATATTCCCTCGTAGATTGGGAGAAAGCTTAATGCTATGTGATTGGAAAGTGTAATAAGAAGTGAATTTTCTCAGATTTCCCGACGCATGAGACTCTTTTTTTTAGTGTCCGATTCAAATTCTATTGCAAAGGCTAACAGAACCATCAGTGTTATCTGAAATGAGCGATCAATGCCTTATTGTTCTTTACGATGGGAAGGCCAAGAAAGTTAACTTTTTTCTTATCAGTTTCTTGCATCTGGTCCATCAAACTGTGCTTTCATTGTGAGGTTCAGAAAACCAGCAGATGATGATGATGATCCTTAGTAGTCCTGTATGTTTGTGTATGGGGATAGTTGGAGCTTTCAAATTTTTATGTAAGGAGTAAGGACTTCCATTGAAAATAATAGGGGATGCAATACCAATTTGTATTTTGTATGCCATGTACAACCTGGAAAGTGCAATTCTCATTTATTGAGCTTGTATATGGGAACATATCGTTTTCAATTTTGTTTTCCCGGAGCTTCTTCTTAATATAATACATAATTGTAAAACGGAGCGGGAGTAGAATACAATAGACAATGAGTTTTTTCCCTCCATTCAGTTTAAACAGCTTTGGGCGCCGGGCCTGCTTTAACAGAGCGTAGGAAGGATAATATAGCGCTATTAGCTCACAGGCAAATTTTATTAAAAGAATGCTAAACGATGCTAAAGTTTAAAAAAACACATTTTTTCATGAATGTTTCAAAACGTGGGTCCAAGCAAAACAGGAACAATCTCATAAGATTTATTTTGCATCGAGAATGAACCCATTGTTTCAAAGAAGTTGAAACATAACAAAGTTTAAAGATGAACTAGTATGTTTTTGTCCCCAAAAGTTGATCAAAGCCTTCATTTGTTGAACATATCACAATAGTACACACTCCAGTCGACTATAAAACTGTCTTTGGACAACATCTGTTGACAACAAACTTTCCAAACTCTTAATTTGATGAAACCTTATTGTTCATACACATTACGGTACTACTTGTCTGAGAAACTTTTTTCATTCATTTTCTATATTTTTCAGGCTGTCGTAATCTACGCTTCAAACTATGTTCTAGTCGCTCTCAGCATTGATCGCTATGATGCTATCACTCACCCACTTCGATTCTCCGGCAGATGTAAGTCAAATCAATTCTTTTTGGATTAAAAAATTGCCTCCTCATTACTTTTGATGCACAAATGGGTTCATTACACGGCTATGGCAATTTGTATACATTATGTTGGTAGGGGATTAGCTCTTGTAATCATTCCCTTTGAACATGGTAGTAAGCACTTGAAAAAATAAGCGCGAATGATTGCAAATAATATGTGAGATGTGTGTTGAATTTGAAAACGAAATCAAAAAAAGAAAAAAGACTTTGCTTCTTTGTAAAAGATTGTGCTTGAATCCATAAGCATTATAAAACAAGCAAACCCTAAATAACTGGTTGCCAAAACCAATGAGAAATAGTAGGAAACATTTTTTCCCAATTTATTGGATCCTCTTTTTAGTCACCACAAGCATATTTTTTTGCTCCTCAATTGGAGCTTACATAACAAATGTTCCCTGGAGGCTGTACAGACCGTTTTGAGCCGAAAATGTTCTTAATTCACTGATAATAGGATTTCACAAGTTTTCCTAAAGCTGGTCTCCGTCTACTTTTTTATCCAGAGAAGGCTACACGGAGAAAATCTTGACATTTGCCAAAAAAATTCTCTTCAAATTGCTTCCTACCAGGATGCTCCAAGAGTATATCCTGTATCTTTAAATAGCTACTTATATACAAGTTGGCAATGTCTTTTTTCACCTTTGTTCGCACAATTGCTGTGAGATTCCGTTTCAGGATTTATTACTACGGTTTTGGAGCAGTATAGGAAATATGCAGAAAAAATATGTTTGGAATTTACTATTTTGTACTGAATTTATACAGGGAGACGATCTCGTATGCTTGTAGCGAGTGCTTGGGGACTCTCATTCCTTTTCGCCATTCCGTCGGCAGTTTTATTTCACGAGGCAGATATCACTAGGGCAGGAGGTATTGAAAACAAACTTTAAATCTGTATAATTTCTTTCTCAATACTTTGAATCATACATTCTTAATTTAAAAAGTTATAACTTTAATGAAAAGATATCGAATTTACCTTACAATATAGCAACGGTGACCCAGTGTTGGATCGAGATGGATCCCGTAGCATGGAAAGTTTACATCACTACAGTCACCATGGCCGTGTTTATGGTGCCAGCACTGATAATCGCTATTTGCTACACTATCATGGTGCACACAATTTGGAATAAATCCAGAATCTTGACTCCAGAGGACTGCAAAAGAACTTTACAGGAACAGCAACAGCCCCCAACTTCAGCATGTAAACTTAACTTACTTGTCTTCTCTTTACGACAAAAGTAACTTTGTCAAGTTAAAGTCAGATACGTTTGAACATGCATTGTCATGATGTGGGTTTTAAGTTGTCATAAAAGAACAGGTTTTGCATCAAGCAAGGTTACCTTGAGCCGTCAAAGTTTTCCCCGGTGCACCATATGCATCAAAATGACAAGGCTACCAAGAGATTTCATGCATTGCTCTGATTCAAGACAATTGAGTTTCTCGTGTTTGCTACTTATGTCACAACTGTGTCAAATGTATGGATTATGTGGGTGGTTTAGTTTGGTTATGACAAAGGTTTCTTATTCATAACAACGTAAATTAACTTTTCTTGTCAATCTTATGATTGCGCATGACCAATAAATTGTTGAAAGTGCTGTATTTATATTGAATCTCTGACTTTTCCTTCTGGGAAAAGTTTTATCTATAAATGCATGAGCTGAACTGGTGAAACCTCATAACATGATGAAAACTTAAGTTATGGTATGGTGGTGTAGACAACCGAGAAAGTAACCCACGCGGCAACGTGTACGTATTTCATTGACGACATGGAACAAATGGTTGTGCAATAATGATAAAGCTAATTAATTTTCTCATATGTTAGTTTTGCTTAGTCATGCATAATGCATTACTTTGTTGAAAGAGTTGACTCCAGAGCTCAGAATTACTTGTCTTTCTGTTAGACGGAGCAGTCAGCATAAATATTGCGAATTAAATTTACTACATATCTGATCTGATGAATACAAGGAATGCATAATTTGAAAGTAAAAAATGCAATCTAAACGTCCTGTTTGGACTATTTTTTGCTTGGGTAGTTTATGTGAAGGAATTGCATGCATAGCACTGGGTTGAGTCGGCGATAGCAATAAAAAACATATGGATCTGGAAGAGTCAGTGACTTGTGCAGAACACTCATGTATAACATACATAAAACAAAGATTGTGTTATTAATGTGCTCTTGTGTATGTTTTTCCTCTCGTCAGATGGGCTCCTGGAGAAGCTCACATGTAGGGGCAAAAAGAGGGAAGAAATATTATTCCAAGATTGTACTCGACGCGCCTCATCCCGTGGGCTGATTCCCAAGGCAAAAATTAAATCAGTGAAAATGACTTTCGCCATTGTATCAGGTTCGTTCACACTGTATACACATACTCTTGTACAAAACAAAGTGGATAAGGCGGAAAAGGATTGGTCACATTCAATTAGTTTTATCATCTGTGTATGGCATCCTCTTGTCAAATCTCTTTGAGTTTACACATGGACTGCACTGTTGTAACCTTAGTGTCTACGTAGAAACCTAATGCTTATCAACTCCTCAGACAGATAATTCAATTTGAATGAAGGTAGTCAAACTTTACCTTAACTCGCTTAAGTGCTTGGCAACAGCTTGAGAGTTCAATCTAAATTCCTTGTTTTGTGTTTTAGTCAAGCAATTAGATTGTTCAGATATTCCCTATTGTGCCCTGTGAAATTGCCGTTGATTGTCAATTATTTGAGATAATTCAATGAGTAAAACCGACGATGTAGTTATACTACTTATGGAGTGATTCAATATTGTGGTTTATGGCGATCAACAAATTCATATAAACAAGGATGGCTATGATTTATCCATACATATGCGCTTATCCATGACTTTCTGCTTACAGTATTTATCATGTGCTCCTGCCCATTCTACGTGTTTTCCCTACTCCAAGTCTACCAAGTGATCCCACATACTCAGAGCACGGCAGCTATCAGCACTTTCTTCACGAGCTTATCTCCACTGAACTCGGCTGCCAATCCCCTCATCTACTGTTTCTTCTCAACCCATATCTTCAGGAACTTAAGGTGAGAATTATGATAAGATTTCGTAATATTACCTAAACCTAAAGTCTCTATAGTTACTAAACCAACTTACTTGGTCACTATAGCTTTACCTTTATTCCTAATCGACGGCATCGGCATTTGACGTGTGGGCTTTAATTGGCAATGCAGTATTACTCACTAAAAGGATTTTGAGAATGTTTACAATGAAAATATAATTTAATACTGTTTTCCTATGTTACTGCTTATAGTGAAAAAAATAACTGGGTCTCATGCGCTAAATTCATGTGTACAAAGATTGTAAACTATCTGCATAAAAAGTTACGCATGCATCAGAATCAGCTTTTGTACTTTTTTCATTTCAACAAAAGGAGAACAACTCACAAGTGTAAGATTTATGCATGAAGAAAATATTAATTTTTTGTTTTATATTGTATGTTTAAAAGTTTAAAAGCTCATATGCACAACAAACAAATATGAAGGGAACCACGAATTTTTTGATGTAAAACATTATGAAATCAAAGTTTTTAAATTGTGAAGTATAATTACGCACTATATATTAGTTTTTTTTGTTTAAAGTTAAAAGCTGTATTTTACGCTGTTATATTAGGAGATGAGAAAAACATTTTTATGTATTTATGGGGCTACTTTCAAACTTGAGTGAATATTGCCCGGACTAGTTGAAGTCCATTTCATGCCCTTTAATTCTTTGGGAAAACCAATCTGTCATTCTAAGATTTACAGCGGTGAAGTGTAGTTAAAAGTATTTTACGCTATTTGTTGACAATTTACTGGAGCAGACAGCGGACTAGCATGTATGACTGAGTGTGGATGCAATTCTATAGCTCCTTTTTCTAAGATGAGCTCAACAAGGTTGATTTATTGTGATCCTGAATGTGTGTTGGGAATAGAGCAACTCAAGTGTTTTCTTCCGGATGAAACATTTCGAATGCAGCATGCGACATACACACACAAACACTTGTACTGGTGAATTGAATCGGCGAAAGGAAAAAGTAGTAGTACATAGTAGTGAGTAGTGTATAATAGTGGAAGGAACTAGCACACAAAGAATGAAAAGGGTCTGGGGAAAGTTGTACGCGAGTATTTTTCACTTATTCCACTTTTTATTGAATATTTGAAAGGGATGAGGGCAACGAATTAATCATTCAATGTGGTTCTGGCATGGTACTAACTGTAGCATAGCTGAGAATAGGAGATAAAATTTGTCTACTTTATTGAGGAATTGAAGCCAGTCCATTTTCATGACATATTTAATGCTCCATTCAAGATTTTTTTTCGAAAAGAGCTTTGTGCTCCAGGCATACAGCGTGCATTGTAATTTTAAAATGCTTTTAAAATAGCTATGGCTTAAAAGTTTTACTAGACTCAAAAAATGTCATTGCGTCTGTGGGATGAAAAGTCTTACTTCCAATTCTTAAAAATAGTTTGAACAAGGCTATATAAATGATTGACTTTTTGGATTCCATAAGTCATTCAATAATTCAAGTACAAGTTTGAGCCCAAAGTTTCTTTCTTTTTATCCAGATTTTATGAACAAGTTCCTTATCTTGTCAAAAAGGAATTTCACTTCAGTGACTACTCGCAACATTTTTAAGAATGAATTGTTTCGTCAAAGTTAGTACTTAGTACAACATCCATCTTGGTTTATTAACTATTTGTACGTAAAAACTTATTCAAATCTATATGCGCATTTTAAAAGTTTGAGCACAAAGTTATTTCCTCAAGTATTGTTGCTGCCACAAAAAAATCGTGATCTGGAAAGTAGATGGGAATGATTTTTTTAGAGTTTTTCCCACAAAGTAGAAACTTTTGGGAAGATTTAGGATTTAGGTGCAAGTATGTCAAGTTATGTACACGTCAAAGTTGTTACAGGCGGTTGACAATGATAGTGTTAGGAAAACTTGAGAGGGAATATAATAAATGCTCATGTTTATTTTATGCCCATGGAAGTGATTTTTTTCTGCCGGAATACTTGCACAACAAAGTTAGAAAGGCGATGAAAATAAGAGTGTAATGTGAGTTGCAGTAGCTTTTTATATACTCATTTTGTGTGCTTTCGATTTTGATGTTATCAGGAAATGGAGGGTTTTAGACTGGTTGGCGAAGAAAACTTGCCCCTCTTTGGGAAAAGGAAGTCCAAATACTGGCAGAGGATTTGTCGGTGGGACCTACACAAATCAAACTACATCACGGAAACTGACTTCGACGACGACAGACTGCTCACTAACAAGTTCCAACAAATCTCTCAAGTCATCACTTCTGCAGTCTGCAGCCCGACGTGTGCAACATCAAAACAGTCATTCCCTTCTTGTCAACAAAGGTAACATAAGATATATAAATGAGTTTTTGATTGCACATTATTTATCATGATCAATTTGGAAAAGTTTACTCAATCAGTGAGTAAGGGTAGCTCAAAATGTTTTTACAAATCAGTGGGCGAAAGAAATGTAAAAAGGAGAAAGTTGTGCTCAATCGGATTAGTTTACATCGCAATCTAGCAAAGAAAAGTGTGATGAATGAGAAAAAAAAGTGTTTTGAGCGAGTTAGTTTGAGCTAATGTCTGCTTTTGATGGCTAGTATACTAATTTAAACTGCTGCTGATTTTTTGGATTGAAATTGTAAGCTTGCTCACGATGAATAAAGATTGGATTATGTCATTACAAAAAGTAGTCCAATTCAAATTTTTGCTGGGAATTACTACTTGTGTTCCGGGAAATAGTTCTTGACAGCAGGACGGGAAATACAGGAAGATTTGTATCAGGGTTTACACTTGATTTTGTTTACTCGCTCCAGTTCTACACATAATTCTGCCAACTCCTTATATGACTTTGACAATGGAATAGTATAACTGTAGCTTAAATGTACAGCTAAGTTAACAAAATTAGTAAATTAGAGCAATTCTTCTCAAAATTACTAGATGCATTGAAATACAAAAAATTATAAACTTAATTTTTTCTCGATATTTCTGTCAACAGGAGTGAAGTTTCACGAAGTGGTTACACAGAAAGATATGCCGCGTCCTCCATTATGACGATCCGAATTGGAGTTGCTAGATGAGAGTTTCGAGTTGATCTGTGTGGAAGTTCCCATTAAACCGCATAATAACAAGGAATCTATGTTAACATGATTTTCGGGATCTTCAAAAATTGAATCACATGAATTTTTTCAAAATGGGCACTAATTTAAACTATAAGCTTACTTAACAAGAACTTTAACTTAAGCTATTATCACACATGTATTTAAGTTACTAAATACTTTTCTGTTAACTTACAGTCTTTTAGAAGATGTCTTTTAGTCACTAACTAAAAATGTACATGTACAAAATTAAGATTGTAGTCGCTGGGAGAAAAAAAGTGAACTGGTAGGAGTGCGATTGCGCAGCTCATGAGTGGAACAAAGAAGGAAAACAAAGTACCTAATTTGGAGCGTGACTTGCAGATTTAGGAATTTGAAAATCTGAATTTGATCTTTGTATCATATTTTGTAATTCAGTCAGAGTAATGAGTTTTATAGTTTACTAGTTTAGAAAATATTATACTGGTAAATATTAGTGTTTCTCAAAGAGACTTGTGAATATTAAACAAATGTCTCGCAGTAGAGTATTAATTTAAATCGTAGCTGTGCCGGACTTGGGAGAGCTAGTTAGTTTTCGATTACGTTAATAGTATAAATTTTTAGACTCACAAGTGAAAGAAAACTTGTAAGCGCATCACAAAGTATATCCATCTCCTTCCTATCGTTAATTTAAGTTTTTTGAAAGATCTCCATCAGCGCTGTACTTGTATTAACATTACAACTTATTATCAATATTCGTAGCTAAATATTATTCAACTGTGAATGATACTTACTAATTTCAAAGGCCATTATCTTAAGCGTTTGTCAAGTTAATGATTTTGTGCTTAGAGCATTTGATAACTGTGACACTGTGGGTAAAGTAATAGGGGTACACCTGAAGCCTTGTATTTTCGTACATTTCTACACGAGTAAACCTTCCAGCCAATCAGAGCAGACTCTTCAAATCTTCCTACTGATCTGATTGGCCGGGAGATTTACGCGCGTAGAAACGTACGAAAGTACAAAGCTTCAGGTGTACCCCTAATATATATGTTTGTATACATACAGTTTGCAGTTACAGCGGCTAAAAATATAAACTAGTCATTCAAAAAATAAAAAAGATGATAAATATAATTCAATTTATTTATAATTCTATCAGATTTAAAACTTGTGATCTCATAAAAATGCTTAAATTTGGGATTTCAGTTCCAACAATTGAAAATTGCGAAGTTAGTAATAAAGGATACTAGCGTCACAACTGTAAAAACTTATAATTGTAGGTGTATGTATGGTAGATGGTAGTTCTATAGTTAGTTCACGAATTTTGTGATGATGAATTGTAGTCTAACAATATCCAGAAAAACAAAGCAGAGACTTACATTCTTAATCCGTTATCTGTTTAAATGTGTCGATTTTACTACCAACTATACATTAATCATGAATTAAACAGGGTCAACCACCATTTCCTTTTAAGTACTCGATGTGGAGGAAATTCTCTAGTCTCCAAAAAATTTTTAGTCTTAGTATTATAGAAGTAGTCAAGTTTTACAGTAAGGATGTATTTATGAACAACCACATAAAGCATGTATGAGAGAAAACTTACCTGAGAAAGTAACTGAATTGGGAACCTGGGCTAAAATATGCTAATTAATATGAAGTTATCAAGAAATATATCTCCCGAAAGAGTTGTAAATGGTCTTAGGTTAATTAAATCTGGTAAGAAGAATTTAGATTAGTTTTATTTTTTAGGTGTTTGTAATTGTGCAAGTTACATGCGTTGATATAAAGAAATTATACCTCATCAAACTCATCATTTTAACATCTTTATTAACCTATAGCTTCACGCTAAAAAAAAACTGAAAAATACATCTCGGTACATTATGATCAGCTTTCAGAACCAACTAATTTTATTTCTTCTTACACTGTAGGTGTTAAGATTCGTCTTACGAGTTCATCGTTAATTAATTATTCGGTAACGCACATGGTTTCTCTGAAGTCGCAAATATTAACGCTAAATTCATTTAAACCAGTCTACTAAATAGTCCAGTTAATAATTCAAACTACGTTTTGATTCCATTCCAGTAAACAAAACCAAAAATCTGTTCCTTTATCTTCACAATATAATGGAATAAATATGGGATCGGCAATACAGAAGAGAAGTGTGAGGATGTTAGGTTATAAATAAATATGTGAAATAGTTACTCATGCCATGCTGTAAACAAGAATAGGGTTAGTTCAATTTCAAAGACTGGGTTTTTTTAAAAACATTATACACAAGCATCAAAATAATTTCTAACTACTATATACGTTAGTTAAATATCAAAAACAAACTTGCTGCCAACTGCCACATTACTACATTGAAAATTGACGATTCATTTATTTTGTCCAGTTCTCTACTTTCGCTCAACTCAATTATTTCTTGTCACTGTCTCCATTAGTAGTGGACGTGGGCAAAATATTACTACTAGCTGCAACTGCGTCTTTGGAATCTTTAACTTTCTTTGGGCCACTACCTTGCTTCAAAATTGAGGCGTGTTGGCCACCACCAGAAACAAATAGAACACCATTTAAATCAGCCAAGTCTTTATTCAATACACATATTTTGGGTTCGTGTAAATCCTCGTCCTTCTGACCAGCAGCCAGTTGAAAGTTTTCTCCGAAACCCCAAGAGTAGAGTTTCCCAGTTTCAGTGAGCGCATACGAACAGGACGTGCCAGCAGCGACCTGCATACATTTTTCATTTTTAAGGGCCTCTACAAGTTGTGGAACAGAAACCACAGAGTTTTCTTCTGATTTTCCCAAGCCCAGTCTACCATCATCTCGTCTTCCCAATGCAAATACGTGGCCTGTAATTAAAAGAACGGGAATCACGATATTGATTTACTGATCTACAAAATAAACACTATTTTATTTCAGTACTGGGTTGCACCTTCGTCATCCAGTGCTAATGTGTGATGTTCCCCACCAGATATATCGATCCAATTTTTTTTGGCGAATCCACGACTTTTAGTGGGGATTTCCACTGGTTTCCCACGCGTTTTTAAACCTAGTTGCAAAATAAAATAGCGTAAATGTTGATTTTTTATCAATTGCATGTAGGTGTTGGACAATAAGTTAGACATAAACACCTAGTTGATCGTAGTTGTTAGCTCCGCACACGAAAATGTCACCGTTTTCTGCTTTACAAAACGTGGTGTATCCGCCAGTCCAGATGTCGACGAACTTTTTCCTTACATTTGGTTGAGCTTCCAGTGGTGTTAGCCAAACGTCTAATTAAATTATAAGGAATGGACAAATGAACATTAATGAAAAATTAGTTTTAATTTTTTAAGAATTTAGGAAGAGATCTTTGGGTACCTGACTTGTCTACGACATCCTGAGAGCGAGTGGATCTACGGGGTATTCTTCTGCCTAATTGACCCTGTTGCCCATCCCCACAGGTATAAACCCTACCATCTTCTCCCAACATTGCAAGATGGTCGTTCCCTGAACATATTTTTAAAATAGGCACACCTATCCGATGTGAAATGAGTTGGGGAGTCACAATAGGTTCTTTCTTTTGGCTAGGAATTAAACCTAAAGCTCCGTCAGCACCCTATTTAAAAATTAAAGCAGCACAGAACGAAATTGGTTAAAAAAGGAAAAAAATTGTAGAAGATTGAGATCAATCCCATACCCTGAAGTTTCCCCATATGTATACTTCTCCATCTTGGGATAAGGCAGCAGAATGGCTATCGCCACAGCTAATTTGGACAATATTTTTTGGCAATTCGACTATACATGGCTCTTGCTCCTCTTCTTGTTCACTGGTTGGGCGGCCTAACGCTTTTTCGTCATTGCATCCAAAGGAGTAAACTTTCCCATCTTTCGTCAGCACGATAGTATGAATACCACCTGCTGCTACTTCAAGAATCTATAATCACAACGAAAATGCGAATGAGCTGAAGACAGAAGATGTATTATTGCCAAAAAGTACCCAACTGAGAGCTGAATCTTAAAGTTTCAACCCAGATCCGTAGTTTAAAGTCGAGGACACAAAAAGCCGATTACTTAATTAGGAATCAGAAAAATAATCCGTTTCCGTTATTCCTTGTCCACGGGTAGCTTATCAATATTTTTATACTTCGGCTATCGCTAGTCGTTATTATCATCATATTATACAATTTAATACATACCAATTTGCATTGTACATACCAATTTGTCCTTTAACGTTTCTACCAAAGCTGGATACATTCTTTTCGCTGCCTCAAATCCAAGCTGACCGAATTCACCATTTCCGAATACATAAGCCGTACCAGGCTGTCTTGAATGTCGTGGAAGGATTTCACCTGTAATAATAACATTTAAATTAGCGTAAGGAAGAAAGTATAAGAGAGCTTTGTGAAATAATGATCAAAAATCCTAACGTTTAATTCGCTTTAGCGGGTTTATTTCTTCTGCAGTCTCCTGAACTCCGTTGACACCATTGGATTTAGCACTACTTTTAGAAGGAGCCGGTACAGGTTCTTCTTCCTCATCCTCCATCGGCACAGGCGCATCTGCCTTTGCCTTTTTAGTGACACTGCTAGTCAAAGTTTGTCGGCGCTTTTTCTGGGTTTTTAGCATCTTCTTGGCAGCTTCTACACTAGCAGATGTAGATGGCAGCTTCGATGCGGACGCTGATTTCATCAATTTTTTGGGAGGCACATCTTCTGAAGCGCCATTTTCTTCCCCAGCAGTTCGTTTCACCTTTACAGATGACTTTGCAGGCTTGGCATCCGCGGGAGCTCGCTTAGTTGGTGGGTTAGCAACTTTTTTCACAGCTTTCGAAACTGGTGCAATCGCTTTATCTACTTCATCAACGTTTTCCTCCTGACCATTTTTCGGTGCAACTACTTTCTATAAAAATCCAGTAAATGTACATCATTTCAAATAAAACCGTACAATGTTGAAAATTCAGAAATGCAATCCATTGAAAACAAAAACCAACCTTAACTTTCCTGGCAGGCATAGTTGGAATAGTTGGTAAATTAGTAACAATCTGGATATCAACTAACAGTTGGAATCCAATTCCAAGATGCTCTCTAATGCTCTTGTTGCACCGACTAAATAAATAAATACAACGACAATCCAATCATATTCTTAATATAAATTGTTGCCTACAAAGTATGAAGTTGAGCCTTAGAGTATATTGTTTACAGTTAGTTTTAGCTAACTTACCGCGCACAAAAAGTGTAAATAATGACTCCTACTGCCAGCCTACTACTGCACACTTATAAAATGAGAGCCAACAATTTTCAAGTTGGCGAATGGTAATAACGTATCTTCAAAATTAAAACTCAATCTTTACTATTCGCAATAAAAGCAATGTGTAAAATTCTCGCTAAATTGCTATTTAAATTTAAACTGGAACCACAAATTCCTGAATTTAATACTGTACTGGAATGCTACAGCTTACCGCTTGTTGCTGGCTATATGCTACTATTATAGCCTGCTTGCTTTTTTTTGCTTATGAAAGTAAATGCTGAATTTGCATTTCACATACCTACTTCTTGACAATAAATCACGAATCACGTCTCTAGACAAAATGCCGTGCAATCTAAATCTAAACCCTCTTGGTAACAAATTCATCTCTGAGTTGCCGCCACACTTTAAAGCATGCATTCATAGATAGAGTTTAAAACGGATGAATGGAAATGGATAGGAGGATGGGACCGGGCGGTTTGGTGGTCTCAATATACCCCGATCGGAACTCGGATTGCGATGCTAAATTGCTAAATACTTTAAAATGGAAAATGGATATCAGTACGGCACTAAATACTAAGCTTGTTTTAGCCGTTTTAGTATGCATCCAGTGCTGAATGACGGACTCTGAAATGGTGTAATATTAATAATTGTTCAATGGATCAAATTACTTACATGAACAAACAAAAGTTATTTTCCAGATTCTTAGTGCTGTCCGTGCTGTCATGATGTCCATTTGAAAGGTTGCATTGTAGCAAAAACATTTTCGCCAGCCTCAATACAATCTGTGATTTTGCTTGTATGAATTATGAATCAACCAGCAAGCTTGACAGGAAAATCAAATAATGTGACGTATGCAAAGAAGTTGATTATGGTCTATTGATATGGTGACTTGCATCAAATCATCTGCATCAAAAGTTCAACGAAAATATTCTGCAACTTGGCTTTACTGTTTAATTTACTCAAAATTCTTTTATTGGGCTTCAATAAGCAGCTTCTTAAAAATACTAAATACTCCATATCTGTTCATAATAAAAACTGTTGATTTAAAAAATATTCCTATTAGTCGCTATATAGAGTAAGACAAATTAACATTTCACGATTATTGTATTAAGTTATAGTATAGATACTATCTTGTTAATTTAAATACGAAGATCACACAGCATGCGGATGCGGAGGCTGCGTAAACTGAAATATATTGGATTGTTCATGACATGAGACAGTTGTACTATTGGTACTTCCTTGGGACGCAACATCAGTTGTTACCACAGGATGGTACCTCAACTTATGCAAAAAGGCTTGGTACAAGTGTTTAAATTGTTGGTCACAGGAGTCACAACAAAAACAATTAAAACTACGTAAATTGGAACATCGAAATCTATGAAACCAATAATGATGTAAAACTTGGGCAGATTTGGTGGGGAATTTCCAACATCTGTCAACACACTTGATATTGTGACATTTGTACCCTGTATTAAAATTCCTGCAAATCCATAATAAGGAGCCTTTTGGAGAGAATCTTCTTGTTAAAGGGACACGGATTCCCCTTTGTTTACGATTTTTCAACAAAGTACGGATGCCCCGACGGATAGATTTCCTTTTCATATGGTTTTTTAGTATTCTGGACCTAAGGTACTCTACTGAACTAAGTGGGGTCTTTTTGGGGGCAGTTATCTTTGGTGGAACAATACTTACAACTATTTCAGACATTTTGGGAAGGAACTTAAGGCTCTCTCTTTTATAAATGGAACTTAGATTTGTTTTAGGTTTTTTACTAGGGATATTTTCTTTTAACATTACTGGGTTCCCACCAATTTTGTCTGTAGGACTCCCAATGTGAGAAACTTCGGACTTCATTATACCTTGCTGGTTTTGTACTATCGGTTGAGGTTCTGTTTTTAGTGCGGCTGCAATTTGCTGCTCACCCCTGAGAAGTTGAAGAGGAGTTTTCACTGTCCATTCGTGAATTGAATCTTCCTTCAAGCCACACTTGGTTTTGTACGTGTTCACACATAAACTGCACAATGTGGAATGGTGGAAACGCCAATGAATAGTGAAGATATTGATAGACGAAATCCGTAAACCGCAATGTGGACATCTGTAATGCAGGCAAAACAATAAATGAAGCAGCTGAGATAATAAATGAAAAAACAAAAGCATTTTTTCGTTTTTTGTACCTTATAAATATCTCGTTCACATGCTCCGTCGCAATGTGCTCCTTCAGAGTGTTCTCAAATGGAGTACTAAAATCACACTTATCCGCTTTGCAAGTTAATTCAAACCCTGTATGTGCCCTCAAATGCTGTAACATGTTCTTTTGGGTATAGCACGTGTACGAGCAAACAGTGCAGATGTAATCCCTAGCCACAACTTTTCCAGGTTTTCCAGTTCCAAACTCAATGGAGGTACTAGGTGGCACATCTGACAATTTATTTCGAGGTTCTTGAACATCAATATGCAATTTTTCATGCAACCGCAAGGAGGATTCATTGGCAAAATCTATGCCGCATTTTTCACACAGGGTAGAAGGCTCATCTTCTGGCTCTTCAAATGATTTTTGAATTTCATTTTCAAGACTCAGAGACTCCCCAGCGGTCTCAACTGCTGAAGATATGACATTAGACAGCATACTAGAGCCATCCAATATGGCTCCCGAGGAATCCTGAAATATCAGTCCTTGGTTTCCATCTGTACTTAGCATGCTGTTAAGGCAATCTTTGTTCAATTGGACAGAATTCAGGTCCGTTCCCATCAGATTTTGTGTGGCTTCTGTAAGTTGTATCTGCTGCATGATATCCTGATAACAATTAAAAAGTTACGTCATGTAGGAAGCATGTTGTTTTCACTAAATCTATGTACTTCATGATTGAACAGCTTACCGGCTGTGCTCCAGATGCAGCTGCCGCAGCTGCGGCCGCAGCAGCCGCCACTGCTCCCATCCCGGGCTGCAAATTATGCTTATCTCTCAAATGAGACTCCATACTCAATTCATCAGTCGTTCTGAAGTCACAGAGATCACACTGGACAATGACTTTTTGATGTTCCAGTATAGCGTGGGCTTCTAAATCTGCTCGCAGTTCGAAGTACTCATGACACACGTTACAATTGTAGCCAGTTTTCACCAACGGGTTTTGACTGTAAAATGGTCAAAAAGTTAGAATAAATCTTAAAAATTATAATATCATCCTCAATAAGTTCTGTACTTACTGGCTATCTTGAATATGGACGCTAAGACCTTCAGTATCATCTGCCAAGAAAGAGCACTTATGACAAACTCGTTTGTTATGAACTTTGAGAACATGAGTTGCAAGTCTTTCACTCCTTGCAGCTTTATAGTCACATAGGGCACAAAGGAATGGTTTTATATGGGTGTTCAAATGCCTTTTTAAACACCAGTTGTCAACCCCTTGCCAAGGACAGTAGGAACATGTGTACATTTTCTCCCCGGATTTCTTCTTCTTTTGGCCTTTTGTTTTCACTGAAAATTGACAACATATTGGCAAATTATTACTCTAATACGGCATGATTATGGCTCAGTGAAAAAGGCATGCACAGGTTAAAGTGATCCACTAAATACAGTACCTTCTTTTTTAGTTCCTCCGACACCAGTGATTCCTTGTAAAGGGCCAGTTTGTCCTGGGGTGGCAGGCGGATTGAAAAAAGCGATATGTGGAATTTGCTGTAAAGTAACTGTTTCAGTTCCAACATTTCCACTAATGACTGTCTGTTGACCCTGATCTGGGGCAACTTGCAAAGCAAGAGTTTGCACAGTCGGACTTTGAATCGAACTGGCAGCCACAGCGATTCTTTTAGTCCCATCATGCTCTTGCTTAATGAACTGTTTACTACTGCTGCTCAGAGTAGTAGTATTATTATTATTATTCAAAGTAATGTTATTCTGATTGGACTGAAACATGGGTAAAGCACCTCCATAGCTTTTAGGGACATTTTTTCGTATTCTGTTGATATCATATGTATGATCTCTATGCATTCGCATAAAATGTTTTTTCACATGGTCGGCTCGGTTAAATTGTTTTTCACAAACGTAGCACTGAAATGGTTTTTCATCTCGATGAATATTTTCATGTCTATTGAAAAGGTCTCTTCTATCTGTTGAGTACGGGCAGTTTCTGCATGCATATCGTTTCTCACCAGGAACACCGGTAGATTCATTTTTGGACTCTACTTTTGTCTTCAATGTTGTCAAAAATTTAGTCACCTATTTACCAATTAAACTAAATTAAATACAGTCCATGTACTATAATTAAAGCAAAGATAAGAAATGGTTACGCTTGAACAATTAAAGCTAGGCTTAAAATTAATGACAGAAATAATATTAAAATAAAATTATTTGATACAAACCTCTTCTAAAACTGGATTCTCCTTCCATAACGAGTTATCAGCTAAAGTTTCTCCATGTTGACGACTCAAATGCATTCTCACACACCGAGCCCATGCACTTGTATAAGGACAACGGGGACATTGGAAAACTCTTAGACTCGCATGATTACCCAACCAATGTTCAGCAACACGGCTTAGAAACCCAACAAAGTCACAGTCAATGCATCTAAATACTTTCTGGGCCGGATTGTAGCGAGCAATACGACTAGTTGTCCACTGGAGTGTTTCTTCACTTTCAAACCAACGCTCTTCAATCTGTGGAGTGGCCATTGTGGTACCCATCATGGGCATGGTCGCTGTAGCCACCATTGACTGTTGCTGAGTAGATTGTTCCAGTTGTTGCTCCAAACTATTATTTTGTACCAATGCATTTGGAGCCATTGCAGCAAATGCCAGCTGGTCTCCTTGAGGAATGCCTTCTATTGTCCATATTCGACCTAACGTATCAAAATGCTTGAGTTAAAACTAAATTACACAAGTTTTGAAAGGAAAATATTTTTTAAGTATACTCACAATAACTGAACAAACATTTTAATACACTAAAAGTATGCAATTTTCTTACCTTTATCATCTTGAATCCGTCTTTGTAGAAAAATAGTTCCTGGAGGCAAACCATTTGGAGCAGTAACTAAAGTAAGTGCAGCAGAAGGTTGCTGAACTAAATTGCCGCCATCCGCCCTAAAGTCTGCCGCTTCATAGACAATATTTTGGCCAGTAGGAACCCCTGAAGAGTCAATTGTGACTTCCGTTGTGGGAATACCTTCTTCCCCATATAGTTTCTTGGTAATCTCTTTGAAAACATCTTCGTACGAGTCCATAGACAATGTTCCTGTATTAGTAGTTGCTACCAATGTTCCCGCATTCATCAGCATGCTTGTTCCGTGGTTATTGTTATTTGTCATTGTCACATTCAATGTATTCGTAGAATTCAATGATTGAGTTTGAGTTTGCTCCATATTTTTTAAGCGTTCAATGCAACCATTTCACTACATAAATACGTTTTGATTAGTTGGATTTGCATAAGTACACAGCCATTGACGTCGCTAGAGTGAGATCATCCAATTCTGTAAAAAAAAATTGGTTACATTATAGGTTTATAATTTTCACAACATAACATCATGCATTTTTTTCATTATTGCTTTGCTTCCGTTTTCAATCAATATGGCCGACTCGCTGACTTATTAAATAGGGAGGGCGGTCTACATAAGGAGCCATGTTGGATGAAAGCAAAGGGCTCTAAAAACTAAATAGTTGGATTTCGGATTTGGCGTCGTAATCAAGCAATTAAGCTACTGAACATGAAACAGAAGTAAATTATTATTGTGACACGCCATTGACGCCATGTTACGCTTTTGCACATTATGTTTATGTCATGAGATTGAGATTCCATAAACCACCAACACTAACTAAAACCTTGTCTGATTTAAATTTGCAAAAATTAGACGGCCATTGTTTAGATTAATGGTAGTTGACCTTTTTAAACATTAAAATAGTTACGTGAGCTAACAGAGATGTTAAAAAATGGTTGATAAATATTAGGATTAATTACGTGAACTTCGACTTGATATCTGGAATATGGATCTGCTGGGTAGATGTATGACAATTGAAAGTAACTTAAACATATTTAAATTAATAAACTTCGACTTTTAATTTAAACAACAACGAATGGAACTTTATTTGTAAACTTGCTCCTTTTTGAAGTTGCACATTTAATTGAAAAGTATTTGTTATTCAGAAATAAATATTTCGTTTTCTGTTTTTTTTAGAAATGTTTAAAAACTGACTTATCCACTACCCTCATATGGGGAAAGGGGATTGACATGTTGTATATTGTGCGATTCGGCCAGAAATTCATAATGCTGTAAACGGCGTTTTAGTAAATATGTATTGTCCCCGGATATCCTCTGATTTTTTCCCAAAATGGCCTCTGATTCAGCATGCTTTAATGACTTTTCGATTTAGGTAGCAATCTTATTGTTTACAACGATGGGCGATTCTAGCCTAAAATATTCTATTCCATCATAACTTTCTTTCATGGAGTATAAGATAAAGTAAGTTTGCAGATATTATACATGCATGATTTATTGAAATAGGAATGAATAGTTTGGAGTTAGACAACAAACAATTTTTCCATTTGTTTTTAATGCTATAGACAATTGGTACTTATACATACGCTTTTTGATGTTTATATTTGATAAGTTTGATGCACAGTACAATAGTATACCATGAAGTACAGCACATTTGGTACGAAGTGTCTAATTTTTCTACCCATTGTTTTCTCAAATAAAAAAATAGTTCATCCTTTTCTCCTACATGACAAAACTGTTCAAACAATCTAATTTTCTTTTCGATTTGGTGACTCATTTTCATGTTAAATTTTGTAGTTGTTGAAACCTTTTCGTTTTAATATTCATCAAACGATTCTTTTGGTATGTTGTCAATGTCATCATATATCTCAAATGCCAACTGAATGTGGTAAAACATTATCACAGCATTTAGCTATCTATTCATTTCCAATTATTGATTCGTTTCAGCTCCCACTTTCAGCTGTCTGATGTAACACGAATAAATAAATTATGTGCGTATCTTTCTCTCTTGTCACAGCTTGAAACGTAGGCAGGCATTAATAATTTCATCCTTTCATCTATCTATAGTGGTGACTACAATTCGTACGAATTGGCTCCAATCCCATGACATAAAGCTCCCTGCTGGCATAACCATATCATAACCGAGTCAAGTTTGTGATATATACTCCAGTTTTCCCAAACATATTGTGTAACAGAACATGAAAACCAAAAACCACATATTCCCCTAATGAAATATGCATAAAATATAACTGTTGAGCCCAATTGTTTGTTCGATTGGGAGCCCAAAACATGCTAGTGCGACAGTTTGAATACCGATTTTACAAAAAAGATTTTATATTTTTTACAGTTCTATTGTGTCATTGCGTGTGCTGTATGTTTGAAATGAACATGCTGGTAGCAGCCTTCATTTAGCACTGATCGGCTTTCGCAAATAAAGTGACAGAGGAAAATTGAGGACTGTGCTTCTGTTGCTGTGTACAATTCACTGTAAATGACAGCTAGCTATTCTCTCTCATTGTCAGTCAGTCAGTTCAATATGCTAATGAAAAGAGTAGGAATCGTCAGAAAATGACTGATCCTGATCGTTGGAGAAAGTCCAAAGCTTAACTGTATGGAAGAGCATTCTACACATATAGGTAAACGATATGGGTGAGAGAGTAAACTAAACTAATTGCTAGTACTGGGAGTTAAATAGTTTGTTAGTGGACAATTCTTTGAGGGGTTAAAGACATTTATTATGAGGAGCATAGAGGGCAAATGCTTGTGTGAATATCCATATAATATTAAAATACGTGAGCATGCTGATAATGATGTTTTTAAAGGGAGGTACTACCACTACAACGGTAAGGACATATGGTATAAAACTTACGTGGAGTACTAGTAAGTATGGTGCAGTAGCATCATGATTACTACAAAAGATGAGGAGAAAAAGGGTCACAAAATGTGGTGGTAGTGAAGACAAGACACCCAAATTGGCCCCGACAACTCCCTTCAATTTTCCTATGCGAAACACAGCGAGTCCATCCGACCCGTTTCCTCTGTGGCCAAAATTTCCTCCTGCTGAACCACCACCAAAAAACCACCTCGTCGTCACTTCCCCGTCCCATCTAAAATTATACTGACTTGAACCTCGAGCAGTGCTCCTTCTATTACTTACATTTTCTGCTGCTCCCTCGTATAGCCTTCATGTTTAAACACTAGGTATGGGACCTTCTTAACTTTTGTTTGCCACTACATGTCTCCATCAAGTGGGAAAGTGTACGTTTTAAAACTGTCAAAAACTTGCATTGTTTTCAAGTGATATATTCCGGAATTTTTTAGTCAGAGAAGTATTGTGTAAATTGTGTAACAAAATTTATCGTTGTAATTATGAAAGTTTGGTCGAGAAAGCTATAGTAAGAATTAGTTATTTTGTTGGGTTAAAATGGGCAAGGCCAAAAATAGTTTGAGAGTTAGAATTTGGTGACTTAAAAAACGTGTTTAAGAATTTTTTTAGAATATTTTTTGTGAATAACTCAGAAATAGATGACGTACTAAAGTTATGCGGTACCCTTACCCACGCTGAAAGTATATGAGAACGAAGCTAAAGCTATACATAATAGGAAAATGGAGTCGCAATGTTGCCACATCTACCAAATCTGCTTTACAGAAAGTGCAGTAGTATATAGTAATCGTAGCATCTGTGCTATGTGAAAAAATGTGAGCCTAGTCCTTATCGACTGAGCAATGTATAGTCAGTCACGAAGCGAAGCATGTTTTAGGACAGTACTTAACTACATACAAAACCATCCTGTTATGTAGTGAGAACTTGCTCTGAACTTATCCGTTTGAGTGTTTTTGAAGAGCTATAACATATGATTGGAAATTGTTTGCCGTTTACTACATACGATGCACTAATAAATATAGTTTTCCCAGAAAGTGACATGTATAAAAATGAATACTGTTGAAATACAGGTCGTATACAAAATTAGCATATTTATTCCAGATATTTGTCTCTCCAATGTCGAAATATCAGCATTGGTTGATTCAACCTATAAGTTTAAAATGCTTCTGTATGTGATATACTAAACTAGATGCATTGAGTTATAGTTTCTAACATATTAGCAGAGTCAAAGCAGCTCAATTTCTCAAAGGCAACTGAATCCAAGAGCAAAGATACAAACCACAATTTGAGTACAATTTTCAAGCAGGTCCCTCGTCTCTGGTCCCAACACTCATTCACAAATACTTTTGAGGTGCATTGGAAGTCTTGTGGGTGCCTAGTTCTGCAAAAATGAATGATCCAGCCCTGCCCTCTCAAATAGTATGAACATAGGGATGTGTAGTGTAACTAACTTGCATACAAGGGATTTTTGATCACACATATAGTGTAACCAGCGATAAATACATGGTTCCCTGCTTGCACTCGCTATGGTCCATCCTGAAAACCTAACCTAGCTTAATAGGAACTAAACCCGCTCCTCCATTGAGTTGGGGAAGTCACCTCATCATCATGTTTCCCAAGAAGTAAATAACACCCAAGTATTGTTGGGAGAACGCATAGGCAAAGAGAATACTTGGGTCTCATCACACGGGGGTTCAAGTACTAGCACACATAGTCATGTGTACAAAAAGAGTGGACTACTGATTGTACATTTTCCAAGCCCCGTTATCATCGCCTTCTTCAAGTCTTGCGGGGCTGGAAGAGGGAATGGACTTTTAGGGAAAATTTTTGGGCGGTTTCCTCCATGGGGATCTCTCTTAACATGTCTGGCAAATATCGTTTATACCCACCAAATCGGGTGTCAACTTATTCTCAAGTCAGTGTGCTCTCGCGTTTGGTCCTTCCAACACGTGTGGAAAGAAAATCCTGAAGATTTGGAACCTAGTTAGTTAATCAGCAGCTACTAGCTGCAGCTAATGCAGAATTAGTTGGCATAACTGTAGAGGTAGATCAAAGAAGTCACTAGCTAGCTAGCTAGTTAGTTAGTTAGTAAGTTAGAAACGTTGAAATCCAACATATTGTGGGTGAAAGAATTTTTAGTTTAGTGCTCATAATTTGTGAATTGTTGGTTTTTGAAACTTGAAAGTACGGCCAATCATGTGTATATATACAGAATCCTTTTGTCACTTTTGGAATTGCAGATATTTAATAACATCATCATGCTTTCTTTTGTGTTTTCTATCTACACAGTACATAGATAAAATTAGTACATTTTGGCAACATTGCCTCCCCACTAGATTTTGTTTTCAACCCGAAATGAATCCCTCGTAGATAAGGGGTTATACGGGATGACTTGCTGTAGTGGCCTGCAGAAATATATGTGAAAGAGTAAACGTGATTTTATAGCTGTATAGCCTGTGGAGTTGTAGTCTGAGTTCACATTACGTAAGCAATAGTAGTATGTAACATGGGAACAAAATAGCGAGTGCATTCTTAAGCATTATCAACCTAGCATCGTCCAAAGATAAAAAAGACGGAAATTTGTCGTGCAAGGGTTATATGCTCGAGAGGTATTACACAATAGAATCTTTCGCTAGCACAGCCTGTTAAATGTATTTCAGCTTGGAGCCATGAAAATATTATGTGCGCTGGAAAGTGTCAACAACATTCTCTACGTATGTTGGCAGGGATGTACTCTATTACTACTGCACTAAAATATAGTCCAGCTGCGAGAAGAATGCGGAATAAAAGGAGATTGCTTTAAATTTTACATTCAGATTATAATACAGTTGTCAGGAAAATGAAATTCAATACGTTAATACAAATTTTTACTACATTAGCTTTCAGCACTAGTATATGTAATATCCGATTATTTAGTCAAGAAGAGAAAAAAACTGACTGATGGATCTCCAACAAAAATCAATTGTATGGATCACTTCACAAGTGATGAATTATGTGCATGATTCTCTAATGAAATCATCTTTTTCTCTTCAACTATCACTATACGCATGGCTTTAAAGCATATTAGCACAGCTATGAAAAATTAATGCAAACTAAAAGAGGAAATGAAATGAGGTTTATTAAATTGGCACACGCATTGGAATGAATTAGGTGCATGAAAAATACAAACAGTAAAATAGCGGTTTGTTAAAGGTTTATTTTTCAACTAGGCACACCGATCATATATAGTTCGCAATCTAAATAATAATACATCTCGATTTAAAATATTAATCAGTGACGAGTGATAAATGTCGAATTATTGATGTAACCTTAAAATACACTAATGTATACGCATTCTTCTATAACAAGGAGACACTATTGCCAACAACTGTAAAATGGTTATCGAAAATGGAAAAACTATATAAATACTATGATTTTTTTGGCCTACAAACTTAATTTATGCGCAGAAAATCAACAATGAATGGGCATTGCACGCTTTTCGTGAGGGCATTTATAACCGAACATTATTCTGTAAAGTAACCGCTATTTGGAACATAATTTCAACACGGGGCTATACAAAACAAACTGCCATCTAAAACTGCGATCTAATAACACTACTTCTTACCGGCTACACTTTTTTTCTGTTTTCTTAATATTTTTTTCATAAAGCACTCAGTAAAGTAGTAAAGTTAAAGGAACAACACTAAAACCGCATAGTTTCAAAAAGCAATACAAATTATTTGTGCCGGCCCCTTCACATACAATACGCACTGACTGTTAGTGGTTTCCTTAATACTAATCGAATTCTACAAAGACTTACAAGTTTGCTTGCTGCTTATACTATGTACACAAAATATATATCCATTCCGAAACTAGTAATAGTCAAAGTTACCCAAAGACGAGATTCGAACCTCTTCTTTGCAGCAACAACTATTATTGTTTGTTGTGATGGTCGTAAATTTCTTTACAACACTTATTCTTTCAGTCGATAGACAAAACTAATATCCAGACCATTACATACGCACTAACGAGCTACTAAAAAAGAAACTTAAAATTTAGTTTATTGTTGAGAAATGCTTCATAATTGAATATTTACCATAACATAAGGTACATCCTAAACTATTTACAGCCAAAAAAACTGACCAAATTAAAATGTGATGCATTCTACGACAACGAAGGGCATTATAATCTTATAGTAATAAATCTTATACTAAAGAAAACAGACTTACTGTTCAACATGCATAATAAAGATATCAAGACATGTGTGTTTCGTGAATGTCTAACAGTCAATCAAACTCACAAATACACAACAGTAAAGTATTTCTATGTCAGAATATTTACAATCAATCATACGTAATTTGAATTATTAGTACGTTGGGTGGAATTATAATTAACAAACAATAATAAACCGTAAACCTGATTAGCTGCAGAATATTACTTATGCTTACGCAATTTAAGTAGTAGTCCTGAATATAAAGAAACACTAAAATAACCGGAAAGAGGTCCATTCCATTATCTTACTTCCTCTTTCGTTTGCTTCCACCAGCAGCAGTTTCATGAGAAGAATAAGGAGTATTTCCCATAAATGGACTATTTACCGGAGTCATACCCATGGGCGTATTCACTTCACTAACTTCACTCATTCCTTTCCCCGTATTATTTTGGGATTTCATAAGCTTCTCTTTTTCAGTGGTCAGCATACTCTGAAGTTCAGCATCCAAAATTATGTTGGAGGAGTCATCAAAGAAATTTGAGTCGTCATCAGCTAATTCGAACAAACTTGGATTGTAAGAAACAAGTTCATTTCCAATCGTCAAATTCTCCTGCTGACTTCCAGCTAAAATTTAGAATAAAATCATAGAATAATAAAAACAAAATATCGTACAAGTCCAATCGAACGTTCTAAGGGCAAATCAAGTTATTAGACCGTACCAGCTTTAGTATCCGGATTCTCAGCACTTTCCATTCCAAGCATCGTGTGTTCATCAAAAAGCTGAAATATAAACCAGAAAACCAATGCTTATTTGTGTACAACAATGATACGATAATGATAAGATAACGGACAAACTTATAGCAGTCAAGACTGCTTACCCCCAAAAGAGTTTCATTGTCAACATTAAAATCTTGATCCGAAGACAAAAGCTCCCTCAAATTGTTAATTCCACTTTCAACATTTCCAATATGATCATCCAAAGAGGACCTACAAAAATGCATCAAAAAATATAATATTAATATTGCAACAAGCAAGACAACTCCGGAGAGGAATTACAAATACCATGAGATTATTTAAGTTAGGCAAATCGCACTGCGAAAGCGAACTCCTAAACGGATTTTTTACAACACTGACATTTATACTTGACAACATTCCACAACTACAAGTGCAATAGCATGATAAGAAACAGAATCTCTAAAATGAATTTCCCTTTCATCTTTTACATCCATAATAACATCATTTTGGTGTTTTTACTTACACTGGCGATAATCTTGAGCTGAGAATTGGTTTAGCAGGAAGCACTCCATTTCTACAAATTAGTTATTCTCACACATCAAAATGCTTTACAATTTTTAGGCCTTATGGTAATATTCCCAATCGCCACTTACACTAACCCTAACTTTTGATAAAAATAAATTTCCCATAGCAATCAAATATGAAAATTTATTTTAAACCGAAGTTTTGCAAATTAGGGTTTGATCGCCCTAAATTCGATTTAAAATAAATTGTCACATTTGATTGCTATGGAAAATTTATTTTTATCAAAATTTAGGGTTAGTGTAAGTGGCCATTGGGAATATTACCATTAGTAAAGGAAGTCATCTTCATCTCATCATATCATATTCACAAGTATCAATATTCAAATTCAAACACAGTATTGTGCTTCGAAAAAGGCCATGGCCATACGTTTCAATTAAATTATTGGACACGTTCTTTTTCTGGCGAATCATACTTTATACACAAAGACTGACCCGTAAAAAAACAGAGCAATTCATTAACATTTAAAAAAACTTTCACTGAAACAGAACTTTGAGCAAAATGAAAAAGAAAAACTTAAAAGGAAGCTATCAAAAGTATCAAAGAGCTCAATAAAAAACATTTTGTTTGTGTATTTATAGTTCAAACCTGCTGAATCTTTCTTCAGTTGATGCAGCTGAAGCTGTTTCTGCTCCAGTCATCAGTGAAGCATTCATATCGATATTGGCACTAGGACCAGACGCAGGGCTTGAAACATTCGAAAGTGGTGCAGCCACAGAGGAAGGAGGATTGACCTTCATATTCGAATCTGCAGTGCTTAATGTCATGGAGTTCCCTGCTTCGTTCAAATTGGAGTTTGCATTTGTGGGAAGTGTGAGAACCAACTCAACTGGCTGGTGAATTCCTGGCCCGGTAAGAAATAATTTCGTGTTGCTGTCGATTGGATTTCCACTGATCTGATTACTGAGATTTTGTCCGCATGAAACTAAAATGCAAACAAAATTATGCTGAAACAAATCAACTAGTGTTTCGGGTTAAAACATAAAAGTTTCAAGTTCAAAAATATGTACCAGTAACCATCTGGGGCTCAGATTTGACAGTTGAATTTTCTCTTTGTGTAATGCTTTGTCCATCTGATGGAATTAAAGTGTAGAATAAATACGAGTTCTTATGCAATTGAATAAGATCCTATGTATCAATACATCAAATATAGCACTACCACACAACCATAATAGTTCAAATGACTCACTATTCAAATTCTGTTGTTGATTGCCCACAGCAGAAATGGTGGGATTGATAGTTGATGGATCCACGGAAAGAAATACGTTCGAGTTGTCGGGACTTAGTTGCCCCAAAATTGATTCTGGACTTTGATTTTCAGCAACGCCAGGACTGTCAACCATTGGACTGGTGTCGATGTTACAAGCATCAGACAATCGACTTGCATTGTCATCATTTATTAGTTCTTGCTCAGACTCTAATAATTCAGTTACATCATGAATCACGGGACCACGAATATCTATTTCATTTTGAGATCCCTGTAACATTTTTAATAAAGAAAAAAAATCAAAAGACGAATTACAAAGACGATAGAATGTGGGATCACATATAAGATCATAAAAGCTTGAGAAAAAATTCATCTTTCTCCCAAAACTTACATTATTGACTGAAAGTTGCTGCATTCTTCCAATTTTTGAAGGTTTTGTATCCGCAGGATACATGATAGGCATACGTCGTTTGTATGCAAGCCGATTTGACTGGGAGGACATCATACCAACAAGGAACTGAAGAAGCTGTAACACAAAATAATTCATTACACAAATGATGAAGAAATGTCAATACAACTGCAAAGCAAAAGCAAAAGACTCGAAACAGCCATTACTTTACTAACTATTTGCTGCTGTTTGGCATGTTTTTGCCTAAGAGCAGCAAGTTCTCGCCACAATGCTTCATTTTCACGTTTTATTGTTCCCAACTTGTCGTCCATTGATTCCTGACGCCCTTTCATTTGCTTCACATCCATGATAACCTACGATATCAGAAAAAAGATAAATATGATTTGATAAATGTTAGTTTAGGAACGTAAATCAAATAAATATTGAAATTGACTTGCCTTGGTCAAATTCTCAGGACGACGACTTTCATCTCCTTTATTTGTAGGGATCTAAAAATACGAAAAAAATAATGCTCAGTTAACTACGGCAGTTCGTTTAGTGATTGGGAAAACAGCAAAATCAATTTATACCTTCCGTTTAATCAAATCCAAAGATGATTCATGTCCTTTCAAGAAGTAGGGATGAGCAAACTCCATTTCATCTTTGTCAACTTTAAGACCACCTTGCTCTACAGAAACCACCTTGTGGAATCCATCTAAAAATATTCACACATTCATTTATAGTAAACCTTTGGCATAATACATATGCTACAATATGGACAGGGACGTTATTCAAATTTTGTTCAGTTACTTACACATATTCAGTTGACGCACAAAACTAGCCATGTTATTGTGTTTGTAATACAAAGGTAGCAGGTCCCGAGAAAATCTAGCTTGGTGCCTGATGATGAAACTATTTCCATGCTGAAATAAAACACCAAATAAGATTTAAAATTTAATTCCATCGCGAAGCATCGCATATTGTTCTGGAAAATAAAAGGGACCCGAAACTATACTAAACAGCATGAATCTCTGGTTGCCCTCCGATTTTCATCGGCACCATTCAATTTACTCACACTATGTTCCGCATTCTTTACCTCACTCCAACAAATGAGATCATCCGTAGACTCATCGTCGACAAGTTTCCATAATTTAGCAAGAAAGGCTGGAACATGAGTTCCACCGTTTATGCTGGTGTTAACTTCCACAAGAGTATGCATCGTTGAATCTGGGTCTTTCTGCAAAATTATTAATCATAAACGTTTTAAAATGAAAGACAAGTACTCTTTTCCGTACCAATTTTAATAGTTTCAGCAACCACTATGAAAGTATCAAACTGACTAATTGACAAACTGACAACAACAATACCATACCATCGCGGTAATTAATTTTACCTTGTGACCTGATGACATTACTGGGATTTGTCAGACCCGTCAACTTTAGAGTTGGTTGCAAATAATGCTAATAACCAACGGGCTATATGGACCAATCCCTGTTTATAAATACCCCTTGGGAAGCCCGAATCAGTGACAATGACAACCAAAGCACCTACTACAAATTACAACATTTGTTTCAGCCATATCACACAATAACAGCAGCACTGGAGTTCAAATAAGCTTTAATTTATTGCGTCATTGCGTATACAGCCAACAGCAGAGCAGAATACACAATCAAAAGTTTTGAAATAATGGATTCAATTTCGATGATTGATTAGCCACTTCGAATTGAAAGCTAACTATTCCAAATATTTACGACTTGCGACAGTATACATTCAATAAGGTTACAAAATCTCTGTAGATCAATTTTTAGCCCTTTTCCATTGTCTAACTGAATTGGAAGTGGAATCAACAGCTAATTAGTCTAGTGAGCAGTTTAATTTACATTGTAAGTACTAAATTGGTTATACAACACAAAAATATTATCTTACCGAATTCAATGCAGTTCAGTGACAGTTGCAAAATTAAAAATTGATTAAAAAATTTATTCTCCAAATTAGAATCAGCTGAGCCGGAAACAAAATATTTTACTTGACCAAGCTTTCACTTATCGTGCCGTATCACACGTTCACACGGTCGAATTGATTAAGCAAGTTTACGCGGCAAACACAAAAGAAAAATGTCC
>Ga0210040_10001880_pt1 | contig 30696 bp, 34 predicted proteins | sample CryGeyCG12114_NA_FD_185462 | JGI IMG/M metagenome (GOLD analysis project Ga0210040, IMG submission 185462) | Groundwater microbial communities from aquifer - Crystal Geyser CG19_WC_8/21/14_NA (SPAdes) (version 2) | ecosystem: Environmental > Aquatic > Deep subsurface > Groundwater | place: USA...
CCTGCCCAGGCGGGGACAGCTGCTAGTTTTTAAGCTCGTCTTTGGAAGATAGACACGGTGGAGTGCAGATAAAGAACAAAAGTTTTAAGCTACTTAGGAGTTGTGCAATAACTACCTTTGTCGGCAGCTGTTTTTTATTCGGCTCTTCTGATTTTATCTGGGTTTTGCCGAGTATCAAAGACTGCTGCAATGTGAACAGCTGCTGCGTCAACCCAATAAACTATCTTGTAGTTGCCTTCCACAAAATACCTGTATTCTTTCTGTTTGTCGGCAAGTAATGGTTCGCTCTGGCCTATCTTTGGATATCTGGACAGAGAAGATGTCTTTCGTACAATACCTTTGACTAATTTCCTAGCAATTGTGAGGCTGGCTGTTATTTTATAATAATCAAATATATCTTCTAAATGTCCGCTCGCTGTGTCTGTCCATAGAACTTTCAAGTCCATGAGTCAATGTCACTATCCAATTCAAAAATATCTTTCACCCTTCCGCTTGCAGCATCCTCTTCCGAATTTTCTATTATTCGGTTAAAGTCGGCAAGAGACATGGGAGAAGGTTTTTCAGAGTACAGCTTCTTTTTCTCCGTATGCAGTATCTGCTCAAATTTAGAGATAATGTTCTCATTATTAAGGCGCAAAAATTCTTGCACAAAATGAATTTTCCTTGCTTGTAAGTCCATGCTATTGCTCTTTATGTAAAGATACTTAAAATACAGAATACGGAAAATTACATTTTATTGATTTATGCCTTTTGCGTAACGGGCTTTGCTATGCGGCGGCATAGCTGCCGTGTAGGTGTGGTTGGCAGTATTAATTTTATTTTCCACTTACTTCCCAGTTAGTCATAGACAAGCCTTTTACCCAATTCTCTTGTCCAGACCACTCAATGTGTTTAAATATCTCCTCCAAATTTGTTCCATCTGACCAGCTTAACAATTTAATTTTAATCTGTTCCTCCTTTCTATCAATTACCTGACCCATCAGATCAACGTTTTTATATTTAAAGAGACCCGTTTTAATTTGAGTAGAGCTTGTAACTTTTTGACCCACTGTAAAAGAGTTTGCTATTTTCATAAAGTCCTATTTTTTCATCCTATTTTGATATTCTGGAGCATAAGCCTTCTTCCAAAAGTCTTGATAATATGCTACTTGTTTTTCTAATTCTAATTGTTGGTCATTCAATTTATTATAATAAGAGCGAAGAATGATCGCAGACATATCATCGAGATGAAAAATACCTATTGAGTTAGAATACTTTGCTAATTCCTTACCCCGCCACAACCCCCAATTATTCCTGATCCACATTCCAAATCCAAAGTGAAGGCTCGTCAAAATTGTATCGGGACCTGAAACTTGCATTTGTTGCTTAATAGAATTAGGTAGTATTTTGTCTAATTGTAGAAATGCTTCTTCTAAATTTTGGGGTCTATATTTTATTTCTTTTTTACTTAGCTTTTGCCCTGTTGTAGAAGCTATGAATATAAAGAATAATATTTTAATTATAATTAATCTAATCACTATGTGTTTTTATATTCCGCACAACTACCAGCTAGCAGGAACTACTCCTACTATCTGCACTATGGTTGGTGTTATCTAGCTGTAAAGCTTAATTATTTTACTGACTAAATATAGTATATATTTTATACATTCATACTATTTCCTTATTACTTCGGCGTATTGTCCAGCGACTGCCACAGGTATTTGCTGGCTATACTTCGGTAAGGCCGCCAGTTTTCGGCAATCTCCTGCATTTTCAGGCGTAAGGCTTTGCCGGTCTCTTCCAAGTTATAGTGCCTTTTCATGGCATTTTGTATGCCCAGATCATCCACCGGAAACACATCCGGCCGCTCCAGCGCAAACATCAGCAGCATTTCTACTGTCCAGCGGCCTACGCCCTTAATCTGCGTCAGGTGCTTTATGAGCGCTTCATCTTCCAGAGCATCAATGGTGGCGTGGTCCAGGTTGCCGGCGGCTGCAAAAGCGGCCACATTGCGCACGTAGCCGATTTTTTGAAACGATAGTCCGGCGCTGCGCAGCACTTCGTCCGGCGTTTGCTGTACCAGGTGCGGGTGTGGGTAGCTGTCGGGAAACAACTCGATAAACCTCCTGAAAATAACGGCGGCTACTTTGATGCTCAGCTGTTGCGATACAATGGCACTCAGGAGTTTAAAGTATGAATCTTCGGATTTTGAGGGCTTCAGCGGCTGACCCTTGCCGATAATTGCGGCCAGCACAGGATCCTGGGCCAATACAGCCATTATGTCGGAGGCAGGAAAATCTGAAAACATAGTCTTCTTGTTTGCTTGAAACCACTAAGGAAAGAAGATCTTCGGAAAATGAAAAAAGAGCAGAAAGCAACCTGATGATACATCAGAGATGCGTTCTGCTCCTGGGATTGTAAATGAGTAAAATCAGAAGGGAAATGATGAAGGCGCCGAAACCTGCGAAATGCGACAGCCTTACGGTGAGCGCCTATTTTGCGGTGAAAGAATAAACAAACGCGACGCCCACGGTTGCCTGGCTTTTCTTGGTGATATCGCCAGCTTTGTTTTCGAAGAAAGCATCTTTTGTGAGGTCAAGGCGTACTTCGGGCTTCACGTTCAGGTGGCCATCGGCTAATTTAACATTGCCTGTAAGCGTAAAAGCAGTTGCATCAACCGGGCCGAAATAGCGGATGCCGCCGGGATCGGAAAAATACTCGCTGCGCAGGCCAATGCCAAATGTTTCTGATGCCTTATAGTTCAGGTACAGGGCTGCACCTCCCCAGTCAGCATCTTCCGACCAGGGGTCGGCCGGATTTACTTCTGATGTGCCGGTGGAGAAGGAGCCATAAGCCGCATTAATGCCCAGTTTAAAAGCATCATTCACCTGAAATGAAGATGTCAAATCCAACAGGCTGGTATAGGAGCCTTCCGTAGAACCGAAATTGGAGAGCGTATTAAACTCATCTCCGCCAATCCAGTTCACGTACAGGTCAAACCCTGTTAGCGGCGCCACGTGTACTTGTGCTGTAACTGATTTCTTTTTGTTAAAATCGGTTAGGCTGTCCCAGCCGTTTACCACCCCCAGCATCAGTCCCAGGCGGGGGCTGAGTGCGTAATCCAGTTTGGCGCCGGTGTGGTAAAAAGGCCCGTTGCCAAACAGGTAGGAGAGGCTGTAGTTAAAGTTCAGCGGAGCATCAATGAGCTCATACCCGATATGAGTGCCATACTGGCCAATGGTAAAGCGCAGCTTATCCGACACGTCGTAGGCAATATAGGCTTGTTTTATCATTTTGGCGGCGCCTTCGTTGCCGAAGTCAGCCAGATCGGCGTTAGGTCCGAAAATGAGATCAGCCACCACATGCGCTTTGCCATAGTCGTAGGTAAACATGGTTTGTATCAGCCCGACGGAGAAGGTATTATGGTACAAATCGAATACCCGGCCCTGGTTGGTTCGCGACTCCGGCTTATTCAGATTATACTGATAATAGGTGTCCACGTAGCCTGTAATGCCCAGTTCGCCCGGTGGCTTTTCGGTAGGAATGTCCTGTGCAATAACTATATTTGCACTTGTAAAGATGGTTGCTGTCGCAAGGGATAAAAACTTTTTCATGCTGGTTTCTTTTTTGATTAGAAAAACTTGAGAGAAGTGAAAAATAGAGGATGATCCGTTGCAGCTTCGCAAATTGCTGTTTGAGAAGCCGATCAGATAACGGGGAGTTACATCTATTACTAACAGATAAGACAGGCATCAGAAGCTCCTGAGAGCAGCCCTTTATGTTTAGTAAAGCAAGTGGTAGTGTCGCCAAACGCTACCACTTGTCTTTTCTAACCATGTCATTGTTGTTGCCTTTGCTGAAGTTACTCAGCAGCAACGGGCGTATTTTCAACCTTATGTTTGTGAGGCACTGCTATTGTTTCCTGCTCCAGCACACTGGGGTCATAGCCGGGAGCAATAAAATCGGGGTATGCATGCATTTTGTGTTCATGCTGATCCAGTCCTTCTATTTCTTCTCTGGCAGTAACACGAATTCCTACTGTTGCTTTTAGCACATACCACAGTATAAAAGCAAAAGCAAAGCTAAAACTGCCGATTGCCCCGATACCGATCAACTGACTTACCAGCTGGCCTGCACTAGCCAGATTTCCGAACAAACCTACGGCTAGCGTTCCCCACACACCACATACCAGGTGTACCGACAAAGCACCTACAGGATCATCCAGCTTTAGCTTATCGAAAAGCACCACACCCAGCACTACCAGCGCACCAGCTATAAAACCTATCGCCACCGAATCGACTACGCCCATCTGATCGGCTCCGGCCGTAATACCTACCAGTCCTGCCAGTATGCCGTTCAGGATCATGGTATAGTCGTTGGTTTTGAACATGATGAGCGAGAATACATAGCCGCCTACAGCGCCTGCAGCAGCAGCTAAACTCGTCATAACCAACACGCGCGACACAGCGCCAGGGTCAGCAGACAGCACTGAGCCGCCGTTAAAGCCAAACCACCCCAGCCATAGTATAAAAGCGCCGATGGTAGCCAATGGCATGCTGTGGCCCGGAATAGGCTTTATTTTTCCATCCACATACTTGCCCAGGCGCGGCCCGAGCAACAGAATACCTGCAAGCGCTCCCCAGCCACCTACAGAGTGCACGATAGTAGAGCCGGCAAAGTCATAGAAAGGTATAGAAAGCGTTTGCAGAAAGCCGCCGCCCCATTTCCACATGCCTACAATAGGATAGCAGATGCCTACATAAAAAAGTGTGAAAATAAGGAAAGAAGACAGCTTTACCCGCTCTGCCACAGCACCTGAAACAATTGTGGCAGCAGTGGCAGCAAACATTCCCTGAAACAGGAAATCTGTCCAGAAAGTATAGCCGGGATTATAGGCTGATGTTTCGCCGCCATCGGGCAACGGAATCCCAAAGCCGCTAAAGCCAAACAGTTTTCCGGCAAAGTCAGCACCAGGATACATCAGGGAAAATCCCCAAAGGGCAAAGGTTAAGAGGCCGATTGGTGGAATCATACTGTTCTTGAAAAGTATATTCACCGTATTTTTCGAACGCGCCAGACCGGACTCCAGCGTGGCAAACCCAAGGTGCATAACGAAAACAAGGAAGATGGAAACCATCATCCAGACGTTGTTGATTACAAATAAATCTTGTGACATGGCATTACATTTTTAGTTAGAAATTAAGGATATGATTGTTTAGGTAAGGTATCAAAGATTACAAGGCTAATTCGCCGACTTCACCTGTCCTGATGCGGATGACTTCCTCCACATTCATGATGAAGATTTTGCCATCGCCGACACTGCCTGTATTGGCCACACGCAGAATGGTGGTGACTACATCGTCTACCTGTTCTTCGGTAGCGATAAGCTCTATTTTGGTCCGGGGTATAAATCCGACGTTGTAGGTGGTGCCCCTGTAAACCTGTGTGGAGCTGGCTTCAAGGCCAAACCCTTTCACATCGTAGGTCGACATAAAGGGGACGCCTATTTTTGATAATGCTTCGTAAACTTCTTCAAATTTGGACGTTCTGACGATAGCTTCAACCTTTTTCATAAGTCATAAATTTTAGATATGGGTTATTTTAACAGGGGGGTGCTGTTAAATAATAGGTGAAAGTATGAAATGACCCCTTGATAAACAATAGGGGTAGACATAAATTTTGATAAATATTTAATAAACTGGGGTATTAGTTGCAAACTATCTAGCGAAAGGCCTTTTTTGTTGAATAATTGCATTTACTATGGGTGCAGTTACAATGGTCTTAGTGTGCGATAACTTCCACTGCCTGACTGTCACCTTCCGGAATAACCTAAAACCCGCACGCCTGTAGTTGATTTACAGCGCAGGCATTTATGAACTATGATAAAGCGGAGACTACCCTGGAGCAAAGAAGAGCAAACGGTGGTTTATGAGGAGATTACCGGCCGGCTATAACAGATAGGCATGAATAACAGCACCTGCTATAACGTTTCAGAAGAGATGGGCTTGCAAGCTGTTATAGCTCAAAGCAAGTTAAGCTGCCTGCCTAAGACTAAATCGCTGCCGGAGTTTTGAACGCAAAGCCTGCAAGGATAAAAACTGTGGGTAAACAAATTATAGAGGGTGGCAGAACTTACTGGAAAAACTTCAGCAAAGAATACAAATTAAATTCCCCTCCTGGGGGTAGGGCCCCTCGAAAAAGTCAAGGAGGGGTTAGGGGCAATGCCGTCAATTTAAGGAACAAAGGCGAAATCATGCTCTCGCAAAGCCGCCCTTGCTGTGTCTTATGACCAGCAAGTTATTGGTGAGAACACACAGCAACGGCAGCGCTAAAGCTTATGTTGACGGTGTTAGGGGTTAGCGGTGGTTTTTATAATTTGCTTTTTTGATAAGTTCTGTCGCTGTCTATAAAGCCCAATGGGTTCATCAACTGCTGACGAACCCATGGGGCGTTTTATCAGGGAACAATGCCCTTAACACAGATAATGGAACACCCACCTCATTTGCTACAGGTGAAGTATAAACTACTCCACCACTTTAACTACAGGCAGCACCTGATAAAGGTATTAACATAAAGGATAAAATACCATTGCGCAAAGGCCTCTATTAGAAGTTACAAGGTAGTTTCTACTGCAGCCGTGTTCAAAGCCTGTAATACCTTAAGCAGGTGCTGCTGCATCTCGTCTGTTACGTCCAGGTGCGTTACAAAACGTATCATTTGCGGGCCGAAGCTGGCGGCAAGGATGTTGTGCTTCGCGAGCGCTTTAACAAAAGCAGCATCCGTATACTTGTCGTTGAGTTTGAAGATGACAATATTCGTTTCTACCGGCAATACACTATCTACATAGTTGGCCTGAAGCAAAGCTTCTTCCAGTTGTTTGGCTTTGCGATGATCCTGCTGCAGGCGTTCCACATGATTATCAAGCGCATACATACCGGCAGCAGCCAGAAAACCAGCCTGCCGCATACCGCCGCCCAGCACTTTTCGGATGCGGAGGCTCTTTTTGATAAAATCCTTGCTGCCTAACAGCACCGAGCCAATCGGCGCACCCAAACCTTTTGATAGGCAAACGGAGATACTGTCGAAGTATAAGCCATAGGCCTGGGCATCATCGCCGGAGGCAACGAGCGCATTGAACACACGGGCGCCATCCAGGTGCAGGGCCAGGTGGTGCCGTTTGCATACTTCCGAAATAGCCGCAATTTCCTCTAAAGTATAAAAGGCGCCACCACCTTTGTTGCAGGTATTTTCGAGCGACACCAGTTTTGTTTCCGGGTAATGGATGTTGTCGGGCGGGCGGATGTGGGAAGCCACCTGCTGCGGCGTTATTTTGCCGCGCGTGCCGTGCACCAGCGCTACCGAGGCCAGCGAATTAAACGAAATGCCGCCACCTTCATACTGGTAAATATGCGACGTGATATCGCAGATAACTTCGGTGAGCGGCGCCGTATGGGCTTTTATGGCAATCTGGTTGGTCATGGTGCCGGAAGGGCAGAAGAGGCCTGCCTCCATACCAAACAGGGCAGCAGTTTTTTCCTGCAAGGCATTTACCGTCGGATCCTCTCCATAAACATCGTCGCCGACGGGGGCGCTGAACATAGCTTCCAGCATGGCGGCAGAGGGTTTGGTTACGGTGTCGGAGCGGAGATCTGTTATCTGATTCATGAATTTGCTTTTAGAAATACTTTACTTTGTAAAAATAATAACTTAGTTTTGCCGTTCAAATTAAAATTTTGCAACGATGGGAGTTACCAGATTAAAACGTAAAGATCGCAGAAATAAAACCAGAGCAAATAACAGAGTAGCCAAAATTAAGCAACTGTTGCTAACGCCTGTTATTAAGAACGTGGACATGGATGAACTGAGAGCTCAGTTTGGCGAAGCGCCTAAAAATAAGGTAGAAACTAACGAGGCTCCGGCTGAGCAAAAAGAAGAAGCTGCTGCCGAGTAATCCTCTTTGCGGGCATTGCGCCCATGTGCAGGCCGCGGCAGAAACAGCCGCAAGGCGGTTTGCCAGATAAAGATTTCAGGGTGTGTCTGCCATGGCAGGCACACTTTTTTTATGCCCGCTTGCCAAGTTCCAGCACCTGCAAATCACTTATTTTTCCAGCCTCAATAGTAAAGCGCACCATCGTCCTGACTTGATGAAAACCATGTTTGCCGGCTGCGCCGGGGTTTATGTGGAGCAGGTTGTTCCGGTTTTTGTCGGGCATAATTTTGAGTATGTGCGAGTGCCCGGTAATGTATAGCTGCGGCGGATTTTCGTTGATTAGATCGCGCACATCAGGATGATATTTGCCTGGGTAGCCGCCAATGTGCGTCATCAGCACGTCCAGCCTGGCCGCTTCGAAGCGCAGTACCTTCGGGTAGAGTTGCCGGATGTCCTGCCCGTCGATATTGCCGTACACGCCCCGCAGCGGTGCTACTTCGCGCAGCCTGTCTGCCACATCCATACTTCCAAAGTCACCTGCATGCCATATTTCGTCGCGGTCGGAGAGAAGCCGCAGGATTTGATCATCCAGGTAAGAATGAGTATCGGAGAGCAGGCCTATTTTCATGACTAAGACCAGGTTTCCGGCGATTTTCTCCAGTCAGCCAGCGTGCTCATCGCTGATTCCGGAATGTAGCCATTGGTTAAGGCGGCCTCTGTGAGCGCGTTATAGTTGCTGAGGCAGTGCAGCGAAATGCCTGCTTTCCTGAAATTTTCATCGGCCAGAGCAAAGCCATAGGTAAAGATAGCAGCCATACCCAATACCTCTGCGCCGGCTTCCCTTATAGCTTCTGCGGCTTTCAGCGAACTGCCGCCGGTTGAAATCAAGTCCTCTACCAGCACTACTTTTTGTCCTTTCAGCAGGCGGCCTTCTATCTGGTTGCCCATACCATGTTTTTTCGGCTCGGGGCGCACATACAGAAACGGCATTTCCAGCAGGTCGGCCACCAGGGCGCCCTGCGCTATACCTGCCGTGGCCACGCCGGCAATAGCCTCAGCCTCAGCATAATTTTGCTTAATAAGCTCAGCCAGTTGCTGCTTGATGTAACTGCGGATGTAAGGGAAAGAAAGCGTAACGCGGTTGTCGCAGTAAATGGGCGAATTCCAGCCGCTGCTCCACTTAAATGGCTGCGCCGGGCTTAACTTTACCGCCTCTGTTTCGAGCAGGAACGAGGCCACCTGATGTGCTGTGTTCGAAGAATCCATGACCAAATTTACGTAAATATTCTTCCTTTTTGAGCTATCGTGTTTTGTTTCAGGTAATTTCTTCATTGATTTGTGTAAATTTCGGCTTCATCAGAAGCACCCAAACGCATGAACGTTTTCATAAACGATATCCCGCTGATCCTGAAAAAGGCCACGGAGAAGGTGTACAAGCACGAATATGATCTGATCCTGAAGGCTTCGGATCACTTCACCTCCAAAGATTTGGTGGGGAATGTGCTCATTAAAGATGCCGATGCCCAACTGATTGACCGGCTGGTGCGACTGATGGAAGTGAAGAAGCTCAAAAAGCTAAAATCGCTGACGCTGGTGGCTGACAAAAAGAAAAAACTGTTAGCGCACCTCAAAGATCAATTTAAGATTGTGCAGGCAGCTGGCGGCCTGGTGCTGAAGGAAGGCAAAATCCTGATGATTTACCGCCTGGGCGTGTGGGACTTGCCTAAAGGTAAGCTGGAGAAAAAAGAAGCGGTGCAGGCAGGCGCACTGCGCGAGGTGGAGGAGGAGTGCAGCATACAGGTAGAGGTAGTAGACAAACTGCCCAAAACCTGGCACTCTTATGCTTATAAAGGCAAGAAAATACTAAAAAAAACCAGCTGGTTTGTGATGAACTGCACCGACGACAGCCTGATAAAGCCGCAAGCTGAGGAATTTATCGAGGAAGTGCGCTGGATGACTCCTGAAGAAGTAACGGAGGTGCTGCCTAAAGCCTATACATCAATTGCATTTATAATGCGGCACTATCTGCAATCTCAGAAAAACGGAAAGGTATAAACTCATCTACGTTGCCGCCAAAACGGTGAATCTCGCGGATAATGGAGGAACTGATGGCGGCCAGCTGCGGCGAGGTGATCAGAAACACAGTTTCCAGATCGTGGTTTACGTGGCGGTTAGCCTGCGCGATAGTATTTTCATACTCAAAGTCGGTGGTGTTGCGCAGTCCGCGCAGCAGAAACTGTGCCCCTGTTTCACGGGCAAATTCAGCCGTGAGTCCCTTATACTTTTGCACTTTAATAGTTGGCTGATCTGAAAATAGACGCACCATTACTTCATACATGTTCTCCACAGGTATGTAGCGCTGCTTGCTGCTGTTGTTGCCAATGGCCACAATCACCTCATCGAAGAGCTTCGCCCCGCGCATTACCACATCATAATGCCCGTTGGTAAAAGGGTCGAAAGAGCCGGGAAATAAGGCTGTTTTTTTCATATGGCTGATTTGGGATAACTGAATTTTAATTAATTGAATTTATAGGTAACATATTATAAGCTGCGCTGGAATTACTATGGTTTGCTAACGTTTGCTTGAAGAAGGCATCAAATATACGCTTGCTCATAATAGTCAAATTTAGTTCTTTTCTAAAATATACCTGGCAAAGTCTCCAGGCAAAGGTAATAAGTTCTAAATGCCAACAAAGAAGATAAACTAACGGCTTCGCACTGGCAGCTATCTAAAAAAACTACGGCTTTCCCGCAGTATACCTCCGATTACCTTATAATAGATGCATTGTATAACATGGCACTGGAAGAAATGATAAATGTTGTGGAGCCGGATAGTACGTTCAGAACAGGCAAAGCATGGGCCGGTGTCTGGACGCGCGACATCAGCTATAGCATTATACTTTCGATGGCGGCGCTGCAACCACTGGTGGCGAAGTATAGCCTGATGCGCAAAGTGAAAAACGGCCGGATTATACAAGATACAGGCACAGGCGGCGCTTACCCGGTTTCCTCAGACCGGATTGTGTGGGCGGTTGCAGCCTGGGAGTTTTATAAAGTTACAGGTAGTGAGGATTGGCTGAAGGAAGCGGGCATGTATGCCAACGATTTCAGGTATGCCAACGGCAACGGGCCGATTAATACCAGCAACAAATGCGCTATACGCACGCTCAAAAGCGACAATACCTTTGCAGGAACGGTTGTGCTGCCGCAACGCGGAACAGATGAATGGTCGGACTGGGGTTATACCAACACAGTGCAGGTAAAGCTGGAAAAAGGCACGCATTCCATCTCGCTCTCTTTTGAGCCGGCCAACGAGAACATGAATGGCGAAGTAAACCAGGCAATGCTGGATAACATGCGCATCACCAAACTTTAAAATAGTATCGGAGAATAGCTTACTTGCAGAATTTCAGGAGATTTCTATACTTTCAGGTATTCGAACGAAGCGAAAAAGCACAGTTTTAAGCTGTGCTTTTTCGCTTCGTTCGGTTGGAGTATTATACTTGTATCTCCGGAATGTCGCCTTCCACGATCAGTTTGCCTGCTGTGGCGGCTTTTATTGCATCGACTGTAACACCCGGTGCACGCTCCAGCAATTTAAATCCGCCTTCCTCCAATACCTCCAGCACCGCAAGGTCGGTTACAATTTTCTTTACGCAATGCACCCCCGTGATAGGAAGCGTACATTTCTGCAGAAGCTTGGAAGATCCATCGCGGGCGGTGTGCTGCATGGCTACAATAATGTTTTTGGCAGAGGCTACCAGGTCCATCGCACCGCCCATACCTTTCACCATTTTGCCCGGAATCTTCCAGTTAGCAATATCGCCGTTCTCCGACACTTCCATGGCGCCCAGTATCGTCAGGTTTACGTGCTCACCGCGAATCATACCAAAGCTCTCGGCAGAACTGAAAAGGGCAGAGCCGGGCAAAGTGGTAATGGTCTGCTTGCCGGCATTTATCAGGTCGGCGTCTACTTCCTCATCTGTCGGGAAAGGGCCCATGCCCAGCAGCCCGTTCTCCGACTGCAGCACCACTTCTATTCCTTCCGGAATATAATTAGCCACCAGCGTCGGTATCCCGATGCCCAGGTTTACATACATGCCGTTTTCTACTTCTTTGGCTATACGTTTCGCAATTCCGTGTTTATCAAGACTCATAACTTCGTGATTTGGAGATTTGAAGATTTGGGAATTTTAAGATCAAAAAATCACTTCCCATTGTTTACATTTTTTGAGCTGATAATGATTTTGGAAATTATTCTTTTGATAGAAACAAGCTTTTGCTGAAGATGTGCTGGATCAGGATAAGAAGGCGCTTTTTGGCATAATAACAACCAATATTCAGTCTCTTCTGCTTCTTTGGCAGCTATTTTAAACTTATAGATAAAATCCGGCTTGCTTTCCGCATTTTGAGCTTCCCGCACATTTGCCCCAATAGAAGTTCCGCTCTTAAGTAATTGGTTAGAAACAACATATTTTCGCTTACTTTCGAGCTCTTCTGCATAGCGTATAATATCAACAGCAAAGTCAAGCGTTAATGTAAGAATCAGATTATCCTTTGGGGCATCCAAATTTTTAAAATTTACACATCTTCAAATTTTCAAATCCAACCAGGCTACGCCTGTCTTACCGTCCGCTGCTCAATGCGCTTCTCATACTTGTCGCCCTGAAAAATGCGTTGCACGTAAATGCCCGGTGTATGAATCTGATTCGGGTCCAGCGCACCGGCAGGCACCAGTTCTTCCACCTCGGCTACGGTTATTTTGCCGGCGGCGGCCATCATCGGGTTAAAGTTGCGGGCCGTGCCTTTATAGATTAGATTGCCTGCCGTGTCGCCTTTCCAGGCTTTCACAAAAGCGAAGTCAGCCTTCAGCCAACTCTCCAGCAAGTACATCTTACCGTTAAACTCGCGGCTTTCTTTGCCTTCGCCCACTTCCGTGCCATATCCCGCCGGCGTGAAGAAGGCAGGTATACCCGCGCCGCCAGCCCTGATACGCTCGGCCAAAGTACCCTGTGGCGTCAGTTCCACCTCCAGCTCACCCGTCAACAGCTGTCGCTCAAATTCGGCATTCTCGCCTACATAACTGGATATCATTTTTTTTACCTGGCGCTTTTGCAGCAGCAGGCCAATGCCGAAATCGTCTACCCCGGCGTTATTAGAGATGCAGGTCAGGTTTCTGACACCCAGGCGCAGCAATTCCTGAATTGAATTTTCAGGGATGCCGCAGAGCCCGAAGCCGCCCAGCATCAGCGTCATGCCATTTGCAATGCCATTTAAAGCTTCCTGAGCATTTTTTACAGTTTTATTTATCATAGTTGTTGACGTGCTAATGGTTTAATGTGCTGATGTTCTTAAATATGCATTTATAGCAGCACTTTTTTATGGTACAAAAATTTCACAGAAATCAATTCACTATGTCAATATAAACAAAACAAGAGCCATATAAAAGTATAGCTCTTGTTTTTGGTGAAGCTTAAATTGGCTGAACTATGATTTAGGTGACGTGTACTGTAAACAAAGCTCATGCAAAAGTTTAGCATAGCAGCACCTTAAACCACCGACACATTACATCTCCAGCACTTGCTGCGTTGCCTCTTTGTCTTTTACGAGTTGCGCTTTCAGGGCGTCCAGACCGTTAAACTTTTGCTCCTGCCGCAGCTGTTTCACAAATTCCACGGTTATACTTTGGCCGTAAATGTCCTGGTCAAAGTTCAGGATATGTACTTCCAGCGTGAGCTTTTTACCATCTATAGTGGGGCGCACGCCGATGTTCATCATACCCGCATAACGCGTTTCGCCAACCCACACCCAAACGGCATACACGCCATTGGCAGGTATAAGTTTATGCGGCGCAGGCAAGGCCAGGTTAGCAGTAGGATAGCCGATGGTGCGGCCAAGTTTATTGCCTTCCTCCACAGTAGAGGTCAGGTTGTAAGGACGGCCCAGGTAGCGGGAGGCAGTTTCGATATCGCCGCTTTCCAGCGCTTTTCTGATTTTAGTTGAGCTTACGGCTACATCATCAATATCCTGCCGTGGAATTTCTTCTACCTCGAAACCATACTGTTGTGCACGCGCCTTCAGGTTGTCAAAGCTGCCCTCCCGGTTTTTGCCGAAACGGTGGTCATAGCCAATAATCAGCACCTTGGTGTTGATAGCTTTTACCAGAATGTCGGAAATAAAGCTACGGGAGCTGGTGCGCGAAAAAGCCTTGGTGAAAGGTATGATGAGCAGATAATCGATGCCGAAGCTGCTGAGCTCTGCGACACGTTCGTCAATTGTGGAAAGCAGTTTCAGGTCGTTGTCATCCGGAAAGAGCACCAGGCGCGGGTGTGGCCAGAAAGTAATTACAACGCTTTGCCCATCCGTTTCCTTCGCCCGCTCTATCACGCGGCGCAGTATTTTCTGGTGCCCGATGTGCAGGCCGTCAAAGGTACCGCTGGTTACCACAGCATGCTTCAGTTTTGGGAAATCAGCTATATCACGGATTACTTCCATTCGCTTCTGCTAATTGCTGCCGTCTTATCTGCTGCACATCCTCTATCGTCAGGGTATCTGCCAGTTTATACGTGCCGATGCGTGTTCGCTCCAAGGAGCCCAGAAATGCCCCGCAACCTAACCGCTCACCTAAATCATGGGCCAGGCTGCGGATGTAGGTGCCTTTGCTGCAAACTACCCGGAATGTTACGGTGTCGCCTTCTATGGCTGTAATATCAAATGCACTGATGGTGATTGTGCGTGGCTTTAGCTCGGCAGCCTTGCCCTGGCGGGCCAGGTCATAGGCGCGTTTGCCATCCACCATCACGGCGCTATAAATGGGCGGTACCTGCTCAATGGTGCCAACAAAGCTATCGGCTGCCACTTTAATGGCTTCAGGTTTGATATGGCTTATGTCGCGCGTTTCCGTTATGGCTGTTTCGCGATCATAAGAAGGCGTTACTTTACCAAGTATGATAGTGCCGGTATATTCTTTCTCTTGTCCCTGAATCTCGTCGATGCGCTTGGTATACTTGCCGGTGCAAAGTATAAGCAGGCCGGTAGCCAGCGGGTCTAAAGTGCCTGCATGCCCTACTTTTTTCTCACGAATAATGTTGCGCACCTTCTTCACCACGTCAAATGAGGTCCAGTCCAGGGGCTTGTTTATCAACAGTATTTCGCCTGCGGCAAAATCATACGTCATATTTATACTTTTAAGTCAATTCCCATCGCCAGCAGCGCCAGCAGCGCCACACCTAAGGCAATGCGATAATAGCCAAACAACTTAAAACCATACCTGGTAAGTATGCTGATAAAGAAGCGAATAGCGATCATAGCCACTATAAAAGCAACAAAGTTACCTATCAGCAGCAATTTCAGGTCGTTAGGTCTGATTACCTCAAAGCTGTTCTGAATTTTTACCCAGTCAAACTTTACCAGGTCCGAAATTTTGAGGCCCAGCATATCGGTAATAAGTTTATAAGTGGCAGCAGCCAGCATGGTGGGCACAGCCAGAAAAAAGGAAAATTCAGCCGCCGCCTTGCGATTAATGCCCTGCGCCATACCACCGATAATAGAAGCCGCCGAACGAGACACACCCGGAATCATGGCTACACATTGTGCTAGGCCAATAATCAATGCATTTTTATAGCTGATCCGGTCTTCAGTAGCATTTTTGAACCACTTATCTACATAAAGCAGTACCACGCCGCCAACTACCAGCATAATAGCCACTACGGCCACGCTTTCCAGCATTGCATCTATAAAATCGTTTAAGGCAAAACCGATAACAGCGGCAGGTATAAATGCTACCAGCAGCTTTTTGTAAAAGTCCAGGCCTTGCAGGAACCGTCGCCAGTACAGCACCACCACCGACAGGATAGCACCAAACTGTATGTTCACTTCAAAAATTTTTGTGATCGGAAGCTCATTAATGCCCATCAGGCTTGATGCAATGATCATGTGTCCGGTAGAGGAAACAGGCAAAAATTCTGTCAGCCCCTCTACAATGGCTAAAATAATAGCCTGCCAAATGTCCATTTATACCTGCGTTTTGTCTTTTACCAGGATTGCAAAAAGCTCCACCACGAAGCCTGCCAGCACCACAATTGGGCCCAGCGTAATTCCTAAGAAGCCAAGGCCATACTGCTCATCATCCATCGTCATAATAATGAAACCAACAGCCAGCAACACAATGCCAATCAGCATCAGTACATAATTTTTTCTGCCAAAGGCAAGTTTACTTCTTTCTTCCATGGTTAGTATAATTCATCTAATGACATTAGCAGGTATTTCCGAACGGATCTGTATGAGCTCAGAAAGCCAATCACGCAACCAATTACCACCAGCGCACCCATCAGCAGATACGTTTGCTCGTCGTTGCGCAGCAGTTGCAGTTCGTTTACCTCATGATACGCGTACTGCATCAGGGCAAACAGCATGGCTGAAGCGATAAGGCCACTCATAATACCCTGCCAGGTGGCGCGGTTCAGGAAAGGGCGTTGTATAAAATAGGATGTGGCACCTACCAGCTGCATACTCCGTATCAGGAAACGCTGCGAGTAGAGTGCCAGTTTTACGGTATTGTTGATTAGGATAATGACTACCAGCACCAGGATAACGGCGAAGCTAAGAAGTATAATGCTGATTTTCTGAAGGTTGCTGTTGATGGACTGAATCAGGCTTTCTACATACTGCACCTCGTATACGCCGTCTGTGTCCTGCAAATCAAGCTTAATACTTTTAAGCTCGGGCGTGCCGGCGTGGTCGGCGTCAATTCGAAGCACATAAGCATCCCGCAGCGGATTTTCACCCAGCAGTGCCAGAAAATCTTCATTTGTCTCGTTCAGCAGCAGTTTGGCGGCTTCATCCTTTGATACAAAACGCACCTGCGCGGTATCGGCTTTATAAGCCACGTATTCTTTAGCAGCAAAGCTTTTCTGCAGGCGCGCCAGTTGCACCTCTGTCAGGCTTCGGTCCAGGTATACCTGCATTTCTATACTTTCCTTTACATTCTCCGAAAGTTTATTGGCATGTATGAGCAGCAGCCCGAAAACTCCGATAACAAACAGAGCCAGCGAAATACTGAACACGACCATGGCGTGCGGGTAATTTCCAAGTTTCTTTTTCCTGATAGATTTGCGTTGTTTTGCCATAACAGATGCTTGCTCACAAAAATAGAAATATTATTTAACAATGTAGAGAGGCAGGGGCTTTTAAGGCGCAACAACATTACAAATTAAGCCTTGGATCCGAATCAAGTATAATCTGCTCGCGGGGCACTTGTCTGCTGCGCGGCCTGTTGCGGGTAAAAATCTCCCGGAAGCTGTCGAAGCGCTTGGTATGCAGCACGCTTATACTTTGCCTGGTGGTAGAGCCGCTGGCACCCAATCGTTGCGGAACCGTATTATACTCCAGCCGCAGCCGCAATTCACCGCTCTTCGTCAGGTAATATTCCGCTGACCAATCTCCCTGGTATCCGTTTTCGGAGGAAGTGCCGTCGGTGGAAGTGCCGCTTCCGATGCCAGCCTCGCTGGTAATGCGCAACCTGCCTTGCAGAAAAGTATAACTCAGCCTTACCTGTAACGCAGACAGGGCATTCTGATCGAGCGCACCCAGGCCAATATCTATTTCCAGGTTGTTGTCGATGTTGTTGAGGAAGTTGCCGAGCTGGCTGGAAAGCAGGCTGCCCAGGCTGCCGCCCACGGCTACGGCGCCGGCGCCCTCTGCGGCAAAGGTGCCCTGCGGCGACAGCCGTTGCAGCACCAGCAGGCTAAACACCTGCCTGTTCAACTCGCTTTCGTCGTTTTTGATGGAACTGATAAGGCTCGATAGCGTAATTTGTACATTTTGCGGCAGCTGGTCGAAGCTCATACCCAACTCAATCTGCGGACTGAGCAACTGTCCGTTTAAATCAATTACTGCTGTTATAGGATAGCGGCCCTGCAGTACCCCCGTTTCGTCGTTTGGAATTAAGCCACTCAGTGAGGCCATTTGGGTATAGGTCGCGGTAATATTCATCATGCCACCCAGCGGATCGCCGTTCCAGGTGATGGTGCCCCCGGGACTGATGTCAAATTCACGGGTTACGAGGCCTTCCAGCAGGTTCAGGTTGTAGGCACCTTTGGTAATCTCGAAAGTGCCAAACATGTTAAAGTCGCCGCGCGTGTCGATGGTCATACGGATATCGCCGTTGCCGGAGCCCCGGATTACGTCGCCCGTCGTGCGGTCGATGATAATATCAAAATAGGCATCGTCTGTTACACCTAAGTTAAAATTCAGGTTGATGCCTGAGAGATCAACCTTGTTCTGTTCCACGGCCACCGCTGTACCGGTGCTGTCTGTTTGGTTGTGGTTTACAAATTTGATGAAATCTTTGCGGGCCACCTCCGTCTGGTTGTCCAGCGGCAGCACAATGCGGGTGTTTTCGTTGCTGCGGGCATCTACGTTCACGTTCAGGTTTGCTACCGGGCCCAGCACGCTGGCGGTGCCGGTGGCAAAGGCGGTGCCGTAAAACAATTCGTTTTGCTCGCTGGTAGTATTTAATATCATAAAGTCGGTATAACGCGCCTCCAGGTCAATTACCATGTTCTGAAAACCATCATGCGCGATACCACCCGAAACAGTGGCTTTATGTCCATATACATCCTGCAGTTGGGCGTTGCGGAAACTGATGCTGTTGGAGCCAAAGTATACCCGGTCGGTAAATTTATAGGTGGTGTTCAGATAATCGAAAGTAAACTGCCCGTTGTTAACCATTACAGAACCTTTCAGGATAGGGTAATCGAGACGGCCCAGAATCCGGATGCGGCCTTCCATACCGCCATCCAGGTTCGACATAATCGAGTTAAGTACCGGTTCAGCCAGCTTCAGATTCGCATTATCCATTACTGCCAGCAGATCCAATTGGTCTTCCGGTGCCTGCGGATTATAGTTGCCCGTTACCGAAAGCACTTTTTGGCCATTGCGCACAATGCCTGCATCTATCACTGCCTGCTTAAGCGTGTTGTTCCAGTTGGTGCTTCCGTTCACGTTGCCGATGTAAATATCATCCATCAGAAAGGAATCCACCTGCATCGAGGCGTCGAGCAGGGCCTGGCTATACACATCCTGTGCTACTACCTCCGCATCCAGTCTGCCGGCAATGTTCATGGCAATGAGCGGGTTGAGGTTACGCAAATCAAAGTTCTCCACGTTCAGCACCAGTTTGCTGTCCGGCGCATCCGATATCGTGCCTTGTGCGCTGATAGTCTGGTTCTGATTGGAGAGCACGAAATTTTCGAAAACCAGCTTGCGGCCGTTATCACCTATATACAATGTATTACCCGGATTAAAAACCCAGGGATTTTCGCGCAGCGTAATGTTAGATTTATCAAACACTACCTGCACCTGGTTCTCCAGAAAGTTAAGGTCACCTGTAATTATAGCGCGGTTACTTTGTTCTGGCTGCTTTAAACTGGTGGCGAAATTAATGGTGCGTTCGTTCCAGATGCCTTCCACATAGAAATCCTGCGTTTCGCCGGCGCTTGGCAGCACCTGCCTGGCAGAAGTAAACAGGGCAGAAGCCAGCACATCAGGGTTTTGCTGCAGCTTGGATGTGTTAAGCTCCAGCTTGTTGCCGTACAGTTGCAAGTCGCTGTATTGTATCGTGTCCAGGATGGCATATGCCTCCAGAATAACAGTGCTGCTGTGCCGGAAAGAGCCCTCAACTTTCGAGAAATCGGAAATCATTAATTCCGGCATAAACAGCTGCAGCAATGGGGTGATATGCTTCAGGTAAATGTCGTAACTCAGGGCATATTCGTCTGTGTTGGTGTTGGGTTTGCGGCGGTAATAAGCTGCTGTGGCTGCCTCGTCGCTCTTGAAGTTAAGCTCATATTCCTGTGCAAGTTGCTGCAAATCATTCAGGAGGGTAGAGTAATCAAAATTGCCATTAACGTTTAAAGCAAGCAGGTCGGAGCTGAGTTGCAGGCTACGTTGTCCGTTTTCTATCTCTGAATGAATAACAACAGAATCGATTGGCAGCGTTTTTCCATTATAAGTAACATAGGCGCTGTCGAACCGGGCCGCGCCTTCAAAAGCATCCAGTTGCAGGCCTTCAAAATCAAGATCGGCCTCGGCGCTGATAATAAGCGGCTGTTTAGTAAGGTGTAGCGCCTGCAGGTTTATCCGCTCCAGGTCAGCTACAAGGTTAAAAGCTTTTTTACCGTGGGCCATACTTACCGATCCGTCAGCCGTGAATGTCAGGTTTGGGTCGCTGGAAGACACCTTGCCGGTAAATGTCTGATTCCGGAGGTTGCCCTTCGCCACAATGTTTTTATAGTTATAATCTAGCAACTGCGCTTGGTTAATAGTCGCATCCAGGGTCAGGTTGGCATCCTGCAGTGTAAAACCTGAGCCGGCCACACGGCCTGCCAGCGACACGGTTCGGATTTGATTGGTGTTGAGCAACCTGCCGATGTTAAACCCGCTGGTTTTAAGATAGCCTTTGTAGGAGGAAGCTCTGGTGTTATCGTCTATTTTCAGGTTGATGTCTGATTGCACGTTGCCAAGGGCGGTGGCAAAACTGCCGTTAGCAACAAAATCATCATAAAAGCCCAGAAAACGCCCTTCCAACTGCACCGTTCCGAGCCTTGCTGCTACTGCATAGACATTCGCGGGTAAAAACTGCCTGATATCGCTGGCATTGATGGTGGAAGCTTCCAGGCGCAGGTTGGCAAATGTTTCCTTTGCGTTGGGCAGTCCGTCAGCGCTAATGTTCCCGACTATGTGTGTGTGTTGCCCATACTTCAGGTCTACGTTTCGGGCAGAAAAATCCTTTACCTTTCCCTTAAACTCCCCGGAGCTTACCAGCAGGTTTTCATCATACGCTTTTAACTGCGGAGCAAAAGTGGCAATGTCCTTCGAATATAGCTTGGAGTTGTGGAGGTTGATAGTCATTGTTACACTATCAGTAAACTCCGTAAAGTTACCAAACCGGTTGTAGTCGAAGCGCACATAGTTCTGCAGGTTGCTCTTGTTCAACTTCAAATCCAGCGAATCAAATTCCAAGAAGGTTGGCGCATACGTCATGCGTGTGTCGAGGTTATGCAGATTCGTGTTGGAGAGCGTCTCGGTGGTGCTCAGGTCAGTGATTTTTACTTTGAGGGTATCTTCCAGCACAAATTCATCAAACTTGCCTGATATGCTATCGAGGTGCAGGTGGAAATAATCCATGCCCGTATCGGCACGTGGTTTGTTGAAATCATCGTAGGTGAAGCGGCCGTTTTTAAGTATAAGCTGATCTATGGAGAAATCGAACGGCTGCGAGGTTTTGGTAGAGTCTTTTACGATGAGCTTGTTCAGTGCACTGATAAAGGTACTCAGGTTGAGCGAGTCGGTGCCTTCATACTTCACAAGGCTGGCACGCGGTTGCTGCAGCTCCAGTGTAGCTATACTTAGCTTGTTCGGATGAAGTATGGAGAAGGCGCTGATGTCAGCCTCGGCTCGGCCTACAAAAAACATTTCACCGTCGTGCCGATCCAGCACACGTACCTTTTCAAGTATTACTTTGCTGAAAAACTCGATGTCCACGCTGCCGATGGTTACCTGGTGGTTCAGCGTTTCAGATAAGTATGCCGCCGCTTTATGTGCCAGCTTTGTTTGCACCGATGGGAGCCGGATAGCTACAAAAGCAACAGCAAAGAGCAGCAAAAGGAACAGGAAGAGCCCTAACACTATTTTTAGAAGCGCTTTTCCTATAACTTTGAAGTAATTTATTGACTGTTCTTTTTCCAAAAGATGACTGAACCTACAATTTTAGCAATAGAATCTTCCTGCGACGAAACCGCTGCCGCCGTAATACGCGGAGGCAAAGTGTTGTCGAATATTATAGCTACCCAGGCCGTACACGAGCAGTATGGCGGCGTGGTACCTGAACTCGCTTCCCGGGCGCATCAGCAAAATATCATACCAGTGGTTTCGCAGGCGATGCTTGGGGCAAATGTAACGAAAAATGAGCTAAATGCAGTTGCCTTTACCCGCGGCCCCGGCCTGCTTGGTGCGTTGCTGGTGGGCTGCTCTTTTGCCAAATCTTTTGCGCTTGGCCTGGGCATTCCGATTATCGAAGTAAACCACATGCAGGCACATATTCTGGCCCATTTTATTGATGATCCGAAACCATCTTTCCCGTTCCTGTGCCTGACTGTGAGCGGCGGCCATACCCAGATAGTGCTCGTAAAAGATCACCTCAACATGGAAATAATCGGGCAAACCACTGATGATGCCGTAGGCGAGGCTTTCGACAAAACTGCCAAAATGCTTGGCCTGCCTTATCCTGGCGGCCCGATGCTCGACAAAATGGCTGCTCAAGGCGATCCGGAAGCTTTTACGTTCCCGGTCGGCAACATGCCCAACTACGACTATTCGTTCAGCGGCATCAAAACGGCTGTGTTATACTTCCTCAAAAATCAAACGAAAGAAAACCCGGATTTTGTACAGCAGAACTTAGCAAATATCTGCGCCAGTGTACAACACACGCTCATCAAAACGTTGCTGAAGAAAGTAGTGCAGGCAGCCAGAGATTTAAGTATAAAAGAGATTGCCATTGCCGGCGGCGTTTCGGCCAACACAGGTTTGCGGCAGGCATTGCAGGACGCTGCCGTTAAGTATGGGTGGAATGTATACGTTCCGGCTTTCCAGTATTGTACCGATAATGCAGCGATGATAGCCATGGCAGCTCATTATCAATATCTTAAAGGCGATTTTACTACGCAGTATGTAAGTCCGGAGCCGAGGCTGAGAATCTAATTTGGTTTTTCGTTTATCGTTGTTCGTTTTTGGGTATAGGCACAACTGAAAGAATAGACAGTTTACTACCTGCTCTTTCGGATTGTAAATCCTCGTATGAACAACTTCGGGATTATAAATCCGGAAGAGCAAATAGCAAGTATAGAACAAAATTATACTATGAGACGAAAAATTATAAACGAACAACGAAAAAAGACGATACAGCCCGGCGAAACCAGAACATACATCAAGTGTGTAACTTCCGCAGACTTTGCGCGGTTTGAGGATGGGGTGGTACATGCGGTTTGCTCCACGTTTTCACTGGCTCAGGCCGCCGAATGGGCAGGCCGTTTGTTTGTGCTTGATATAAAAGAAGCGGATGAGGAGGGGATAGGCACCAGGTTGGTTATCAACCATAAATCGCCTGCTTTTGCGGGTGAGGCGGTGGAGATTGTGACTACGCTTACCAGGTATGAAGGACACGAGCTAACATGCTGCTTTACAGCCAGCGTAGGAGCGCGTTTGGTGGCCGACGGAGAAACAGGGCAGAAAATTTTGAAAAAAGAAAAATTAGCCAAAATTTTGGCTTCTAAGCAAGTTTAAATGGCGAAACAGCAGAAAGACAGGATTCAGAAGTACGTAAACATTGTGAACCGCAAGGCTTCCTTTGAATATCAGTTTCTGGACAAGTATACGGCAGGCGTTATGCTGAAAGGCACCGAAATAAAATCGATACGCGAGGGCAAGGTAAACATGCAGGATGGCTATTGTGTGTTCCAGAATGGGGAGTTGTGGCTGTATAATTTACACATTGCCACTTATACCGAAGGTACGCACTACAACCACGAGCCGCTGCGCACCCGCAAACTGCTGCTCAACAAAAAGGAACTGCGCCGGCTGGAGGGCAAAGCGGAGGAGCAGGGCGTTACCATCATTCCCACGCGCGTGTTTATCAACGACAGGGGTTTTGCTAAAGTAGAGATTGCACTGGCACGCGGTAAGAAACTGTACGACAAGCGCCAGGACATCAAAGAGAAGGACGTACGGCGGGAGATGGAACGCAGCGACTATTAGAATTTGGAAATGTGTAGATTTAAAAACGTTTTCTATTTCTTCTTCTGATTTCCAAAGTATAGTTTCCAGATTAAGACATTCTTGAATTTTCAAATTATCACATTTCCAAATCTTCAAATCAAAAAAGGTGGACTACGGAATTTGCATGTTGAGCCTAGTGCCTTTGCGCGCCGAAACCTCTGATAAAGCGGAACTGGTAACGCAACTGCTTTTCGGGGAATGCTATGAACTGGTAGACAGGCAGGACAACTGGCTGTATGTGCAGCTGGCTACTGACGGCTATCTTGGCTGGATTGACCACAAGCAGCACACGCTCGTTTCGGCTGCATATTTTGCGGAATGGCAGGCGGCCACGCATCCGCGCGTTACAGATTTGGTGCAAATCGTGCGCAATGCTGAAACCCATATTCCTATCGGCATCGGCAGCTATTTACCTTTTTTTGATGGTGCAGCTATCCGTATTGGTGACCAACGCTTTCGCTATGATGGCCGCGCATCTGATCCCACGGCTAGGGCAACTGCCACGCAACTTGCAGAAGTGGCGAAAAGCTTTCTGAAAGCGCCATACCTCTGGGGCGGTAAATCTGTCTTCGGCATCGATTGCTCAGGCTTTGTGCAGCAGGTATACGGCATTTGCGGCTATCAGCTGCCGCGCGATGCCAGCCAGCAGGTAAACCATGGGCAGGAGGTGCACTTTGTTACCCAGACGCAGCCCGGCGATTTAGCCTTTTTTGCCAACAATGAGGGCCGCATCACACATGTAGGGCTGATGCTGGAAGAGCAGAGGATTATGCATGCGCATGGCGAAGTCCGCATCGACACCTTGGACCACAACGGCATTTACAACAGCGATTTTAAGCGCTATACCCACCAACTCCGGATCATCAGGCGCATCTTTTAAAATTGTGTTGCTTTTTCTTGCGATTTATACTATAATAGTGGATTTTATTCCCGTAGAAGTTATAGCGTAAATGCGAGAGCAGCCATGAAAGATAAAGTTCTAATCCTGAACCAAGACTTCAGCGCAATAGCCGTTTGCACGGTGCAAAAGGCTTTTCTGCTAGTATACCTAGATAAAGCTGAAGCCGTGTCGAATGCTGACGGAGCGTTCCTGCACTCCGTTAGCTGCACATTTCCGGTACCTTCCGTTATCCGCCTGCAGCGGTATGTACGGGTGCCTTATTACGGCATAGCCCTGAGCCGCCATAACGTCATGCGCCGCGACAACTATAGTTGCCAGTACTGCGGCGCTGTCCGTAACCTTACCCTTGATCATCTGCTGCCGCGCTCAAGGGGAGGTGCCACCAACTGGCAAAACCTGATAACAGCCTGCTCGCGTTGCAATGCCCGCAAAGGCAACCGCACGCCCGAGGAAGCCGGCCTTAAACCGCGTTCCAAGCCGGGCAGGCCTTCGCTGCAGTCGTTTCTGCAACTGCACCTTACGCCCCAAAACAACGACTGGCGCGTATACCTGGGCATGGAGCATTAAGTATAAAGCGAAAGAGTTTGACTACAAATTACTTAGAATTGCGCCTTATCATTTTATTTTCTGCCGGTCTGCTTGCTAAACACCCAGATTATAGCTGGCTTTTTTTCTAAAAATTTATTATTTTTGCGGTTCATTCGAGTGAATGGCCCTGATTTGCTTCAGGAAATGTAAAACCAAATCAAATCAGCTGATTGCTCTGGGCTGGTGGCTATGCAAGAGCAGTAAAAAATTTATGAGTAATTCTCCAGAAAATTTTGATTGGGACAAGTTTGAGACCCAAGGTTTCGGTGGCGGCTACAGCAAAGATGAAAAAGCCGAAATGGAACAAATGTATGAAACCACGCTGACTACTGTACAGGAGCAGGAGGTAGTTACCGGAGTTGTGGTAGGCATTACTGACAGAGATGTGATTCTGAACATTGGTTTCAAATCTGACGGCTTGGTAGCTATTTCAGAATTCAGGGATTTGCCTGAACTGAAAGTTGGTGACGAGGTAGAAGTATTTATTGAAGACCAGGAAGATCCGAACGGCCAGCTTATCCTGTCCCGCAAGAAAGCGAAAATTGTTAGCGCCTGGGCTAAAATTTACGGCGCACTAGAGCATGACAACATCCTGGAAGGCGTGGTAAAAAGAAGAACCAAAGGCGGTCTTATCATGGATCTTTACGGTGTGGAAGCATTCTTGCCAGGTTCTCAAATCGACGTGAAGCCAATCCGTGACTTCGACGTGTTTGTAGGCAAGCGCATGGAAGTGAAGGTTGTGAAAATCAACGCCGCTTTCGACAACGTAGTAGTATCGCACAAAGTGCTTATCGAGAAAGACCTTGAGAAGCAGCGTGCCGCCATCCTGAACAACCTCGAAAAAGGTCAGGTGCTGGAAGGCGTTATCAAGAACATGACAAACTTCGGTGTGTTCATCGATCTTGGTGGCGTAGATGGTCTGCTGCATATTACAGATATTTCATGGGGACGTATCAACCATCCGGAAGAGGTGTTGAACCTTGACCAGAAGTTGAACGTGGTAGTGCTTGACTTTGACGAAGACAAGAAGCGTATCTCCTTAGGTATGAAGCAACTGACGCCTCATCCATGGGATGCTCTTCCTGCTGAAATTGAGGTTGGTTCCAGAGTAAAAGGCAGAATTGTAAACGTAGCTGATTATGGCGCCTTCCTGGAGCTGATGCCAGGAGTGGAAGGCCTGATCCACGTTTCGGAAATGAGCTGGTCGCAGCACCTGCGCAACCCGCAGGACTTTATTAAGCAGGGCGATGAGGTGGAAGCAGTAGTGCTGACACTGGACAGACAGGAGCGCAAAATGTCGCTTGGCATTAAGCAGCTGACTGAAGATCCGTGGACAAAAGAAGATGTGCTGACCAAGTATGGCGTGGGCACCAAGCATACTGGCATCGTGCGCAACCTGACAAACTTCGGATTGTTCCTGGAACTGGAAGAGGGCGTTGACGGCCTGGTACATGTATCAGACCTTAGCTGGACGAAGAAAATCAAGCATCCGTCTGAGTTCGTAAAAGTTGGTGATAACCTGGATGTGATTGTGCTGGAGCTGGACGTTCCGAACAGAAGATTGGCGCTGGGCCATAAGCAACTGGAAGAAAATCCTTGGGATACCTTTGAGTCTGTATTTAATGTTGGCTCGGTGCATAGAGCTACTGTATTGGAGAAATCAGACAGAGGCGCTACACTGGAACTGCCATACGGCATTGAAGGCTTTACTTTCCCGAAAGGACTGACTAAAGAAGATGGTTCTCAGGTAGAAGTTGGCGACAGCTTAGACTTTCGGGTAACGGAGTTCTCAAAAGATGATCGCAAAATCATACTTTCGCACACAGCGGCACACTCTGAAGTAGATACAGCCAGAACGGCCAGAGCAACCAAGAAAGCAGTTCCTGGTGAGAAAAAAGAGGTATCTAAAGCTCCTAAAGTTCAGAAAGAGGCAGACCGCTCCACCCTCGGAGACCTAGATGCACTTTCTGCCCTGAAAGAAAAGATGTTAGGCAATGAGAAAGAAGCCGGCGTGAAGAAGCTAGAGGAAGCTGCTGCCAAAAAGCAGCAGGATACCGACGACAGCGATGACGCATCTGCTGAAGAAGACAACGCTTAAGTATAAGCTTGTTATAATATAGAAAGGCCCCGGCGCAATCCGGGGCTTTTTTATGCCCGCTTGTTTGCTACTGTTGCACCAGGCGTCCCATATCCATATACAAAGCTGGTGATTTACGATAAGCCCCTTCTCATCGGGCAGCAGCAGATAGCCATAGTCATAGCAGAAACTGAAAACCTGAGTTCGATTAATAAATTAGGCAAAAAAGAAAGCCAACCATAAGAGAAGTGGCTATATTTAAGTATCTGACGCTTAAACAGCTAAAGCCTCCTCTCTATGATTGACTACGCTAAAGTTACGGAAATTTTCTGCCTTGTGGATGAGTTCTGCCAGAAATTTGACGCCACCACCGCGCCTTTTCTGCTGAGCAGTCCCTCCAAGCGCCCGCCCATTATGAGTAAGAGCGAGGTGATTACAATCTGCCTGCTGTTTCACCTGGGCGGCTTCAGGTGCTTTAAGCACTTCTACCTCTTCTACGTGCAGCGCCACATGCAGGGGGAGTTCCCCCGCACCGTCTCCTACAGCCGCTTCGTGGAGCTGAGCCAGAGCGTGCTTTTGCCCATGGCCGTGTTCCTGAAAACCTGCTGCGTGGGCCGCTGCACGGGCATCTCTTTCGTGGACTCCACCCCCATCAGGGTCTGTAATAACAAGCGCATCAAAAGAAACAGGGTGTTCAGGGGCATCGCCCAGGTGGGCAAGTCCACCATGGGCTGGTTCTACGGCTTCAAGCTCCACATCCTCATCAACGACAGGGGGGAGATCCTCAGCTTTGCCGTCACACAGGCCAACGTGGATGACCGGGAGCCGCTCAGCAGCGAGGGTTTCCTCAGGGCCGTCTTCGGCAAGCGCTTCGCCGACAAGGGCTACATCTCCCAGCAGCTCTCCCAGATACTCTTTGTCGACGGCATCCACCTGGTCACCGGCATGAGGAGCAACATGAAAAACAGCCTGATGAGCCTCTCCGACAAGATTATGCTCCGCAAGCGGTCTGTGATAGAGACGGTAAACGATGAACTGAAGAATATCTGTCAGGTGGAGCACTCCCGCCACCGCTCCTTTGCCAATTTCCTCACCAACCTGATGGCAGGCCTGATCGCCTATTCTTTTCTGCCTAAGAAGCCGGCTGTCTCAACTAGTGTCAGCAACTCAAGCTCCTTAGAAATCTTATGATTAATTGAACTCAGGTTGTAAGTGAAGCTCTTTTGGGTGCGGTAGAAGTGCGTATGGTAGCGAAACTTGAAACCCTTTAGTTACAGCAATTGCCTGCTAATGGTAGTTTTACCCTCCGGGCTGACCTGCCGCATTATGCTACGGTTTCGGCGGAGTATCGAATTTATTTTTATCAGAAGCAACTCCCCTTTATCGCTGTTTCTTTTGCGGCTGTTGTGCAGGAAACGGCATTGGTCAGAGCAATATTTCTTGTCAATGCGGCCTTTCATGCTACTGCCACGTTCAGCACAGGTTATTTCTGGCATAGCTAACCGTGTTTATACGCGTGTATCTCTGTCTATACACGCGTATAAACATGGTTACAGCTTTAGAAGGTTGTATTTTTGGTTTATGGTAGCCTATAAATCAATTTCTTACGGTACTAGTGAAACGGTGGCGCTGCCTGCAAGTACAGCCAGCACCTGGACGGCAGGCTCATGCAGAGCAGCGTGGCCCGCTGGCAGAAGGAAATAAAGTGCTATGCGCTGCCTGTGGGCGGGCAGCACAGACAGGTGCTGGCCGGTGAACTGCAGGGAGCCGGATGGCTGTGGCTAAGCCAGGAGCTGCAGGTAAAGGACGTAACTTTGATGCGCGCACTCTGGGAGCAGGCCTACGAAAAAGAAAATGATTACTGAGTTTCCCCAGAAAAGTGGAAGGTTAGAAAAGGTTATGCAGCCAGTGCATATTGATTGCTGATTTCAAATTCCTGTGGGCTTACATAGCCCAATGCTGAATGCCTTCTCCTTCTGTTGTAGAAGACCTCCATGTACTCAAAAATATCCTGCTTTGCCTGCTGTCGGGTTTCATATTCCCTATGGTAGACCAGTTCCTGTTTTAGGGTAGCAAAGAAGCTTTCTATCACAGCGTTATCATAACAGTTGCCCTTCCTGCTCATAGAACAGGTGATTTGCCGGTCCCTGAGCAGTTTCTGATAAGCGGCACTGGCATATTGGCTTTCCCGGTCAGAGTGGTGGAGCAGCCCTTGTGGCGGCTGGCGCGCCTTCAGCGCTATGTTCAGGGCATTGATGACCAGCTCCTTTTCCATCGTCTCCTGCATAGACCAGCCGACTACTTTTCTGGAGAATAGATCCACTACTATCGCCAGGTATAGCCAGCCTTCCCTAGTCCGGATGTAGGTAATGTCGGTGACCCACTTTTCATTAGTCCTGCTGGCTGAAAACTCCTGATTAAGCTTGTTTTCTGCCACTGGCAGGCGGTGCCTGGAATCAGTGGTAACCGTAAACCTTCTCTTTCTTTCAGCGGCAATGCCATGGGTTTGCATCAGGCGTGCCACTTTGTTTTCTGAACAACGGATCCCCTGGCTCCTGAGCTCATAGTAGACCCTGGGGCTGCCATAGCGCTGGCGGCTCTGCCGATGGATTTCCTTTATCTTGCTGACGATCCGGCCGTTCTCCACCTGGCGCTTGCTCTCCGGCCTGGTGAGCCAGGCGTAGTAACCGCTCAGCCTAGCCTGGAGCGCCTGGCAGAAACGCTCCAGGCAATATGCCCCACTGTGCTCCCTGATAAAGTGGTATCTTACCGGGAGCGGCTGCTGAAGATACCGACTGCCTTTTTTAGAATCTCTACCGTCTCCTTCAGGCGCTGATTCTCCCTTTGCAGCTGTCGCAGCTCCTCGTCCTGGACATGTCCCTTGCCTGGAAAAGCTTTTGCGCCTGCTTGTGCTGCCTCTTTTTTTCAGCGCCGCAGCACACTTAGATGCAGCCCCAGGTTTCGGGCTGTTACAGTGGTGTTGCCACTCTCCCGGGCCAGCCGGGCAGCCTCTTGTTTAAACTCCCTGGAATACTCCTTCCTGTTAGTCATAGTACCTATAGGTTAGATCAAGTTAAATATACTCTTTTCTAACCTTCCTCTTTTACGGGGGAAGTCCAAGGCTATTGTCAAGAAGATGATGGAGGATGAGATAAAGAAGCATCTTCTTTTCAAACCCCCTCTAAAAGTAGAGTACTTAGACCCTTCACAACTATAGTATTGCTTAGTTGTTTATCAACAAAGAAGCTTCTTTTATTTTACTAGGTTGTGTTGACAATTAAAGTAAAAGGGTGATTGCAGCAGCCAAATGCAAGAAAGCTAAGAAAGATGCAGCGGTTTTATCGTAGCGGGTGGCGATGCGGCGATAGTGTTTAATTCTGTTAAAGA
>Ga0210040_10001881_pt1 | contig 30685 bp, 14 predicted proteins | sample CryGeyCG12114_NA_FD_185462 | JGI IMG/M metagenome (GOLD analysis project Ga0210040, IMG submission 185462) | Groundwater microbial communities from aquifer - Crystal Geyser CG19_WC_8/21/14_NA (SPAdes) (version 2) | ecosystem: Environmental > Aquatic > Deep subsurface > Groundwater | place: USA...
AAATGATACTGGCTGGCAATGAAACTGGCAGAAATCGGGCTCATCTCAAACTTGTCAACTTTGGAAACAAATGTAGTTTTGAAGCAAAATGGAGCCAACATTAGGATTTTCATTAGTATAAATGATATTCTAAATAGTATGAAATAGTATTTTGAAAATTGAATGTTTGTTTTAAATTGAACAAGTAGATTGGCTAAAGTCTAAAGTATTTGTCTGATCTTGGGCCCCCTTGAACGTCAGTTTCAGAAAGTATATAGCCAGAGACATATAGCTAAAAGTAACCTAACCATAAAGTTAGTTGCAAGAATTTGTACATAGCAGCCATAGCAGCGTTCTGCAGCATGCATAGACTGAAGATTCACACGAAACACAAAGGTTTTTGAGTTTAATTTCATTGTATAAGAATTGTACAAGTTTTATTAAATGTGTCTACTTTCATTAATTTTTAATCTGTGGGACAAATTGGATCCGTGAAACGGGTGGAGGTTAGTGGACATTAGAAACCAATATTGATTGTTGAAGGGGAAGTTTAAGATTTGGAGGATCTTGGGGATTATTTTGAATCGAATTTGAAATTGCTGATCTGTTGGAGTTTGAGTGAAATGTTTTAAAACAATGATGGATTTTGTGTGAGTGATTAGTTATTGTATGGAATAGTTGTTATATATTTACGATATCCATATTGCGATTGTTGGAGTTGGAAACATTAAAGAAGTAATCGACGTGAAAACATTGGAAGAATCAGGATAGTTGATACGAGTATTGTAAGAATTTTAATATTCTTTGGTTTAGTTATAGTTAGCAGTTGTTTTTATAAAGTGCAAGACGCAATTAATGTGAACAGTCAGTTGCGTTGTAGTACCTTTTTGTATTCATTAAATTATGGGAATACTTTTATTGTTTACGCATTTGCCAATACTTATTACCTGATCTTTGTGTTTTAGATTTATTACGAAAATTTTAGAATTTTTCAAACGGCGAAAATATAATTTATAAAATAAAACTTTTCAGCTACTAAAAATCTACAGCCAAACTGTTCGATTAATCTATTAGGATTTAGAAAAATGTAGCGCGACATGTTTAATAGCTCAATTGAGAACAAAACTAGATGAGTCCATTTTATGTTCTAATTGAGATTATTCCGCTGTTTATTAAATCTTGCCATTCGTGATTTATCGTGAATATAATATTCATATGATAAAACTATGCTATGTAATATCAACAGCTTGTGAAAAGAAATTCCTTCAATTCTGTATCTGAGGGAGTATGCATTGTTTACATTTTCCTGTTGGAAAGTCAATGTGTTACAAAGTTGCAAGGCAGGCATGTTTGTTTTGTCATGAAAAGATAAAATCATTTATCAAGTCTAATCCGAAACGAAAAAGTTTCACGTAACACTTGCAGTTGTACAGAGCACCGAGCACATGCTTTGACTGCATGTTCATCTTCTATTGAGTTCAAATGTGCAAATTTTCATTTTTGATTTATATCTCCTCATCCTTTTGGTAAATTTTCAGATACAGCGTTTTTTGTGGATTAAAAAAACAAAAATTTTATTGAATCATTTTTGCAGTTTCACCTATAATATTTGAAGACGGAAATCAACTTTTAAATCCAAACTAATTCATCAAACATGACATCCATATTACCATTCAACCATTCACCCCTGGTCAAAAGACTTTTGGGCTGGAAAAAAGGAGAAGGAGAAGAAAAATGGAGTGAAAAGGCTGTAAAAAGCCTTGTAAAGAAGCTGAAGAAAAATGGAAACTTGGAAGAACTGGAGAAAGCTATCAATACTCAAAGTCCAGCTACAAAATGCATTACTATTGCCCGGTAGTTCTCTATTCAATCTATTCTTCTAACTAACTAAACTAACATTTAGATTTATTAATTATGCGCTGTATAACATACATTCATGTCACCAACACCAGTTAGTACATTACTCATTTAAACAAATCACTCAAATTATAAAAAATTGCTTTAACGGTATCCTCAATTGCTGACATTAATTCCAAAAACATCCATTCCATGTACATACAGATGACCCGTTGAGTTGTTATCACACATCTGTATGCTGGTCTCTATGTACCAGAAATTTTCATAAAACCCGTTCTTTAACTCGCTCCCAACAAGCCAACAAGTTCCGTATTAGTGCAAATATGCATCTATGCATATCTAATCCACTAAAACTATCTAGCTTACTAACTAACCAGTCTTAGGGAGGGCAGTCTAGTATTTTTTTGATTCTATCTACATATTATATGTGGGTCATTGTACGTCTCACTATTGGTGAGATAAGCATTTAGGCAACCATGGCTGAGAGTTTGTTGCTTAGTTAGTTAGTTTTGCTATTCACCTTCAATCTGTCGTGTCACATGCATGCGTGCCTGGATGGATTGGTTGTGTGCCTGTTAAGGTGAATGTTATGAACTTTCTTTGCTCACTTACTAACTAACTAGGCAAACGGCACATTCGGACGCAAAATACTACTAACTCTATAGTTATGATGTGTGTACTCATGTACTTCTGGCTTGAGTAGCAAAAAGCTGGAGAAATAATAATTATGAAAGGTTCCCCGTCTGGTTGTTGCCATAACTTATCATTGCGCATGATGGTAATTTATTGGTCATGTCATTCTGACTTGACTCATTCATAGCATATTGCATGGTTGTCCCCGATTTTCTCCCATTAACTTTTTAGCTTCCCCTTTGATTTTGTTCATGCTGGAAATGGATGGCGTTGGCTTCTGATTCTTAGAAATCGAGAGTAAATTAAGTACTGGTTATATACCACGAGGTAAGTTTTTCTTACCGTAGTTCGTTGGATTTCTGGGTACGACTTCAATTTTCAATTATAATTTACGCAATGCTGAATCAAACAAAAAAGCCGTGCAAAAAAGAAAGCCTGAATTTTAGGAATGTCACGTTTTCACTTTCACGAGAATAGAGATATTGATTAAAAGAGAAAGATCAATCATAGCATAATCGGGTCAAGGGCAAAATGTGTTTCAGTGTCAGCCCATCATCAAAAAGTTTCATGAAAACAAGACTTGCATACTATTGTCCAAGGTCCGTATAGTTACTTAGCAAACAGCTTTTTATAAGGTCCGGCAGTATTCAGTTTCTGAACTTTTATAAAAATGAAATTAAAAAAAGTGCTATTTGTAAACCAAACTGTTTTCCAACGAAAAATTCTGTATAACAGCTTTAATCCATAGCTGATATTTTTCATGAACAGCTTTCATATTCAGAGCTCATATTCATCCTAGCATGTATATGTTAGTTGCTTTACTACGCGTTTGGGTGGTTCTATAATTACAATATGGAGAACTTTTTTTATAACTTTACTATTTGATTCTTATTATTGTTATAGTTTGGGCGAATTGTTTCAAAATTTCATCCTGAATTTGTGGGAAATAGTTTTTCAGTTGAATTAATAATTGGTTTAGATTGGGATTTTTCGGAAATTTTCACAACCGATGTGGCGGCAAGTAGACATGATGATTGAAAATATTGTCTAATCGGTTTTAATTTGAAGATCTCAGTAATACAGAATACAAAATGATAGACAAAATTAGCACCTTTTTTTGAATTTTCTTTTCATAAAAGTTTGAAAATTGAATACTGCCGGACCTTGTAAAAAGCTTCCCGGCTACCTTGCTAACAAATTTCAGCAAATGACCATTTTAAACACCAAAATAATAAAATATCAAAAATAACAAAATAAATAAATACCAAACTTACACATTTTTCTGTTTAAAAAAAATAACAATCGCTAATAGTGAGCCTATTGCTTTGGTTCGAATAAAATACAAAATTGATAAAACAACAACTCGAAAATTGAATCTGTATGATAAGTAAAAAATTTCCCTTCCCAGTTTAAATTCAGACAAAATTATGTTTTTGACAACAATCAGCAGCAGCAAGCAAACCTTTCTCGAAAACTTAAGGTTATTTAAAATTAACAGACAATAAGGGAAGCATTAAAAAGTCCTTTGGAAGCAAACAGTGCATGGAAAGCATGAATTTATGGCATAATTTTTCTTGATCATCTATTGATTAACATTAGGTATGGGGAGCATAGAAGGGAAGTGTGTTCATGATCATGAGTTCATGTCTCATGTGACGTTGGTTCACGTTGGCGTGTGCGAATGGAGGAACTCGATAATTCAGTTATTTCAAAATCGTAGCCAAAGTTAATACGATTGTGCTAAATTAGGAAACACACCTATGTTTTGGGAAAATTTAAGTTTTTAGCTTACATTAAGAATACAATGGGTTGAAACAAACAAACATCTGACAAATAGATTCAGTGGAGAGCAAATATTTTCAGACACTCTTGTAGGGGCCCTTTAAATTAATTCAGATTAATTTGTCTGTTCTAGATTGGCCCCCATTCTCCTATGAGTGCTAATTCTAACCAGCAAAATTTTCAACCATGCAAAAATATTACCTTCTGGCATACAGCAAGGTATATAGAATAGTATTGTACATACAGTAAGTTTCAAAGAATTTTCAGAAACTTGCTGTACGTCAGAAGGCAATATTTGTGTATAGTCCGCGCAGAATTGAAACGGAGGGAATGCAATGCTATGGGACATGCATTTGTGTGTATTCGACGTCCGTTTGAGTTTTGAGAATAGAGTATCTCTATGCACACGTAGAGAGGCATTGGAAACCTTTTGCCTTGTAAGGTACCTCCACGGCGCAAGCCATTCTAGGGTGTCCTGGAATTTCCATGAAGTAGTTATGCCAATTTCGAGCTGTTATTGTTGAATAAGAGACAAGTGAAAGGTGAAAACTAGATCTGTCGTTCCATCAGAGGTGTTGCGAGAGCACAAATAAAAGGCACTTGTAATACTCCTAGTTGTTTTACACAGTACTAAACTTATGAATCGATTCCTTCTGGGTTTCTCACGACTAGGCGAGACACGTGTAGTGTAGTTAATAGTTTATGTTATTTTTTGGAAGCCAGGCATATTATGAGGGCAATGTATTTGCATGAACGTAATTACAAGTCAAAGGCACGTAGGGGATCTTCCTGGTGTTGTGTATAGTGGCCGGTAGAGTTTTTGTCTGATTTAATTGGACTTTTAGAAACTTTTTCAATATTAATCAAGAGCAATTAAACTTGGGATATTTCGTTAAAATACATTTTTCCGTATCTGGTATAGTAGGGCATATGCAGCACATAACGTTTGATAGTGATTTAGATAATCATCTCCGAGTGTATCCGGACATTGCTTTTTTTTACTGAGTGCTAATTTTTGCGTTTGCAGCTCACTGGACGGCAGACTGCAAGTTTCACATCGCAAGGGTCTACCCCACGTCATTTACTGCCGTCTTTGGCGTTGGCCCACCCTTCAAAGTCACCATGAACTCAGGTCAATTGAAACTTGTCAGTATGCGTTCCACCTGAAACAGGAAGAAGTTTGCGTGAACCCGTACCACTATCAGAAAGTGGAAAATCCTGTACTACCTCCTGTTTTAGTTCCCCGTGTGGGTATCCGCAGTGGGCATAGTACCTCCTCAAGTACTCTCACATTGACTGGTAAATTATACTTTCTCCATACTCTTTAGTTAGTTAGTATCCAAATCCAATTCAGTCATTTTATTTTTCGCCTATATTTATCATTTTATTGATGGACTGATTTATAGGACAACCTGCCTCAACTACTACTGAGAGCAACTCTAACTTATCTAATCGCAATTCAATTAGTGCTGTGGAAGAATCTGTTAATGTCACATCTACTGCTACATCTGCCAAGGTATACAAGGGTGAAGAAGCCCAGAAATATTTTAATTTTTTTATTTTATGTTGTGATAATGGGTTATAAATATTGTTTTTAATGTAATGTAAATAGGTCAGCCCAAGTAATACAAGTCCCAATAACAACAACAACAATATCTCTTCAATCTCGTCCCCACAGCAGCCCCTGAGCCCTTGCTCTGTGGAGAGCAATTCTCCAGTTTCCACCCCCATCACCTCTCCCTTTGCGGACTCGATCACATCAAATGGACATGCCAATGGCATGGTGGACGAGTTCCCGAGTCTAGAGGAGCTGGGTAATTCCATTCCTGATAATGCCAGCTTTCCTCCCAGTCTGGAAAGTCTGAATGGGTTCCCACCGGTAACTGAGACTCCACCGCCAGGCTATATGTCAGAGGAAGGGGACACTCAGGATCACGGCGATATGATGGGTAGGTTGAAAATGGGCATTTTTTAGAGCTCACCAGTGTACTCACTGAGCTGTGAACGATGTTGGAAAATTAACGAGAAATAAGTTTTTCGTTGCCTAGTTTGTAAAAGTTATGTAATTTATTTGGATGTATAGGTGTGACAAGATTTTCACCCAGCCCATCCGTTGATGCACAGCCCGTGATGTACTGTGAGCCTACATTTTGGTGCTCCATTTGCTATTACGAGCTTGGAACTCGAGTTGGAGAAACTTTCCACGCATCTCAACCTTCAATTGTCGTAGATGGATTCACAGGTAAACCAAGAAACCGAAACTTTGAAGCTTATTTATTTATGTAGGCTAGTCAGTCAACCTCATTGAACATTTATATTGCCTACCACACGTCCCAAATCATGATTTAATTGTTAGATCCAAGCAACTCTGAACGATTTTGTCTTGGGCTGTTGTCCAATGTGAACCGAAATGTCGTGGTAGAGCAAACCAGACGACATATTGGCAAAGGCGTCCGCCTCTACTACATTGGCGGAGAAGTATTTGCAGAGTGTTTGAGTGACTCTGCTATTTTCGTGCAGTCTCCTAACTGCAATCAAAGATATGGATGGCATCCTGCAACGGTGTGCAAAATACCACCTGGTAAGCATTTGTGAACAAGATGGGTTAGTGTTTTGTGCATGATCTGACTTTTTGCTAATTACTTATCTTGAAATGATGATTTGCAGGATGCAACTTGAAGATATTCAACAATCAGGAGTTTGCAGCCCTCTTGTCTCAGTCCGTATCTCAAGGATTTGAAGCTGTATTTCAACTAACAAGAATGTGTACAATCAGAATGAGTTTTGTTAAAGGATGGGGTGCTGAGTACAGGTATTGTACATCCATTTCAAAAACAAGTTTTATCCATTTCACTCATTATTGTTTATTAGGTATTCGTTTGTTCTTTTGTCTTTGTCTAGACTTGATCTAGCTCTAACTATTTTAAGTTTTATCCAATGCCCTCCGGTGAGTTTTTTTGGGCATTTTTATGACTTGTCGCAGGTGTAATGGCTGCAAACCTGATGTTTGTACTTCTTTTATGTGACAAACCACTTTTTTTAATGACATTATTGTTATTACTTTGCTAGAATATCTACAAAACTTGATTTGTGTTCAAATTTGTTTAGATCTACTCTTGCATACTGGCAATTAACTAATTACGATATTTCCGAAGTATCGCCAATTTTATTGTGTTTCTGATGGACCTTTTTGTTATCTTAATTGTTTTATTGCAGACGTCAAACTGTAACTTCTACACCTTGCTGGATTGAATTACATTTGAATGGGCCATTGCAGTGGTTGGATCGAGTATTGACTCAAATGGGATCGCCCAGGCTGCCGTGTAGCTCGATGTCATAAGCAAATCTCCATCGTTAAGATCATTTGGTTTAGTTTGAGCTATCTGTCTGTATGCATCACAACAAAATGTTTGGAACAATGCGGAGGGAGTGATGTTAAAGTAGTCAATCATCTTTATTTTTATTTTTTTCGTTTTGACTATTATAAATGTACATAATGTATTGTTATTGCTAACTAAACTACCTAACTGTTTAACGTACTACTATAGTTGCCTAATATAAGGCACATTAGCTAAATAATATAGCTACTGATCGTTAACAAATATTTCATGATAAAAATTAATCAGAGAAGTTTATATGGTAAACACTAAACACTGTTTTATTCTTATCTGTGTATTTACTTAGCTCTACTAGTTGAAGATAGAAGTTGAAGTTAGTCTACATAGACGAATCGAGATGTTATTATAGCTGGAAACAATACCTCCACGAAATATCGAATTTTAATGTATAAAGATCAACAGAATGATTCTTAGATGAATTGTAATTCGATGATGTAGTTAGTTCAATATAGAATGGATGCTTCTAAAAAATTACCTTAACTTGTGTCTAAACATATTTAAATCTAGAGATCCTATTGATGCTTCTCATAATGTGATGCGTGTTTACTCTTTCACAGTATCATGTTTGCTCTGCGTGCATTATTGAATCAAAAAGAGATCTCATTGTATTGGAAGGAAAATGTCATTTACTCACTCACGAATAACATGTACTGAAATATGTAGTCGCATATTTATATAATGACAGCTTGTGATTTACGTTTTTTGCGATCTGATTGCCATTTAAATGTGTAATTGCAACATAACAGAGAAAGAATAGTTACATTTGAGGCGGAGCGAATGGAAACGTTGGACGTTGCATTTACGGGAAGTGCACACAGGGAATTGTTGAACTGCATCGCTCGTATTTTGACTTTACATATTTAATGTACTTTAAAGTATGTTTAATTATTGTAGTAGCAAAGTTTCAAGTCTTTGTTTATGTGGATAAGCAAGCATGCATTAGGATAGTTTAATATGATTACTATAGGATAAAAAAATTTTTTGCTGTCATGTATACTTTCTAGTCTGACAAATGATTGCATATTATTACGTGTAAAATATTATTGTGTGTGCATGTTTTTGGTGTGTAAAATGTATGTGGAAGCTCAAAATGTCAGTTGTGTGCCCTTGAAATGTACTTGATTTGAGTGTGAGGCTGCAATTTTTTACGTGTAGTAATTTTTTTGTAGTTTGTGGTAGCCAAAATAGGTCTGATTATAAACTTCATCGGTTTCGCGATTGATTTTTTCTAACTGCCACTGACAGTTTGAAATGATATGGGTCCACGGAATGTGAAAAGAAAAACTTTCTGCTAAATGAAAAATGCTGTACAATCTCAAAGTAAGTAAATGTACAGCTATTTAAAATGAAGAACAGTTTGTTTGAGAGTTTACTTTTTCTGAGAACTGGTAACATGTTAACTAATCAATAGTTAATGGCTGTTTAATGAATTTTTCCTAAATTATCAAAATCGTTAAGAAACCAAACAAACTATTGGACTTGAGTGCGTAAATTAAGTACAGGAACTTAAATTTACAAGAAACAACTACTGTAGAAAGTACAAGAAAGAATGCTTTAACTATAAACGCATTATAATCATCAGAACATGTGTAGCTGACAATATAAGATTGATGATAGAATAGAAAGTTAATTTTAACTGCCCAAGCTGTATAGTTGAAAGAATCCCAGGAATTAACATAGATAATTTTGGAGAAACTGGTCATTTAAATTGTACTGATTTTCATGGCTCGTTGCCTCTTTGGTTTTATCCGTATGTATTAGTAAAATTCATCCAAACAGGACAAATGTTTACATACAACGAAACAGTACAAGTTGAGCAGGTTTACTAACTAATATATATTAGTCATTGACAAGAATATTGTGCACTCGCAGTTTCTAGATGACGTTTCACAAGAGCGAGGGTAACAATTCAAATTTCTTTGCTAGCTTGCAGCTCATCATAAAGAAAGATATTTTTCTTTAACATTATCTATTAGGTGTTGTAGAAGCAGACTTATAGCTGGTTCGTGAAGAATGTAATAGATTTTGTAATGCTCTTTGTATAAGAATTTTTGGGTCACAAAAATAGTCCACCCATTAGTTGTTTAGTATACACCTGATAAAGCCTTCTTTTCTCTCTACACAATGTATTTGATTTCAAATGTAGATTTGACCTTCAACCACAGAATTTAATTGATAGAACCAGTCAGTTTGTTTTTCTCCCTGTTACAGATATTGGAATGCAGTGAAGTACGCAGCCAGCCATCATCTTATTAGTTTAAATCAGGACGGTTTAGTATTCTGGATTTTTTACAGACTGGGTTATTGTACACCCGTGGGTTATGCAGGATACAAATATTATATTCCTTCCAATTTTATGGGTTTTACTGGTTAGTTTTTAGCCAAAGTATGGATACGCAATGAGACAGATCAGTTGCTAATTAGGTGTGTAAATAATAAGCCAGCTTTTAAAGTACATGAGAGCTACATGTTATGTGGTTATGTTAGAGCAAGGAATTTACTTTTCTTGTGAAAGTGAAATGATCATTTTATGTTTTTGCTGTGTGATAATGATCTGTTGAATAAAAAGCTACCTAATTTTTGTGCTTCCTTCCTATATAATGCATTATATCTGTTTTGAGAAACAAGGCATTGTATTATATGCGTGATGTCGTTTCGCATACCATTCTTTCACGGATAAATCACAACCAACTTCGTTATCTTATCTTCTGCACCTTTGTTACGATATGAAGTATTTGTCATCTGATTTCGTGTGCGCATACAATTATTTCATAGTTTTTCTTTTGTCGTATCGTTTAAATACGACTAAAAGGTGAAAGCCTATTCCAAAATGTGTATTAAGTTGTATTCAATTCTTCTGCTATTGGTTGGAGGACCAGTTTTCTTGAATTCTCAATCCACGCATCCGAATAACAAATTTGATTGCACGCCAGAATTTTGTGACATTCATTTAGAGTTGAATCCATGTCCGCAAGTGAGAAATTGTTCAACCGCAGGGTACAGAGATTTCCTTTTCCCCGGGCCTTGTAATTGTTGTCCATATTGCTATGATTATCTGGAAGAAGGGAAGAGTTGTAGGAAAACTGAATATACCATGTTGACCGAAATTTGTGGCCCTTATTTGGAATGTGCAGGTCCTGATGAAAATGAGACTTGCGAACCAAGTAAGTAGTGAAGTTTCAATGATTTTTTATTGAATGATTTAGAATTATATCTAGAGTGTTATATTCTATATTTTACAGTGAGAGGAGATGGAGATGACTCGTGCATGGCCGTACGAAATAAATATGACGAAGATCGGGAACAAGGGCAAGCTGGGATTGCACAGTTTGCTCCGCAATGTACTTCTGGTGGTGAATATGCGCCGAAGCAATGTCTTACAGGTTCTTTGTGCTATTGTAGTGACGCGAAGGGAAATAAAATTTTTGGGGAAGCCTTACCTGGACAGCATCAAGATTGTGGTGCGTGAACTATAATACGATCCTAGCCATTAGTTTAGTGTTTAATCGAGTAAGGGGCCAGTGGCTAGAAAAATCGATGTTTGACTTCTGACTTTTCAGCTTGTGCCCGAGACGTTGCTCGATTGCAAGAATTTGGATTTGAAGGGCGATTTCCCCACTGTTTAGCAAATGGAGATTATGATGAGCTTCAATGTGTGATTCGAACCTGCTTTTGTCGCAGTCTCCCCAATGTTCAAGAAGCTCCACAAAATATGACCCGGCTTCCTTGCTGTAACTGAAAGTTTACTAACTACTAGCTAATCGAAGCACTGATTGTTTCACTGAATTTTGTCAAATAACATATTTTTAGACAATGAAGATATCCATGTATTCGATCCTGAGTCACATCTCTTCTATTTGAAGCCATGCGAGTATAAACAAGTTCAACGGGAAATAGATATTTTGGAGGCTGAGATCAACAATAAAACGATGATTGTGGCGGACATGCCAATGTGTGACCCAGATGGAAACTATGCGCCTGTTCAATCCTTCAATAATCGCCTTCTCTGTGCTCACCCAGAGACGGGATTAATGTTGGAGAACTTTAACGTTCACAAGTTCTCTCATGCTTCCAAAACTATTAATTGCAGTAAGTACACTTAAAAACTGACATATTATGTAGTATTTTAAACACAATAAATGGAATATAGAATTTTAAAACTGCAAAACAATACAAAATGAAAACTTAAAAGACCCGTGCCAGAATCAAAACAAAGACAAAAATGCGAGATGGACTGCATTGCAATTTGCGATGTGCACATGCGCGTAGTCTAGCCTTACTGCTTCACGCTTTTATAGTCACGGGCACTTTAAACCAGCATAAATAGGTCTGATTGTTTTGGAAGGATCAATCTATTATTTTCTCAATAATGAAAATTATTTAAATATATGAAATTACTGTGCTTTTTTAGATTGTGCCCGAGCAAGACATCTTTTGCAAATGAGTGCAACAGGGAAACCCAAATGCTGCCGAAACGGAAACTACAGGCCATGGCAATGTATATCAGGGAGATGCTTTTGTGTGGATCAACTCGGCAGGCAAGATATGAGTATAGACCCTTATGAAATTCACGAAGATTTTGTAGACCGTTTGGCTTGCTATCCTGATGAAGATGTCCAAGGAAGGGAACCATTATGTGAGGAAGATGCTTTAGATGCAGAGAATGAAGCGTTTTTGAAAATGTTACAGGAGTCATAAGCGGATCGCCTAAATTCGATTCCGACTGACAATGAACTGGTGAAGTTTCTTGGCGACCAAAAAAATTTTTAATTTTTTTTTTATGATTAAGAAAAAATAGCGTAAAATCTTTATTATAAATCCTAAATGCTAGCTCCCGATCTTCGCAAATACTGTCGCAGTATTAAAAAAATTTAAGATAGAAAACATTGATAGAAAAATGTATCGAATTTAAAAGTTTTACGTGATATATTCTATAAGGATTCTTCAAAATGCATCGTCGATTAGGAATTTCAGTTTGGGTAACGCGCTCTAAAAACGTCAACGATGGGAGCTACTATTTTGGATTCTTGGTGAAGATTTTATAGCGACTTTTTTTTAGCTATATTACAAGGTATATATACATTCATCGGGCTGTTATGAGTGAGCGAAAATGTATTACTTTTGTATTGTATGTATTAGACATGAATAAATACTTAATTTATTTATAATTGGATTGTAGTGGAATTCAATCGTATATTCATTCATAGCTCACAGTATTGGTTTATTTGGAAAACGTCTCACTCGGTAAAATAATATAACATTCAAATTGCACATCCCATATGATAACAGAATTCTTTGGAAATAACTACTTTAGCATGGCATGCAACACAAGTTTACATTCTTTTCATGAATTTGTTTGATTCAGCAACATAGTCCCTACAAATAGCTTTGGCAGTAAATTGTGTAATAAAATATAGCAACTGATGGAATACGCAGCTTATAAAATGCTGCAACTTTTAAATTACACACACACTTATTGTAGTTTTTCGATCAACCATCAAATTGAACCCAATAAATAATATGGACTATCAATATTTGCATTGGGAATAATTGAATTGCATATCGTGTAAGTAACAACTATTAAATCAGTATGATGGTTTCAAAAATATTTCTTATCAGTTACAATTACTTTTGCTTTCTATCGCAGAATCCAACTTTCAAAGCCAATATTAAATGCACAGGTCGACGCGAACATCTCCCGGCAATATCTAATTATTTTCATCTACCATTAAGGATACAGCTTACAATATTTTTTTTTGTAAATACCTCAAACATCACACAAAGGAATGGAAGTCATATTAATTCTTGTCGTAGGCCTTTGATTCTCACTTCTTCTTTTTCATCTCTTTAAGTTTCTTCTTCTCCTCCCTTTTCCTTTCCCTTTCTGTAAGACTTTTGAAAAGTTTGTAGCCGAAAAATCCTACACAAAGTTGAAAAATACTTAAATCATACCTTTAAACACACAATAAAGAATAAAGTCAATTTTGCATGCGGGAGACAAAATATAATGCAGACGCGTGCGTGCACTACAAAATAAATCGACAAAGAAGCGTTCTGATTCGTACCAACTAAAGTAAAGAAAACAATGAATCCAATAAGAAAGATACTCCAGTGAATAGCAATCCCGGCTGGTCTCTGCATATCAGCCATTTGGTCCATCATAGATTTTTTAAACTCGTCGAGTTTCTCTTGGTCTACAGTTTCCGATTGGTCCATGTTTACAATATTTTCTTTCCTCTCCGAGTTTGTTACTACTGCTAGCAATCAATTTAAAACAGAATGCTCAAGCACAACTGAAAAATTTGAGGGATTTCAAAGGTATGGGTCAACAAAAATTTGCTTTCAACAGAAGAACCAACTGCGAATATATTAATGACGAGTTTGTATACGATACTACGTTAAGTAAGTTAGTTAGTAACGAAACCGTATGTGGCCTTTACTTGTCAGTGTGCCGTATTATTATAGTTATCATTTAAAATCATAATGACAGTATGGTACTGACTGTTTTTTAATGTGAAAAACAACGCTGAGTGAGTTGTTCAGGAGCATAACACATTTTGGTGCCACATCATCAGATCAAATTAGGGCCAGCTGATTACATTTCAAGAATTTGTGTGTGCATACTGGGAAGTGGCTGTAGGGAATCTTCCAGCAAACTGGAATAATTTACTCTGTGAGTTTTATCAAAGTTAATACTGACTGCAGTCAACTCATGCATACATCATCATCTTATCAATTGAACACACTTTAAAATGACGGGCAAAAATCAGGTTTGGTTTTATACCAATAAGTCATTGAGATTCAATTTAAATGGACAGTGCGAAAATACACTATTGCAGGATTTGTGCATACGGCATACTTGTGTGTACTAGAGAGCAAATTAAAGTAACTACTAGAACACTAATTATTATGCTCTTTAATGAACTAAAAGAAACACGTAAAAGCAATGCTTTAAACTGCATGAGCAGAAAACAAAAAGTTTCAAATTAAAAAAGCTGGTACGAAAAAAAAATATAAAAGATTACAAACTGATTTACCAACTAGAGACACGACGAGAACCCCTGACACGTAAAAAACATAATCACTGAAACCGTGCTCAATTGGACCATTTCCAGACGTACCCGAGAGGTCAACCATATTAAAATGTACTCTAAATATCCACTCTCACAATCTATTCTGATAAATTATTTCGGAAATATAATAATCCACACAATTTGATTCCAGCAGTAGGACGATGACAATCGTAGTTATATTAGTAAGTTAGTGAGCCAGTTGGTTCAGTTAGTTACTTAATACTTTTTGTAGCTAATTAGTTCGAAATTCTTACCGTAGATCCTAGAAAGACTGTAAGTTGTAAAGTACAGGCAACAACTAATACTGACAGAACGCAAGGAATGTAATAAGGAGCTATTATACTATCAGTTAATGACACATACGTCAACTGTCAACAATAAAGGTCCGGTTTTAGAACTTGGGACACCTGAAAATTTTCTAAGTTTTTTCAAACACCATGTTGACCGACATTGCAACCTAACCTAACCTAAACTAAACATAGTGTTTGAAAAAACTTAGAAATTTTTCAGGTGTCCCAAGTTCTAAAACCGGACCACAATAAATACAGTGGTAACTATCTATCTAATATTGGTGTGCTACAACAATATGTTTTTCTCCCCTAGAATCTGTGTATTAGAATGCACCGCCATTTGAGTTGGAAACATAGTGCTATCCCCTGGGGGCTCCGGCTCGGCTAAACAAACTTGGGGTGATACGAAAAAGTAGCTATGTATGTTTGTTTTTATTGCAAACAGTTGTATTATTCGCCATGCCCATCCTCAGGCTCCATTGTGCACACTGCACACACATTGTACAACCCATAAGAACTGCACGGTTTGGTTTTATTTGTATTCATATATATAGTAGTAGTAGTAGTCACACTACACGTGTGAACATGCGGAGAAAGTTAAAAATTAAGTAAAATCTGCAGTAGCAAAAATTGAAAATTTTCGTACAAATGCGTAAACTAAAGCTCGTCCATCACAAAATAACTTAACGAACTAACAAAAAGTAAAGTAATGACCAACAATTAATGTCCGTTTCTGGGGGTTTACAAGAATTTGGCTATATTAAAACATATATTTGTTTCAAACCAATCAAATCACCATGCACAATCCAGCCTGTTTTCGAGTAGTATGTAGTAAGCAAGTACAATGATAAAACTTTTCTAATTAACACATTGGACATAGAACCAGGCTCTAATGCCCATCTGACTGACACTCTTAATCAATCCCATCGTACAAACTAACTAATTTTTATTAACTAACTACTGCTACACTTTCACTCAGTCTGGTCCTTTCCCTTTGTTCTTGTTGTCCACAACAGCAAGTTTTGTAACTTTCGTTTGATTTGCATTTGTTGCATTACTCCCACACCGATCACCAGTACTGTCTGTGCTGGTACTACTGCTGGTGCAATAGTCAGTGCTAGAACTAGTGGTCGTCGAAGTCGTATTCAACCTTCCAAGATTATTATTCCGGCAGGACGTGCAACCCACATTGCTAGCACCACTTTCTTTGACAACCACAACGAAAACTTTATTCTTCGAGTCATCACTCATAGTTTCTGGATCCTCACTACTAGTTTCCCTCAGATTTATATTGTTGCCAACCATCCTTGTAGACGGTCCTGGCAGCGGTTGCCGATCATTAATATTTGTGTGATTTGCTAATTGTTGATCACTGTCTCCACCGAATAAAGATTGGTACAACACTGTGTCACTGATTTGCCATTGCATCGCTTCGTTTTCCAATTGCTGCCTGTGCACAAAATCCAAGTTCTGGAGTTCTGGGAACATGCTATTTAGTCTACGTAAAGCTTCATTGTTTTGATATCTACGCTGGAATGGGCGAGCACTGTTGTGTCGATTCGCGCGAGCATTGTTTATGTTATGAGGACCATGGGACGGAAGGATATAAGTAGCATCAGTCCCAGAAGTTGATATCCCTGGATCCAGGATAGCTTCTTGTGCGGCATTTTCCGTGAATGGTAAGATAGTGACGATAAAGTTTCGTTGTTGCCATTCTCTCCAAACTTGGATGTGGTACCGGATAGCGACGAAAAGCCAAATCTGAGTGGAGAAAGTTATGAGTGAGTACAATTTAAATACTTTCCGTGTGGCTCGAAAATGAGTTGGCACACGGTATTATCAGATTGTAGATCGTTTCTTGTTGGTTTATTCAATTCGCTGCTGGTTGTGGTGAATGGGAAAAAGTTAGTTTGTTTGAATATGTAGTTAGTTTTAGTAGTTAGTACGTAGTAAGCTGCAAGAAGTGTTCCAGTCAAACTTAAAAGTCCCACAGAAGTCCATGTGGAGTTGGTAGCTTGGTCCGGTCCCATGCCGTCTCCCACAATATTAAAATCCGAGTATTCTCCTTTTGTCTGGTGTACAGCAAACAAAAACTATGCATTTGGGTTATTAGAAACTAACCAACTAACTCACTACTTGTGTTGAAATATTCATAGGGAGAATTTTATAGTTATTTAGTCACCGCAGTACTAACTGCAAGTCCAAACGAATAATGTTGAGCTCCTATAATGCAAAGATATGCGGAAACGGCCGCCAGTGGCCTATAAAGTGACAACAATTCATATGGATTAATGCATTGCGTGTGTTTCGGAAGTCGTAGAAGTAATATGGAATATTTTATTATTATGGCTTTTCAACTCACGTGAGAATGAAGAAGCAGGCGATATCAAAGAAAAGGTTCCTAAAATTCCACAGAGTACATGCATAACAACATAACAGTGAGTAACAGTGGGCACATGAAATGAAAATTCCATGTGAATAATTTCAACTCACATACTCATGCATTGTTTTCCATTTGATGCAAAATTTTACAACCCTGCTGTTTAGTTACTCACCTAGTATCCGTCCGAGTGGTAGGATTCCGGACCCATTGAATCACACTACGTACTCCTTTGTACTGCAAGATGTGCATAATTTGGTAGCCAACAAATCGCACATTTTCAAAGTCACTCAACATGAAGTATTCTACGCACACCGAATCAACTAGAATTAACTATTCATTGTAACTTTACCTTGGGGACTCGTACGGTGCTGTACTGGAAATTGCAAATTTCACAGGAATTCTTCCCTGATTCCCCGAGCCATCTCTCCAAGCAGGTCTGATGTACTAATCCCATGGAGCCTTAAAAATCATATGATCATATAGTACTTATAGTTAGTTGGTTCCAAAGAGAAAAAAACTAAATTCATTTTTAATTGTGTAGTTTTTAGTTTGTAACAATAATTAACTAGCTATACACACAGAAGAAAAGGGCTAACAACCTTTGCACAGACATGGCGTAATGAGCTGCTGTTTTGCCGGATTGTCGTGACAAATGCGACAAACTTCCTCATAAGAATCATAACTGCCTGCAGGTCTTAATTTAATTTCACTCCCACGTGTCAATTCCTCTCGACTTGGTTTCGTCACTGTGTGCCGAGATGAGCAGCTTAACAGTTGACCATTTTCCTCTGTCTTATTATTCCCTGTGTGGGATGGAGTCACTTTGCTCAAAGAATTCGATAGTCGATTCAAAAGATTAGGTTTTTTCAAACCTCCAACATCTTCAGCACTGCATTTGAGTACAGAACCGATAGTTTCACAGCTCCCACCTTTGACTAATGTTCTTTGTTCGGGATCAATTGTTAGTTTTGTGTCTGCTTTGAGCATAGCTTGCGCATGGGCGCCTGTGAGCGGCATCATTTGAATTATGCTAGTAGAGGAATTGTGCAAACCACGTTGTACGCCTTCTTCTATTTGGGTGCAATTCAAATCAGGGGGAAATGCCAAAACGTGGAGTTGTGTGCTATATCAGGAATTAGTAATGATGGTTGTCTTTTTCTCCCGATATTTTAAAGGTAACAAATGATTATTAACCGGTTTAAACGTTATTTTTACCTTTGGTTTTCATTAGCATTGGCAACAGACTCTAGATTATTTTGCAACGCAGTATTTCCCCCATTTGTTGAATCTTTCAACTTTGTGCCATCAGTTACATTCTGTGTAACGTTAACTGACGCGTTCGCATCCAATTTCTCATCGCTCATGATGACTGGGCTTTTGCAATAGACAAATTTTGATATACAGTAGTAGTTCTTGCTAATATTTGACTCTACATTTTAAGGGACCTTGTGCCCAAGTATTCATTTCCATTTCAAGTCTTCTATGATCCTTTCAGGTTTATTTCGCATTGGCTTGTTTAAGTGCAAATGTATCCATGACATTAGAATTTATATGGAGGGAGTAAGACAGTCATGAATAATATTTTCTTTTCACATCTTTTTATTCGTCTTTCATTTGATTTGTGTACAAAATGTAATGCGCCCATACATTATATTCTGACTACATTTACTCCTGCTGTCAATGTATTATACACACTGTACTCTTCGCCTTGTTGTTCACGACATAAGTTTAAACTTTTTTTATTCAGATGAAAGATTGCTTTCTCCATTGTGACTATTTGTTCAGCAAGTACGAGTAAGAGAGATAGAGTAATTCGTGAACATGTGAGATCCGTATGCATAGTAATGCGAGTTAGTTAAAGCTACACAAGCACACGTACACTGTTGACTTGAAAAGATGAGCAACCCCAGAGAGAGTTGTAATAAGTTTAGAGACTCAAACGCACGAATCTAAAGACAGACCGATGATGATACTAATAAACAATATTTTGTAGACAGATCTCGTTGCATTTTTAAAAAGTTTTATCACGACACACAGAACATTATATAGATAGTAAGTTAGTTAGTTTCTTGGTACCATAAGTGAGAATAAAGTATTTAGTTAGTTAGTATGTCCATATACATTTAGTTGACGTTCAAATTTTATAGCAGGCGGAGTTAGTTAGTATAATTTCATGTTTAGTTAGTTAGTTAGTATATAAGTTACTCTTTTTTAGGCCAACGAAGGCAGTCGTTAACAATTGCACACGGAATGGCGTGTCCACTAGACAATTTACTGGTTCTCATTTGACTCAATGAATAACTTACTTGTCTGTATTTCATCACTTTTTAGATTATGATCCTACAACATTTACTACTTGTTGATTTGGTATTCGGTTATAGCTGAGACCATAAAATAAGGAATAGAAAGACAGCTAACGCGAACTAAATAAATAACACATACGCTGAAATTGCTTGAAAAGAAAAAAATCAGAAACATTGGGTACCAGCTAAATGATACATTTCGATTTTAATCACAAACTAACTATACCTGGAGGAAGTTTATTTAGTTGAATTAGGAGATAATTTCATATGTGGACATTTTTTGTATTAATCTCGACACTCCTATTTACTTAAAGAAATCCACTAGCTTATAATACAGGTTTAAGTACTCACTATAGCTTAAAACGCTAGTCAAAGCACCATAATAATCACCAGGTACAATTTAGTAGTAAAGTAATGCTGCTGTTCTCAATATGGGCTCTCCATTGACGTTCTGAGATTTTTTATCATCTACTGGTCACCTATAGAAGCGATTGGAGAAAAATGAGATTGGTTAGCTAATTTTTGTTATGGGTCTTGATTGATGACCCACCACTACCCAGCGAGAAAACCGCCCTCAAAATCCAACTGTATCCGTTTTTTCTAGTGTCCTCTGGTTGAGGGGAATGTGGTTGGATATTAGGGGGGAAATCCACATAGACGCTTATCCATCAACGCGAGATGGGTTGAGGGCTTTGGGCTTCACTCGACGTTTCGAAACAAATTCCATCCTCAGAAGTGTTGATTTCTCTCTCCCTATAAGGATCCCCAAGGCCCAGACCAGTATATGATCAAAAAATTATAGAACGTCAATGCTTTGCTATGGATCATCAGCGCCAAGCAACAAATTTAAAATCCTAATGGACTCTCCCATTATTACTGGGCAAGCTAGAGTTTTCAAGGAAAAATTGTGGCGGAGGAAACTTGTTTCTTCTATATGCTAATATGCCGAAGCGTACAACAAGTGGAGCAATAGTTAATTACGACTACAACCTGTGACACATTTCTCAGCAATGCGATTTTGTAAAATGAAACTCAATTACTACTTTAAAAGTATTGTAAGGTTGTTTTTTTAGCTGACAATCCCTAAAATTAGTCCGTCACAGGAAACACTTGAAATCACAAATTACATGAACGTTCCAAATCCGCATTAACAAGTAAAAAATTAGACTGCTGTTTCTTCTAAATTAAAATGAGTCCCGACTTCCTTGAATATTCTAATAACATTTACTGGAACGAGTGAAAACCGGCCCAAAAATAATATATTCACATTACTAACAAACTACATTACTTACTATGATGAGCCCATTAGTAAAGTCAAGCAATTACTTAAAAACATCTTTTTATGAAACTAACCATGCTCTAAAAGCTTGGGTGTGTTCTGACTTGAACTCGTAAAAAAATTCTACATGCACATCTTGTGGACAATATTTCAAGCAGTTTTTGTGTACTTGCAACTTAAATGGCATGTGAAACTGTAATTAATGATTGCGAGCAGTCAGTAAAAGTATACAACGGAATTTACATATTATTTTAATGGTGTATAAGATAAAGGCTCTAAATGGATGATGATCCCAATTCCAATGATTAATGAAAGTAACTCGAGCTCACGCTATTCATTTCATTTGCATTCGGCTCCCACTGTAGTTAGTTGAAGCGTCGTTCTCATATACTAGTAACAATAATAATATCGCTTTGGTCTCCTGCTCATTCAAGCAAACGTTCGGAATACAATCCAGCGCACTTAATTATTAAAACAATATTCATGTCTGCTCATTTAGAAAATGAATATTTCCATTCATAATTTTATGGACACATGAAAGACGGTCCCATTTACACGACACAGTTTATATCCAACGTCAATGCGTTGGTTTTAGTTTGTTTGCTTGTTACAAACTGACTGACTCTGCATTAACTAACTAGCTATAGACAACAATAACAACATTATATCATCAACAACAATGAATAACCCAAATTATTATTCCATATACTCTGTCCAGAAACAACAACAACGATACGAACCGGTCTATAAAACTCATTTCAATCAGCTTCACATCTTCATAACATAATGCAATCAGCTTTCATTACTAACTAACTAACTAACGAATAAATATCTCCAAATAGAGCAGTTCGTAGCTGCGTAAAAGTTTACAATATTACACGACGATTCATTGACTCCACATTAATGTTATTATGCACGCAGTTTAACAAAGACGAGCAGAAAGGTACATCCTGTTGTATATGTAGTTTAGTTATAGTAAGTAACATGAGAGGAAAAAATGAGATATTTTTTTCACATATCAATCATGACAGTTGTCTTGGCTTGTAAAATCTCCTAACCAACTCCATGAGACTCAACAACTCCCCGTACTCGGTCGTTCCTTGTGTACTCATGTCCATGAATTCGGGCATGTTGTGCACTGAAAACAACCAAAATGAGTCCACAGGATATGGAAATGTAGTGATATTTAATACGAACAGGCATTTCAAAGGCTTCCTTGACTAATCTATCTACTGTTGGTCTAAAAACTCACTACTGCTGCTGCACACAAATAGTGAAAGTAAATAAGCACACACTATTTACGCAACAGCTGAAACAAAGGGATTGTAATCTACTGCTAGCATACAAACTAACTGTTAAGAGCAAACGTAACTGAAATTAAATTCATCCATGCATTGCGTAATTGCAAGTGAAATGACAATGCGACTATAACTGTTTTATCAGCTTTCCCAAACAAGATAAGAAAGCTAGCTAAGCAAAATGTACTGCTGAAACAGAAACAACCGATTCCACACTAACACTATGAGTGTCGTCCGACCTACAGAAAAGTACAGTGTCAACAAGTAAGTTACAAAAAAAAAGTCAAATTTCTCAAGGTTTACATTGAACCAAAACTTTTAAGCCAAGTCATTAAGCCCTCTTGTTGAGAAACAAATATTTAGGGCAGCATTTTGAATCCCAGTACAAAGTACAACTAAGTTTTCCATTCATCCTAAAAGAGCTGGTAACTTTTTCCACAAAAATCTTATGTGACCATACAAAAAGTGGATGCGGGACTAAAACTACTGTACTTTCCCTCGGCTTCAAAACACTAGCAAGACAAAGTTAGAAGCAAGCAAGGAAGTTAGCTACAAATTACAGTGCAAAGACCCTGACTGGGTCTGAGGGTGCAAATACATACCTCCATTAGAGCAAATGGGTGGGTAATGAGGTGGTGGATGGAGCCAAGAACCATCATCACACTTCTTCATGTGCCGTCGGTCGGACGAGAACAATGAAAGGAATTTGGAGGCCGCCACAAGTCGAAAAAACCGATGGTATTCTGGTTGTAGGATGTTCTCAGTCCTAAAAGTCTCCGACACGTACCTATGGAAATGAGTTGGGAATGGGAGCTCCGAGTCCATGTCGTACACCACACATCTATCATCAGGATTGTACAACAGGATCACATGATAGTCCTACGACCAAATAAATTAGTTAAACAAGACACATCGTTCATCATTTCTATACAATTGTGTGTGTGTGTTGTGCATGCATACAGGGGAAATTCAGTCGCCCGCCTTACTAACTTAACTAACTAACAATACTACTCTGTTTACTCCTATCCATGCTTTCTCTCCCAGCATGAGCCGGCTCAAAGGAACAATGGCAGCTCATTCATGAGAAACAACAGCTCGGACAGACTTCCTAATAATAAAATACCAGTCGGGAGGAAAAATCATTGACAGACCTGCGCGAGTGAAAATTAGTAAATGGGGGAAATCCTGTCTTTTTAATATCATCGCTGATAAGGAACTTCTGCTGTCAACAACATGATCGAATTGTATAACTCAACTTGGTCTCAGTCAGAGAAAAGTAAATATGAAAACATGTTTCCTTTAGGCTATATAGTCTTTTTCGTTTTCAAAGATGGAAGCTGAAAAAAAGGAAACCTACCCACACAGCCAGTTTCTCTTCTTGCCTTCCACTTTTCTGTCTCCATAGTGGAACGACTCGTTTACGATTTGAGATGAAAGCAACTTGACAATACTCCAGTTCGGCAGGAAAGTCTGTCCTCACTGTATCACACAATTTCCAGACGTTCTCCTCACTGCAAACAGAATTGAGGGTGATGAAAGTTAGTTAGCTTGTCACATCTAGGAATCATCATCATGATCATCATTTACATACTAATCCCTCTTGTCATGAATCATAGGAATTTATGTGAAGCACAAAGCTCGTATCAAGGTTTAGTTTCCAACCAAAACCAATTAAATGCACATTTAGCAGTTAGAAGGAAAAGTCATAGTTAGTTAGAAACGAACGCTCGGATACTAACTACATAAAGTAAGTTATACTACTTTGTTACCCTAACCACAGTTTCAAAGAAATAAAATGGTTTGCGTAGAGAACAATCCGCCAAAGAGTACAGTACAAATGCCATGTTACACACTTTTGTTACATACCTTTGAAAGATGGAAACCATGCACATGTAACAAATTGGAGTATGATAGCAAATTAGTTCGTAGTCAGTAGTAATTGAATTGCTATACAAGAATGAAGTTTTCTCCTTTCGCTGTACTACTTATTTGACAGGTGGGATTTCGAGAAGATGTAATTTGACTGCCACATTCAGTCAGTACCAGCTTTGGTTAAGCCACGATACAACATTCCAAGAATTAACCAGCTCAACTACATAACATTAGCTAGAAAAACAATCTGTAAAAGTAAAGTGGGAATTTTCATCTTCTCTGTGAGTTTACTTTTACCAAAAAATGGGTATGCCTGAGCCGCAAATAAAAATGTCTGAAACTATCAAAGTAAACATGGTCTACTTTCACTCAATACATTTGTCTGATTGAAGAAAAATCGACAGTGGTCATTGGAAATTTAATCGCTATTCAAAATTCCTGCAAAACCATAATACAAAGAGCATTTGATGCGCAAATGTGTATGCATTGTGTAGTTTGTAGTATGTACCATCATGAAATTGATTGGTTAGTGTTTTTGCGGGAGAATTCAAATTCAAAAAAGTTATTATTCAGTTCCAGCTATCCTCCATTAGATATTCTACAAAACATGACTTGCCAACCAACTAACTCGACTACAAATCCCCATAAAATGTAATATTATTTTAAATCCTTTAATGCCCAGTGAATCGAGCTCACCAGATTGACATCAATGTATACTGTCCGATCTATCTGATGAAAAAGATGAGACAAGCCAGGCTGCGTAACATATATAATTCGCTTCCACCGAACCGAGATCCAAGAAACTACTGCCGAGTTTAAAAAACATTGGCTAGGACAGGAAAACACAAAGTGAGTGAGTGGGAGAGACCATACATGTTTTGTATGAGGTATTAGTTAGTTAGCATGAAGACTGGGATTGAAAAAGAGAGAGGACTTACTTTTACTACATGCACGCAAAAAGTACCGCATTGCAGACTACCACACTGCAATATCCAAAACTAGCAACGAACGCTGGTAACTTCAATCAATCCCAATGGTACACAAGTTGTTGTAGTAGAGCCCATATATTATCCTTCAGCTCTCTCACACTGAATCCAATGAATGTGTACTATAACTAACTAACTAACTGCAAGACTGGCTGAGATACTTGAAAATCTATCTCTTTCCATCACCACCTATCAATTCCGACTTTGAAAATAAACAGATCACAAGGAACCGAACACGGGTGCGTTTCTAACTCAGACATCACATGTGATACGATATTTCAAGATTCAAGCATTTGCCTTCTGTCTAGCTAACGAACAAACAATTGCAGTTTGCCAAAACAAACCAAACCACCTAAAGAATGCATACTGTCACACTAACTAACTAACAAACTAAACAGCTATATATAATTACTAATTACTACAGAGTAACTAACTAATTGGGAGCATTAAAAAACTGGGCAATAACTTACTACTGTCAGTTAGTCCAGACAAGTCAAGGTATAGTTTATAGTTAGTGAACAATGGTCATGAACATAATACTAACTAACAACGGACTTGTTGCACCTCCCTCCAATACATAGTAACCAACTATAAGCTTACCAGTAGCAGGGTGTGTAAGTGCATTGCGCCACAGGAGGTAGAATGGACTTGAGTTTGGCCAAACCTCCGGGTTCACTTCCGGACTCTGTTCGCTGCTTGCCTGCATTCGTGAGGTTGCCAGCAACCGGAGCCGTAGTAGTGGTCGTGCTACTACTGGTACCAGTTGAATTGTTTCCAGTCAAACTCATGGCAGCCGTGGCAGCAGTCATGCTCGTGTTCAACGCCGAGGTCGCGAGGCTAGGCACATTTGAGGAGCTGCTATTATTAGCACTTTTATCAGGCCTCATGCCGTCCATGCTTGCTTTATTGTTTGTAGTACTCGCCATGGTCGTATTTTTTCCCGTTTTATTATTAGTCATGGCTTCATTGAGCAGATCTGCCATCACATATTCCAACCCGGTTCAACACACTCACTAGATGTTGTTTCCCGGCTTATATCAAATGACACAGCGGCGCGAGTTTATCCGTTGAACATGTCACGTCAACAGCACTCAACTTTGATGAGTTGACTAATGATCAGGGTGGCGAGAATGAAGGAGTACCAACATTAACAACATGGATCTTCAGGGCAACGCAAGGTACAAGTTAGACCCAAAGAAGTAGTACGATGTATACGAGCTAGAACCGAATAAACCACAAACGTCATTCACTGCTGGTGGTTTGCCTACTAACTAACTAAGCTATAAGCTGCGCAAGATGATTTAATTCGATCCAATTTATCACTGGATCACACAACAAGTGTCCACGTATGTAGGCCGAAAAGGAAAGTGATATCAGTAGTGGTAGTTCGTGAGTAAGTATGAGAGAGATTTGTGTAGTTATTTGTTTTCTCTGGTACGCAGTAAAGTTAGTATAGTTAGTTAGGTCCAGTAGAATCCAATGAGTGAACGGAGCGGGATATCGTGATGACCTTATCTACAGATTACACAACCCGAGCCACGGTGAGCAATATTTGCGTTGAACCGTTCAATTTAATCAAGTATAGGGTTTTGTTATTATCTTCACAGATTCGAAGAAGTTAGTATTGACTAACAGCTTTTTGAGCACAGGCCTATGAGGTTCAGTTCACATTCGTTATCTTCAGGAGTATTGTTCAATGTTTAATACCGAGGTGGACTAATCTCTTCCAAGATCGATGAGAGTGACGATCTGAAATTGAAAAGATAGTTTTTCTGTTAGTTAGCTAGTAACAAGGCAATAACTGCACTAAAGACTAAACTGAATTTGTTTGAAATAGCTTATTTAGTTTATGACTGGATTTGCATGCTTTAAGTCTGTAAATCAAGTTACTATTTATATAGTTGCAATAGTGGTGGCCAGTGGCAGGAGAGTTATTTCATGTAGGTGGACACTAATTTATTCGAATTGGTTAGCATTGTACAATCACCGAAAGCAAATTATTGCTTAAAATTTTTGTATACCCTTTTAAACATACCATGTAGCACTATACGGTATTACTAACTGACTGACTGACTGACTACAATTCGTACTTGTTTGTGTATGTAATTGCCTGCAAGTAAAAATATGTGTAAAGTTATCAACTAACTAACTAACTATAGTGAATATAAAACGAAAAGCGAGTGCATGGCACGACACGAACACGATTCCAGGGCAAAAAAAGCTCATCACTTATTACAATACTTGCTTTCGGTTAGTTAGTCTTGATTGCATGATATTGTAATGATGAAAATTTGGAGCTCTGCGTACACCACACACTTTAGGGGTACACCTGAAGCCTTGTATTTTCGTAGATTTCTACATGGCGTAAACATCCCAGCCAATCGGATCAGTAGGTAGAGGTGGTAATCTTCTCTGATTGGCTGGGAGATGTACGCCATGTAGAAATCTACGATAGTACAGGGCTTCAGGTGTACCCCTTTTGTAGTATTTGTACCACTACCACAGTCAAGAAAGGTTGGTGAAACATGAACTTTGGTCACTCCAAACCATGTGCACAAATGAGCAAAACTGGGTACTGAAAACGCAACGTAATATTTAAATGAAATGGCCCTATAACTAACTAACTAGGGAGAATCTGGAAGTAACAAAATCACACTGCATGAAATGACAGTCACTGTTGTTACTAACTAGTAACTAATTTTAAATATCTACACCTTCGACTATCTTATATGAACCAGAAAACACGCATCACCCGGATCTGACTGTTTATTTACCCGACTAGACATGTGCCAAATTTACGATAGTGCCACTACTATATTTACTACAACGTTCCAAAAAACTTACTATATTAACTCACATGGCTAGTATCACTTTTCCACATCCACACTAATAATACCGACTAATAAAGCTCTCCATACATAATAGTTTAAATTCAACCTTGTGGTTGCGGTTTGCTTATAATGAGTTGGCAAGCTGGCAAACGATATTCACACCGATTCAATTGAATTACCCATAATCATATATAATTATGAAGTTCAAACTCATGTTACCCTTGAGTAATGTCAAATGTCAATAGACGAAAGAGAGACTACACAGACTTGGTTGGTTAGTTAGTCAATGAACAAAATTTAAATTAATACTCATCCTCCAAAAAATTGAAGGTTATAAATACGTTACGACTTCATAAAATAGACAATCCAAACACAAACAGACTATTCATTCCAGATGCTGATAAATATGACTCTTGTACAACTCTTCAATTCCCAAAGATTGAAACTCCCCAAGAAGAACTAACTAGCTAACAAACTAAACATGTTCTAGCAACTTGAACATGCACACAAACCTTGAGTGAGTCGGTTTCTGTATCCCATGTCACCAAAGTGAAGACAACAGGAGAAGTGTGGTGGTTTAACACGATGTCAACATCAGAGGTTCAAACCACAAACTTATAACTCCATTTGACTTGCACTTGTATAGTTGGCTTCCTCCACTCAAGACAACCAATCTATAAAGTCTTGACTAACTATAAGTCTTTAACTTTGGGAGAACAAGGATTAATTCAATTAGTTAGTAAGTAGCCGAAACTATAATATATACAGTTCCTAGTGTGCAATCTTCCTAAACTATTATTAGTTTAGCTTGGCCTATTTAATTCAAGGAATTCTGTCCAATTAATCTGGACACATAATCGATAGGAAAAAATAAATTATCGTTGTTTTAGGAATTTTCAGTTGGTTCTAAACCTAAACTGCGTGGCACAGGAGACAAGAATGCAGAGTAAGTGTGGCTGGCAAACTACTTGAGTTCCTTTTGACAATCCTCACTGCCAGCACACTTGAGGAAAACTTCTATGGAATATTTTTAATTTTAGACAAGCCAACCGCATAGGATTTTTTTAGCAACGCAAGCATTGCACGGTGCACATGATGAGCACAGTGTGTTTCGGATTGTAAGTGCAGAGGTTTTTCGAATTAGTTAGTATTGTGGTATCTTAGAGTACTTCTGAAACTAAAGAAACGATTAAACACTTTAATCAGGTTTGATTTTTTCAACAGGATAACCCTAACCGTCCCGGTATGTTTTTAATAAAAACTTTGAAATTCTTCATTTTATCTCATACTGGGTCTCACCAAAACTAATATAAATGTTAATCTTATATATAATCTTAATAATTTGTGTCCACAAGGATTTATATTTAGAAGTTGTCTTTAGAGATTATAATTTGATAATTCATTTTGAAAATACTAATGAACTATGGAGCCGACTCTATACTTCGTTACATTGAGAGTGAAAAGAACTCATGGTCTCATTGAATCTACGACCCATGCGACAAGATGATCACATCAGCAAACTACGGCAGTTGTAAACTAACTAACTATACGTATCCTGAATTTAGTTAGTTAGATAGGTAGCTGATACAAAGTAAATATGAGTGGCATTTTGCATGCTATGTATATAAAGTTGGCACCAGCCTTTGAACAATTATCATCGGCACGGTGATATCTCAAAGAAGCCTCTGTTCACTCCGTTTCACAAAAGATCTAAAGGGCGAATTTTACGAACCTCTTTGAGCACACTATATTACAGAGCTAGTGTTGAAAATCCTAACAACTTACAGTTAGTCGGGTATTTAGGCAAATTATAGCTTAGGAGCCATTTCCATCAAACTCTCACCTTTTAAAACTATAATATGGCTCACGAGCCAATTCATTGGTAGCTAAGTAGCTACACATATACGATTATCGAGAACCTGCATCACACCGATAGCTAGCAAAGTGAAAACCTTTCTAGAGCCGCCCACCCGTGATGAAATCTTTGGCAGCACAGCATTTGGATGAATAATTGAAAATCAAGTTTTAGTCCCAAAGGTATAGTGCTTGCCTGCGTAAATGTGTACCAACCACTACTGACTGACTATAATGGAATGAACAAGGTCTTGTTGAATTTAGCTTGAAGCAAAAGATTTGTCGTCTTGAATAGTTAGTTCCAATTACTCGCTCAGTCTTAGTGATTCCTCCATGAAAGAAAGAGAAAAATAATTGACTCAAGAGATATAGACAAGAAAGCACTCAAGGACTATAATCAAAACTTATTGGTACAGACAACTAAATCAATGTGGAATTCTTTATAGGAAGATTGCACGAGACAACTAATGAGTGGGATCACAAGTCAATTCCAGGCAGGGATAATAAGATTTAGATCCGGGTAAACTCCATACATAAGGTATATGTACGTGATAAAACCTCTCACTCACTCAAAGGTCAACTTCCAAGAAGGAACATCATTTTCCCTTTCAGTACACAAGCATACACATCGACGTCACAATATTAATGTCATTTGTCATTAAATATTTATGAATTCACTAGAATACATTATTCTGTCTCGAGTAAAATGAACACCAAATGCGGTATTTGCATTGTTTTGTGTACCGTTTTAGATATTTCATTACGGAGAACATCTACAGACAGACATCATACGGATTCATAATATATATTAATTTTACAAATGCCGACTTTTTTGTCGTAGTCTGTGAAGAAGTCTCAGAAACAGAA
>Ga0210040_10001882_pt1 | contig 30671 bp, 6 predicted proteins | sample CryGeyCG12114_NA_FD_185462 | JGI IMG/M metagenome (GOLD analysis project Ga0210040, IMG submission 185462) | Groundwater microbial communities from aquifer - Crystal Geyser CG19_WC_8/21/14_NA (SPAdes) (version 2) | ecosystem: Environmental > Aquatic > Deep subsurface > Groundwater | place: USA...
TTGTTTCACTAAACCATTTTTCGAATATATTGATCCTAAAAGTGCATGCATGACAATTACTTAGCAATGAGCATTCATAATTCATGATTTCTAGAGCGTATACGTAATAATACTTTACACGCTTCCAATGTTGAATTTAACTCTGTCTTAGTGAACACTAGCAAATATGCCGGGCTTCGCCCGGCAATGCAAAAAATATCGCTCAATCTCAAATCTAAAGATGAGGCTGAAGATGTGATATGGATTTCTTCAGATGAGGACGATATGTAGATGAACTTTCTATTTCTGCGGGAGTTGTACCTTTCGGTGGCTTCATTCAATTTTATGTTCTGGTGCCACAAATTCCGCTGGATCTGAGATTTTCTTTTGTGAATCATTTTTTTCCACTGGTGTGTTTTTCTCCACTTGGGGTTCAGTTTGTTGACCACGCTCCACTGTTTTAGTTTTAATGGATCCACCTTTGGTTTCATTCAAGTTTTCAACATAATCATCCTTGGTTCTAAAATCCAATCCAATCAGATGTGTTTCCGACATTCCGTCATATAACTCTATTTCTGGAACATTTTTTATCTCCCGGATCTTCTTTAGTAGTCGACTTTGCTTCAGTTTCGCATCATGCTCTTCTTTTTTCTCAGCAGTGAATTGCCGTCTCTCGAAATGAAGTGGGAAATCAGTGTATGGTTGTCTCTCATGTTCTTTCAATTGTAAAAAATGAACGCAAAACGATCTTTTTTCGTTCGTTTTTGCGTTCGCGCTAACGCAGAACGTAAAAGGGCATAGAATTTTACCGTCTTCGTTTCGTTGCGTAGTTCGTTACGAAACATCCCTAACTCCCTATTATTACCCTGTACGTAACGTAAAAGTACAAGCACTGGAACATGTACGGGATATTCGAAATCCAAAAAACACGGTTGCGTTGTATTTTTGTATCAATCCAGAACAATCTGTCATATTTTTTCGAAATGAGTGACATGGAGCTCAAAGAACGGAAAAAATATATTCAAAAATTCAAGGAGTTAATGTATTATATCAAATAAGTCTTTGACGTATAATTGCAATTTAGAAAATGAAACACTCATCAATCCAGTTGAGTGAGCAGCAGTCTCAAAAATGTTCACGTCCCCTAGCTACATGCAAACTTGGATAAATCAACAAAAATAAGTGCTTTCTTTTAATTCTACACATAAAAATATTTCAAAAGATTTTGTGTACTCATCTATAGAAATAGATATACTAGGGGTACACCCGATGCCGGGTAAAGTCGTATATTTCTACGTGCGTAAATCTCCGAGCCAATCAGATCAGTATGGAGAAGTTGGAAGGCTTCTGATTGGCTGGGACATTTACGCACCTAGAAATGTACGACTTTACACGGCATCGGGTGTACCCTTACTACATACTCACTCGTACTTTTCATGTTTTCATAATATTTTACTTCTTGAAGATCTATAAGGAACTGTAAACTACTATAATATTGCGATTATGCATTGCACTCTAAATTACGTAACAGGCCAATTGAACGTTAACATATTTTATTTTTTCTAACAGTACCTTAATAAAAAATGCAGTTGTTATCTACAGCTAACTAACCAAAAATTTTGACAGCTATTTGCCAGCTGTCAGTTTTTTCAGCGTACAACGTAGAAATAGATACTTACTTAAAGAATAGTTGTGTAAATTTAAAGTGCCCTCCACCACAGCGCAGCTCAAAAGGCTTTGTCTAAAATTATAGAAAGTTATCTTAAACTTCAAATTTGTATTTCTTTCCAATAATAATAATTTTAAACGTAGCTTTTCTTTTTTAGCCCGGTACAGGGTTTATCAACAAATGAGTTAGTTTTAATAAAGTCTGTACGAAATTCAAGCAAGTGCCAAATAATCTTTATGAATCTTCATTACTAATAATAAAATCTATCAATAAGACTTTTCTTTGATGATAAACTATTTGGCTATTTGTAACCATAAGCAGTGCAAAAAATAAAGATGATCTGTCATCTCAACGTATCGCCACTTAATATTTTATATATATTTTATTTTCTCCTAAAATTTCCATCCCCCATGTCACCCCCAGACCGGAGCCCTTGAGCAATATCGCATAACTGGCCCATGTAGTTAGCATTGACGTTGACCACAGCCTTTCTCCCATCAAACTCATCTTCAGTCTGCCTTAATAATTCCTCCAACTCGGATCTACTTTTGGCCATGCGACAACAAACCTTGTAACAATTTCCGTCACCGCCATTCTCCACCACTAATTTGCTCATCCCCATTGCCTTCTTATTCAATGGCCGTGGCTTCTTACAATCCTTACAATGTACATGCCCGTGCCGATATTTACAATCATACGACTGGTAAAACTTGTCCGTATCAGCCACAGCAGGTCTTCCAAGTTCCAAATTCCGGTCTTGTAGATATCCTGGCACTCGCCCAAAGTCGGAATTCCCAAAAAGAGCAGCAACCATAGGAGAAATCATGTATGGTTTTCGTGTCCCACATTTATCATCAATTACAAACGGGAGCACTTTCCTGGCAGGTCGACGAATCACTTGCAAGGCATTAACTTTCACAAAATCCCGAAGGTAGGGCCGATCTCCAAATTTTCTACGAATATCTGCATCGCTACCGTAATCATCGATTGTGGAACAACTGTCTTCAGAACTGTCCGATTCATTCAAATCTATAGCATGGAAATATTCAACAATTCCATTTTCATCTTGTTTTGGTTCATCAGTTGGCTGTCCCAATTCACTACCCAGTTCCTGCTGTTCCCTGTATTCGTCGTTTTTAGCCACATTTTTTATTCTTATTTCGTCACTACTTTCATCGGCATAGTACACAGATTCTTGAGATTCGTTTTTTGGAGGTTGTGGATCTAGTAGCCATGTTAGTCTTTGTCTGGGCATTTTTTTTTGCTCATCGGGTTTCAAATTTATGGAAGAAGTAGATGTAGCTGTATAACTACCAACCGGGCTAGCTGGTTTTATCTCCTCCTTGGGTACTTTGGGATTTTTCTTGAAATCATGCACAGTCTCGCCAATATTCACCGGCTGTTTCCATCCCCGTTGTTGATCGAAAAGAACTTCCATTTGTTCCGTATGCTCCACATCGGATGAGTAATCCAGTTTTTGGGGTTTGTGCAGAAACGTTATTTTGTTTTCTTCCATCTCAAATGTGTTTGTTTTTGACTCATTAATGGAAGCCCTGATGGTCGATTTTAGCGGCTTTTCTGGCAAAGGAGCGTATGTTGGTACTTTGTTTTGTTCAACTTCAACATGCGCTTGGCCTATAGTTGCGAATTGGTTCATTTGCAGTGTTTTAGTCCCATCTCTACCGGAACCAAACTGGGGAGCATATAATTTATTTTCTGCCAAATGGTCTTGATAAATGTTCTGTAGTTCGGTATGGGTTCCAGTCCTAATTTTTTTTCTACATCGTCTTCTTTTACCATCTTCCCCAATTCTGATTGTACTTGGGGGTTCTAAAGTCAAATCATATCAAAAAGTCGAAACAAAAAACTTCGAACAATAAAAATGTCAAAACCAAAAACGTCCAAAGTAAAAAATTTCGGAAAGCGGGAAATGTCGAAAAGCAGAAAATTTTGAAAAACTTTGAATCTCTTATGTTCTCAAATACAAAAGGTAAAAACGAGGTCCCTTTTCTTATGTCATATTGTATACTTTTGAACTTTAATATTTGGGTTCTGGCAAATTATATATTAAATGCTTGCTGGTGATTATATTATAGCTTCCAATGTGACGAATCATCGTTTCTCTAACAATTTAGATTTTATAAGGCATCTTCATTCCTGCTAAAATATTAACACACCTCCCGTGTGTAAAATATTGCGTTAGTTCTTTATCCTTTTGAAACTTAATGTCATTAAAACCATAAACACATTTGAATCAGGTTTTTACTGCTTAATAAATTGCCCACTGATTTAAAACTAAATTTTAATAGTTACGTGCTTGTATACTTAAATTAAGAGTGTCTTTAAGTCTTACAATTGGGACTGAATAAAACTCATAATATTACTTTAACTGACACAAAGAAGAAGAATTACAACGGGACTGCGCGTGGAAGCTTTTCCTAATCGTTGATTTGTTGTAGATTCGTATAGCTGTATTTTTTACCTTTTTCTTTGAGAATTTTACTTTTTCTACATTCTTAATTTCGACAGTTTTTCACATCTACGTTTTTTTCGAAATTTTTTTTGTCGTTTTTTGTTTGTGACGTTTAAACGCAGACGACAAACCTTCTTCTCCCATTTTCATATCGAGATCTATTGTATTTCGTTTTTGCTTTTCCATCTTGATTTTTAAGTCTGGGGAATTTCCACCCAGTTTCTCATTTTTCCGCAGTTTTTTATTATCTCCAGTGAATGCAAACTTATGTTTTGGACCACCCAAATATTCAGAAGAAATCCGCCGTGCGGTATTCCACACTTTCATCCAAGGGAATCCTAATTTTCCTTCTGATTCAGGTAGGGGATATTTTGGATTCGCATATTCCTTATCCATGTATATTTGCGCTTGTTGCTGATCAAAAATGTCGCTCAATCTCAAATCTAAAGATGAGGCTGAAGGTGTGATATGGATTCCTTCAGATGAGGACGATGTAGATGAACTTTCTATTTCTGCGGGAGTTGTACCTTTCGGTGGCTTCACTTCAATTTTTTGTTCTGGTGTCACAAATTCCGCTGAATCTGAGATTTTCTTTTGTGAATCATTTTTTTCCACTGGTGTGTTTTTCTCCACTTGGGGTTCAGTTTGTTGACCACGCTCCACTGTTTTAGTTTTAATGGGTCCACCGTTGGTTTCATTCAAGTTCTTAACATAATCATCCTTGGTTCTAAAATCCAATCCAATCAGATGTGTTTCCGACATTCCGTCATATAACTCTATTTCTGGAACATTTTTTATCTCCCGGATCTTCTTTAGTAGTCGACTTTGCTTCAGTTTCGCATCATGCTCTTCTTTTTTCTCAGCAGTGAATTGCCGTCTCTCAAAATGAAGTGGGAAATCAGTGTATGGTTGTCTCTCATATTCTTTCAATTTGATTACATGGTCGTCGTGTTTGTCCACAATGTTTTTCAATTTCACATTCGTCTGATGATGCTCACTCTCTAAATTCGGATCTAACAAGTGCACTCCTCGATACTGTATGCGTGCCGATGATGGAGTAATGTCTGCGTCTTCTTCAAGGGGCACAATAGGTGGAGATGTTTGCGTTTTTGGTCTTTTCACCTTTGATTTTTGTTTTTGGAATGACTTCCTTGGCTTTTGGATCTCAATTGGAGGTTTTTCAGCTATTCCGTCTCTCACAACGACAACATGAGAGTCAATGTCATCTTTTTTGCTTTGATCACCGTGATGATGCTCTTTCTTGTCATCTCCCGTTTTTTCCGCATGATGACGCCACAATCGTTTGGGCAGAATGAATGCCATTTCCTTATTGGTACGCGCCTCTTCGGGGATAGAGTCGTTGCTTTTGAATCCAAAATAGTCACGTAGAATTTCTTTGGGAGGGCCGATTACTAGATTTAATGATTTTGTAGCCATGTCTGGAAGATTCATGAAGTCATCTGGGTCGAAAAATTGTATGCTACTTTCATTGGCCACGATTTCTCGGGTCTCTGTTGGGTGCAGTTTTTGTACACTTTTTGAATTTGGCTCTGTCATTTTGGTTGGATAATTTTACTTAAGCCAATTGATTCTGCAAAGAAATAATTTACCTTTTTTTAAAAAAAGACGAAAAAAATGATGATGAAGACGTGTACATTTCTTGTTACCGGTTTTATAAAATTTTCAGTGTTGCCAATTTGTCTCGTCAAGAGCAAAAAAATTAGTAATTTTTGTCTACTTATTATGCCACCCTTAAATAAATGTGTAAATTTTCCCAACAATATTTGTTTTCGTGACAGTTTTTGTGGACTGGCTGGTATGGTATTTTCTAAAAAAAAGGGGAAGACGCCATTATCAAAGTTCTGAATATCACCATCACAAAGCAACCGTATACTGGCTACACAAATCATTAAACTAGCCTTTGTAAAACAATAGAACACATGGCTCATTTAATACAGTTATGTTCCCTCACTATGCATCATAATATCATTTACAATATGCACACATTTATCAAACTTGTCGCAACTTTTTAACACAAATGTACAACCAATCGCTGTAGATCAGTAGATCTTATAATATTTCACTACCCTCCCTTAAAATATGCAAAAAAACATTTAACTTTTGCATTATCTTATTATCTCTCAGTCAGAGCATTCCAAAAAAATCACCAAAATACTATCATTCAGAATATTAAACAAGAATTTTTTTAAACTTACACTATTGTAACTATGCATGTTTATCAACAGTACGATATGAATGGTACCATGCTGCAAGCAAAGTACACTAAAGGAACCCAAGTTTATGGTTAGCATTGGTAAAAAGAGTAATTATTAATTGCACCTCAAACGGTAGTTCTTATATAATAAATGGTACGTGCGTACACCAACTGTGCTAGCTCAAAGATTTGGACTCTGATAGTGTCAAGGTAGTTTAATGGCACCGTACAATTCTTAAATGCCCTAACTCAACATTCTTGACCCATGCCTTAACCACAAATGCTCTCAATTAATGCTGCTATACATTCATGAGTGCACATGTACATTGTCCGCTTTTAACTATCTCACAAACACTTGGATCTGTCTATTACAAAATGAACGGAAACTAAACGTATGATTACAGTCGGAAAATACCGTAAAGAATGTCTTTCCGTTCAAAAGGAATTCATTTCAACTTTTGTGGTCAAATGTAGTTAGCCAGTTAGCCACTGATTTTTTAGAAAGGCTCGTTCAGCATACATAAGTTCGTTTTCATCAGGCAAGGCTAAACTTGCATGCATATTTTTGGCTAAGAGATTGTGTATTATTATGAAAGCGTATACAATGTCATCACAGTAAAAATCTAGTGTTAAATATTACAATGGTAGAAAATATCGAGCGTCAAATGAAAATACTATACTCCACACAGCATGATTAACATCATAAGAGAGCAACGATTCATATTTTGTCACCTGAGAGCAATAGCTAGGTCATTTTTAGGGTTCGTGAGTTGTCATGTTGTACTAAAATAATTATGATTAATGTTGGTTGAGTAGTATATATTATCATCATTGAAAACATGCACAGTTAGTTTGTTAGTTAGTTAGTTAGTGTTAATAACACTGTCTATTTCTACCCTTAGTCAGTCAGAGTCACTGACTGACTTGTGGACAACATTAGGGACAGTAGTAATGATAATAATCACATTTTGTATCTCGTCAAAGTCACTATTAATACTTGGCATAAAAGAGAGGCATAACAATGGACGTGACGAAGAAAGAAAGTAAAGCAAATTTCATTTTCATTCTTCCGTCAGAACTCGATGACGAGGTCATTGTTTCATTTATAGATGTGTTGGTGTCATTGCATGAAAGAACAGTGTATTTTTCCTATTTAAAGTGCATCATAATTATGACATGACAATAGCGTGTGTTTTGAAATCCGATGTTTTGAGTGAATATTTGAAACTAGTGGAACAGATTGTTATCAAATGATGTGAATGTGTGCAGCAACAAAGCTCACAATAATATTGTACATAAGTCCCAGTTAGTGTCTCAAAGTTTTGCAACCTTTTCATTTAACTCCCAATTTTTACATAATTTTGGCATTCGTGCACACGAAAAAAAGTAATTGACTTGTAGGTAAACGTTCACACATACTTTTGGTATGCATATTTTTTCTTCAGTATATGCAACACAAGCTAATTAATTAAATTGGAAAGAAATCACAGAATTTTGCACAGTTGTCATTATTTATTAATGGTTGTGTTAAATATGAGAAGAACGTTAAATTGCTTTACATTTCAACTCATAGAATGTAATTCACAATGCCCACGTGAAGCCTTATTCGTGCAGAAAAAAACACTTTTTTTCTACAAGGAAGCTCTCAAATCATTCATTAGTTATGATGATGTGAAAAATGGAGATTAACACTTTCTGCACACTTGCATTCTTCTTCATTACTTATTCCCCACAATAAATGTCAATCCAAAGTTTTCGTTAACCATGCTGTACAGGCAATAATACAATAATATATGCTCGCAAATGAATAATTGAGGGTACGAAAGTGAAATTAAATGTCATCCTGAAAAGACGAGCTTCCTGGGGTCGAACTTTTGTACCATTGCTTAAATTACCAACCGAGCTAACAAATGGAGCACATATCACACCATTCCCAGACCCATACTGCGGTAGTTTCGTGCATATAATATAAGAAACTAACTAACTCAGTCAGCCTCGTATCCATCCATAAGTCACGACACGATGCTCTAGAAAAGTTCATGTTGTTTAGCCAATCTTCTTGGGAGCATTCACTGTTAGTTGAAAGTTGCAACCCAACTATGCTCATATTACAAGAGTCTATACAAATTGATTTAGATCGCTAATCTACGAAATTAGCGAAGAGACGCCCAAGAGCTATGCCAGTGTAATACTGCGAGACTCATTTCCTTTATGGGATTTGCATAATTTATGGGGCAAACAAAGAATATATGCCAAATCTTAGGTGTACTACTAACTACAACATAACATTTATACACATTGTTAGCTTTCAGTTAGTTAGTTTGGTTGAGATGGGACGATGACTGCATTCACTACTATTACGTGATTATTATTTGTACCAAAGAGCTGATACCATGAGGATAAAAGTTGATATATTGCATTTTTACCACCCATTTATCACAACATTACACTCATTCTCCCTTAACCATTCTTCATTTAACGTTGGATCATGATAAAAATCTGTATTTGCAATAGAAATGCGTGTTCGGAATCCAAATGCAATAACTATCAGTTGTCCAAAATGAATTCACGCGTGCATGAGTTGACATTGTTAAGTCGATTGATTGGGGGTAGAGCGTACACAAACGAGATTTTCCAAGATTTCAAAATAAGTATGTGTTCATTGCCACAACAATGCACAGATAGGATGATTCTGTGAGACGAATATGCATAGGTGAAAGTGCAGTAATGATTATAAAACGACACACGAGCTAGTGAGCAAAATTATACAAAGTTATATTTACCTCCGTTTGGTTGAGCGAGAGAATGAGGATATTATACATGGTTAGAATGTATAAGTTTCTGATGAGAAGCAAATTGTAGGCTAGTATGGCAGCTGTAATGTTTGCATGCAAAGTTATCATACAGCTCCCAGTATGTCCTGTGTCATGATCTAGTCAAAAAACACAACAATTAATCTTTGAATGCTACAAACTGCATGTTGCTCTTGTGACTACTATACTACTATGTGCGACACACATTCTCATTTAAAACATGACACAATTTGCTTCCTTCCTTGAATGTCCAAATTGTTCAATCCTTTTTGAGTGAAGTAAGTAGATTTGCTTGGCAGCCAATTGGACATTAAGTTGCGACTAAAGAGGATTTAGCAACCCATTATTGAATCTTTTATGCAAATTTGCTCAGTTTAGTTTGTTAGTGCGAGTGCGTACGTAGCCATTCATGCGTAATACTTACATATGCAAATCTCATAATACTTTTTAAATAAAACATATTGATGATAAAGTTTTTAGTTATTAAGGCTATGTATTTATTTTCTAGGGCGTTAGTTAGTATCAAAATATGTTACTGGCATTTTTTGACAAGACAGAAACTGATATATTGCACAGCATGGGCCATATAGCATTTTCATATCACTCCTGCCGATCTGAAACAGAAAAGTCAAGCAAAATTGATTTATACGAGAAAAATGAGAGCGCTGTATGAGATTATTTTGATTACCATTCATTACTTCTCATAATGGCAACTAAAGTTAGTTAGTTGTGATCTTGTTCTTCCTCAAATGCACTACAATATTATTGGCCACCACGACCAAAAGTGCCGTCTCCACTGCAATTGCACTTAATGTCTGCACAAATGTAGGGCAAACCTTATGCACGATCATAATAGGGTAATAATAATAACAATAATAAGATGAGATCAGTTGTTATTCACCATCAATTGCCAGCTAACTAACTAACTGGGAACAGTCAGCCAAAAAGAACCGGTTCGCCGACGTACTGTGTTCATTTTAACGCAAAAGAGTGAGCACCAAAACAAACCAAACCAAATGACGGCCTCAATGCATTAATACTAACTAACTAAACTACTCACATTTTCCGCTCGCACAATTATTAGTGTTTATGTTTCTTTCAAAACAACATGTCTTACCTAAAAGTGCGCACCGTATTCCTGCAGATTCCTCTAACTTAATCCTTGAATCTGCATAATAATCATGTTTATTGCTTTTGTCTACTATTGCCAAACCATACTACTGAATAAACAGGTAGATAGCTACATTACCAAATATTGGTTCTACTATTTAGTTAGTTAGTACAGTAGCTAGATACAAACAGTATAGAATATATTTTTCGCGTGAACTACGTTTTTCTGCTTTGAGTTTACTTACACACTTGTTTAACCACTAATAAGTCCAATAGTTTGCATAATGCGCGAAATAGTTTAGTGAGGGCCGTGTATGATGGATAAGTCTGAATTAAAAATTGGGTTAAGTAAGTGCCAATGAAATGAAATATATAGTTAAGTTTATAATTTAATTAATACTGGAAAATAAAATGAACTACTACTAGTTTTGAATGCACTGACATTGAATATTGCTTGATCTTTGCGCATGCGTCGTGGAATAAACAAATATTGAGTGATGATTGACGATTGCAACAGGACGCTACTGCGCGCGCAGCTTTAAACTAGCTAATTGTGTGCACAAATGTTACACGCAAATGTGGTTACAAGCTTTATTTTTTCACTTAATATTTGTATTTGCACTGACGAAAAGATTATTTACAAAAATTTCTCACGCAGATGTGTTAAAAAAAGTTTTGCCGTGCTTAAAATATCCCTATTTAATAGATTTCAAGGTTGTTATTCATTACCGTGATAAATTTGTAATGCTATCCAATAGTGTGAGGGAGAGAGAACTCAATATTCATTCATGAAGAATATAAAAATAGCAACGATTTCTTCCCCTGATTAATGAACAAATCTTGTTGACAACATTGGATGATACGCATGGGTGACATTAAATAAGGATCCTTTGGTACACGTCCCTGAAGAAAATTTGCAAGCCTTCTTCAACAAACTGTGAGTGAGACAAATATAATGGACAACCACTCAGCACGTACGTGGAGCCATGAGCTACTTATTTTTTTATAATCTAGACCGTATTTAAAAGTTTGTAATGAATGTTTGTCACAGCTCACGAGTGAGCCCAGTCAGTCAGTCCGTAGCTTGTATTTAGCTAACAAAAGTCTAAATCCCTTTAACATTTCAATGAAACTTTGGGTACAACAAATATTGAATTACATGCTCATATGAACAACTCGTATTCTTCTAGTTTGTATACAATTGACTACCAACCACGCTTAAATTTTTAAAGATTTAGCATAGTTAGCTATTTTGTATGTTGTTCTATTGCACGAAGTTCGTGGGCCAGAAATTAGGATTATATCGAGTTAGTTTAACATACCTTCAACTCTACCAAAAAAAAAACAGTCAGAGAGCAAAAATAAAAGCTACTTGCTTTATTTCTATATCATTTCGTTTCTTGGGCATTATAGACTCCATTTTGAGAGGATGTTACTTAACTAACATCTCTATTGTTCACTCTCAGTTCATTCTTTTTGGATTTCACCGACTGACATGTCTCGAGTTTTTTTTGTAGGTTTAGATCACTCTACTTACTTACTTACTATGATAAATATATGCGTGTGCGTGCAGAATTAGTAAACAAAGAACAAGCACATTTATATTTCCCCTAAAAGCTGCTTACTTTTTGCTAGCAAAGTAACTAAATAAAACAAAAGTAAATTCAACTCTAGTCGATATTTTTATTTGGAATTTGCGTGCAGAACCGACTGACTACTCCAACTACCGACTGTGCGTGGATAACTAAACTTATTATGGAGGCACGGCACAGTCAAGGATCTTGTAATCCCATCGTATTGTCATGTCTCTAAGATGATAAGACAATAGTTTGATGAGCTGCAACCTACAATAGAGCTTTTTTGTAGTTCGCGAAACATCTCAGCGGCACCAAATTATCACAGCATGAGAAAACGTGAAGTACATAAGTGAAGTCTTTTATGTTCTCAATAGTTTGCAAAATATGCGTTTCATGTAATCATTTTGATGAAGCATTCCTTTGTTGATTAATATGGTAATACCAGCAACATCATAGCGCTAATGCTCGTAATCTGTGCTGAATTGACTGTAGCAGATTATCTGTTAGTTAGTTGTTATAGTTGACAATTTAGTTCCTTCCTTTTCTCGTGTATGGATTGTTGGTTATGTAACGAATATAGACCGTAGACCACATGTAATGTATAAACTTTTTATTTCACGTTAACTCGCATTAAAATGAACGTATTCAAGTCGAATATTTTTCGTTACAGAGGGTTTTCCTATAGTTTGTCACTCACACAGTCAGTGGTCAGTATTGGTCACCAAGCCATAAATAGGAACCTTTGGATTCCATTGTTATGAAATACTTGAAAGTTCCTTTACTTTTTTGGTTTCTTTCTCCTTCTACCTAATGCACTCAACTGAAAGGCCATTTAGACTTGTCTTGAGCTCAGATTACAAGCAGAAAGCTTAAAATTGCACGCTCAAATATTTTAAAGGGAAATATAGTCATCAGTTTCGTTTTCAATAACGCTTGTTACTGATTCAATTTACCATGCTATTATTAACTAACTATGGTAAACATTAGTATCAAAGTGATGTAGCTTGTTTTCAAAAACAGACGACGACTCATTATTATGCTCATGCATTGTTATTATACTTTGCGGTGCACCCATCTATTCCTTGCAATTTAGTGCATTTAAAACGCTCTCTCTTTGCTGGTTTTTGTTGCTATATATATTCCTCTAGTCACCAAAGCAAGCCTAGTCATTACTATATACTTCCCAATCATCCTGTCGCTGTCTTTTCATGCACCTTTCAGTTACTTAGTTACTTCTCATTACAGGCTTTTATGCAATCATAAACAGAGAGTGAAATGTTCCATCATGTTCCATTCTCCCTTTATTGTGTTGTTTTTAGCATTTTGAGCTCAGCCCTTGTTCCGGATGTGAGAATAAAGGATGCAATCATAAGTTTGACTTACGCTTTTACTGTTATTACCATGCAGTAATGAAAGGATGCGTGTGTGTGCGCACACACATAATTATTGCCTGACACGTTTTAATGTATGCGTGCTTGAGACAATATGGCTTTCTGTTCATTGACTTATACATGGTAAATGCATTTTATTTGACAATTCAAAATCCCTATTGCTCCAATTCAGGCTTTTAAAAAAAGATAGACAACACATGCGTAGCTTGAAAGAATCTCACAGATTAAGTTAGTTAGTTAGTTTACATGTTAGTTAGTATGTACATTGCATAGGAAGCAAATTTGGTACAAAAAAATGTGTCTTAAGTGCACTGTGATGTGCACAACACACACACACACACACATGGACTCCTTTCGTTACATCGATAGTAGTGTGCGTAAGATACGAAAGGTTGTACTTGTTTACCCCTATATGGGAAAGATCATACTCCTATGGCTGCAATTTAAAGATGCAGTTGGCACCGTTAGTCTACAAATTGTGTGGTTTCCTTCCATATGTCCTTTGTAAGATTGCATGTTACTTATTCTGCTTTTAAATCTGTACACGATTCATTCTAAATATTCTCTTTTCTGATGTATTTTTAAACTCGCTTAGTCAACGTTTATTAATGTTACCTGTGTTTAATTAACTAACAGTTATCACATGCTAAAAATCAACCTCATACTTAAATGTTCTCCATGCTCCCTCTCTCTAAATACAAAAAAGTCAATTTCGGAATCTAAGCAGATTGCTTTTGGTATCTAGGGCCGCATGACATTTTGGGAGTAGTACTTTATTTCGTAAGGATGGGTAAAGCTGGTTCCAATGTAGTGTAAGCCATTTCTCATTCCACTTCCACATTTTGGTGCCAGTGGCTATATGAAGTGCAAGTAAACTTACGCATACACAAAGGAACCCCAAAAAATTCTATAAGGGGGTAAGTATATGGCTGTACTGCAGACAGTCAAGGTATATGATTTCGTTTGGTGAGGTTAGCTAGCTAGCAGCAGAGTTAGTGTTGGTACAAACTTACTTACTTACTTCATAACATGAGCAAAATAGGGAATATGGCTAGAATATAGGTACAGAGCAACTACAGAAAAATGTACTATGCTATGTGGGAGCGCAGCCATTCGTAACTAGCTAGTAGCTAGAGCAGGGAAACACTTGCATAGGGGAATACTAGATAGATAGCCATTTTTATTCTGGAGATGGAGACGGCAACTTGATATAAGAACGTTCTGCGCAGCTAGGATAGCAGCTGTGTCAAATTTTTAAAACTTTTGAGCCTTCATCTCCAATTGGACTGGTTTTTTGGGGGAAATAATCCAAAGTGAGGAATGTGGCATGGTTTTCGTCAGTTAGTTAGTTAGTTAATAAAGTGACTAACTAACTATACTAGGTGTGTGTGAAATTTGATAGTTTTGGTTTCCTACAGTGAATAATATTAATATTCAAAAGTGAAGGTATGGTGTGCGCAGCATTTTTGTTTTTGTGGCTGAAATAATAAAGTATCGGAAACTTTGTTAGCGTGATTTTTTAAATTAGCTGGGAATATTGTGTTTTTGTTTTGTGGATTTTTCATGCGACAGTGAAATATGAGTGTAGAATGATAAAGAAACCAAGCTGGGAAACTTTCTGTATCGGATCTATAAAAAGGTTGGCCACTTGTGAATTCATACTGACTGTGTGCAAGTTTGCTCTTGGTTGATAAAGTTGACGAGAAAAGTAAATGATAAATGATTTTTATTGCTGTATTCTGCTTACTAATAAATGAGAAGTTTGTTGTTACAGTACAGTGTTGATTGGAAATCGGTATAGTTTTTTTAATAGCCAATACCAATACCTATGCTCAAATAATTATTGAATTTAATATTTAAAGTCCAAATACAATCCTAATTCGCGTTTCATGTGATATTTATATCTATATGTTTACTTACTGAAGAAAAATAGAGCGAGTTATTTTGCATCCATTTATTACCAGCATTTATGATATGTACATCTTAAAATTGCCTGTAGCAACAACTGGCCTATAGCAAGAGTAATTAAAATCTTCTGTGCAGAGTAACTAGTGGAACGTTAAAGGAAGTAATTAAGCAGTCATGAATAGCAAATTTATGTCCGTGATAGCGGAAAAACTTGAGTGCTATGTCACATTAGACGAAACGGAAAACTTATGCGGGTCTTTTTTGCTTAACTAAAAGAATAAGCTTTAGTTCATAAACTAAAAACTATGACTTTGTCTCAGGTGCTCCAAAAATGCAAACGATATTGCAAACATTCATAATTTGTTTTTTACAGCCAAAACTAATTCCTAAATAGCTCATCGGAGCTCACGCACTAAAACAAATTTCTCATTATGTATCTCAAACCTGAGAAAAGCCTTTTAGTAAAGTAAATAATTTCTTTAGGGCGTAGTGTTTCCTTCGCATTACAGTTTTCTATATTGACACGAAAAATGGTTTATGAGCATTTTATACTAGCTCGAGAAATTTTTAATTTATAGCTCTTTTCCCTTATTATTATTTCACGAACTTAACTTTTTTGACATGTAACCCTTGACCCTATTCACTGTTAGTTGTTATCAATTTGTTCATCCGCATTATAATTAAGTGTTTTTGACGACAAAATTCATCATACACTTCATAAAGTAAAGTTTATGACCAAAAATTCACAGTAAGCAAAACTGTTTAATGAACGCTACACCGATTTTAAGCTATAACAAGGTTACAGTTGGAATCTTAATTCTCATTAGTTTCCCTTGTCTTGAAACTCGCACACGTATGATTTCATGCCACATTACTCTGAATGCAATGAAACTCACATTTCAAGTCAATAGTGTTAGTTAGGCTAGTTTTAGTTAGACCTTGTTGCTGCGATGTTGCGAATTATTTCTTTGTCCAAATCGTGCGCTAAGGAATGTTGACAAGATAAAAATGTCATTCTAATCGTGGTTAGAACCCGTAAGCAGGTTGTAAGCTGTAATGCATGAGAAAACATATGCGAACGTTCGGTAGGGAACTTTTTTCTACCGTTTTAGCTAGTTTGCGCTTAGCAAAACATAGTAAGTAAGCAATGAAGTCAGATAGAATGCCCATTACTTTACTAATTTATAATCTTGGTTAGTTAGAGCGTTCTTTTCTTTATTATTTTATTCATTATAAATACTTTGATTCAAGAGTTGTAAAGAATCCTGTTTCATCCGTTTTGTCTACTCTAGTGTTTGTTAGATGTTGCATTGAAAAAGAGCTTTAAAATGACGCGGATTTAAAAGTTTCTGCGTACACTTTTTTAGTCACTACGAGTGAGAAATAAAACCTATTTAGTACGTAATATAAAACTAATTTGCTCACTAATAATATTGTGCACTGTTGATTTCTACAGGAAGCTTTCCTTCTGTAATATTATTTAGAATTATCACTACTTATCCTTATTATTACCATTCTTAATTGCGCCTCAACTACTGCCTCACTACAAACTAAGCATTCTTTCCTGTCGTGTATTATGTGCTGTACTTACTTTGCCTTACTTACTTTGGTTTTGTAATCTGTCAAAACTACAGCTAGCATAGCAAACTACTACATAGTAGTATACAAATATGGATTTACTGAAACCAAAAATGTAGTTCTTCCAAAACCAATAGTACTAATTATTCTGGTCGTTAGCCCTTTCTCCATATTTGTGCATTTGTCTGGTTTCCTGTGTCCCATCCCCATATATTTCATCAGTATACATTCATGTTTTATTTAAATGGTTGACTGTAGCCAAAGCAATAAATAGTAATAGCTGTTGCTCTATTTCGTCTATTAATATGAGCACTCTAAAAGAGAGCAAAATGAACTAATTACAGTTTTACATATTACAGCCGGATACATTTTGAAAACGTCTTGCGTCAATAACTACTTCAATTTTGCTGTACAGCGAAAGTAAATGGGCTGTCTTAATTGCTAACTAAATTCGTCGATGGTTGTTTGTTAGTTACAAGCTATCAACGAAATGATGATGCTATTACTGCTTCGTTTGCTCTCAGTCAACGATTACGTATGCATTCATGAACTGTGTGTGTATGAATATTCGTACGTAAATGAATCCATCGTGTTGAAGAAAGCTGACCATATTTTTCTTTGTGTTTAACAGGTTTTAGTGTGTATTGACCACTCAACGAAGAAACTGAGTTTCCTGGGACAAAGGAACGTTTTCTTTCCAATGTAGACATCTAGCCAACTCTTTTGCCTAGCCCATGTTTATACCTGTTTGTGCTTGTATTATACACACGTCGTCCTTCTGGACTTGATTGGATGCTCACTCAGATCACCTACTTACCTACTACAAGTGATCCTGAGAGCGAAAAATGACAGACTTGACCTAGTACTTTAAAAATAAAATGTCGTTCTGTGTCGTATCTACCTATAACTAGCTACCTATTATAAGAGGAAATCCGTATCTCTAAATAACTAACTAATGCGGATTCTCTCCACTCGCCCAACCAACAATGTTCTTCGTCAAGTGAACTAATTGCATTCAAGCAAAGTGAATTGTGTGTTGCTTGGGACCTGCATAAAATTCTGGATCCATGAATCAGTTAGTACCCGACTTTCAAGTCACACAATTCCCTCGTATTGGATTCACTAGGATTATCCTCTGTGGACTGCAGAATGTCCACTCATGGAATCACGGTGGCCAATCTAAACAGTTGCGCTGAAAACACAAATGTGGCTAATGAAAGGAACAGTGGAACCAGTACGGCCATCATATCATGTAATGGCTCCCAACAACAACAATGGATGTGTGAGCCCAATGCGAATAATAACATCAACAATGGGCCTAGCTCTGTAAAAATTGCTCATCCAACAGTCACTAGTATGTCCACCACAACGTCTGCTAGTAGTGCTAGTAGTATTGTTAACGGGACTGTCGCCCACCATCACCAGCATGTTGAAAGGAGCGCAAATAATGGTAGTGGTAATACCACTACTACTCCTCACAATACTGATGAGCCTGTCCTAGTTTCTTCGGCTACAAGCACCAGCTGCATCTCATTGCTACAATGCAAACACGACTTCAACACAGGAATCTTCTTAGTGGACGGCATGGGTCACGGAGTACTAGTGAACGGGGAAAGCAGTGAATCCCCCGAACAACATCAACATAATACGATGATGGGGTCGCCCCCACAACACCCCTCCTTGTTCCAATACGGGTTGCCCAACCCTGAGGAAGCGTTTGCACAAGTGAACAATGTTCCTGGAAATAATCCTAGTCCTGTATGCATTCGTGTGGACAGTGCAGTGGAGAGTAGTAATAACAGTGTGCCAAGTTCGTCATGTAATAAAAATCAACGTACAAGTGTGACCACACTGCCTGTTCCCTCGCCGGTAGTCAATGTGACTACAACTGATATCAATAATGCGAGTAGTAGTGGTGGTAGCAGTAGTGGTGGCAGTTCTCCAGCAAAGAATGCACTGATTTCCACGGAAGCACAGACTGAGGATTTGCCTGCTTTGGCTCCCCCACCCCCTCCTCAGAGGAATAGAGAGCACAGGAAAAGGGAGCGACGAGAGCATCGCAGAGATCGACATAGGAATGGCAGGTCTAATAGTTCTGCTACAGATGGGAGTCCCAATCGACCCCATCGTCTGAGCAGGTCAAAAGCCATACATAATGCTAGTAGTAGTACTGGGAGTACTATTGGCCATGGGGAAGAGATAAATAGGACTCCAAATAATTCCGCAAACTCTGCTGTGTCTAATTGTACGCCTCAAAGGAGTGGTAGTAGCAACAGTCCTCACTATCACACTACTACGGATGGTTTACCTGATTTGTTGAATGCACATCCTTTGCCCCCGCCATATTCCACTTTGCCTCATAATCAGGATCCTAGGAGGATGGGGATCGTGGGGGGAAATGTGCCATTGCCACCACCTCCTCCGAATATTTTACCGCCTCCCCCTCTTCTCAGTCATCACCATCATCCTCCTCCACCACCGCTAATGCCAAGCAATGGAGCTCCCCCGCCACCGCCACCGCATCCACCAAATTGTCTACCTCCATCGGCTCAGCCTGTTCGTTATCACTTCCCGCCTGTGGCGAGAACTAGCAGAAGGTAAATTTTTTAATTTACTTGTTATTGCTGTGATTAATTAATGTTCGTTTTTTGCGTGATCTGTTATCATATCATGGTGAATGACGGCACTTTTTTTCTTGTTTCTTTGTCATCATAATCATTATGAAGTGTTATTGTGTGGTTATGTATACCATATCTATTTTCATGATGCTGCTATTATACGTCATTTGGTACAGTGGTCTGGTCAATTGTATAGGTAGTTACTTATTGTGTTTTTGCTTGGTTAGTTGGTTACAAAGAATGGCTTGCACTACCATTTTGCATAGCAGTAATAATGTTTTGGTGATATGGACTTGGCCATTCATCCCCTGTTGTTTAACGGGGTGTAAAAATCCTTGTTTTTTGTTATGGTGCGCAAATTTTTAAGACAAACTATACTAGGCGTTGATTGGGTAACATGATAATGATGATCCTTGCCAGTTCATTAGAAATGTGTATGCCAGGGTCTAACTAACATATTGAGACAACCTTCATTAGTCGTCTTATGGTTAGCTAGAGAGCCAGAAATTAATTGATTCTGTTTAACTGAAGAAGTAATTTTTTGCTATGATGAAGATGATTGTTGTGATTCTCTGTTTAGTTTAGTCAGCTACTGCAAACAAATTACTAATTTTTTCAAGTTATCTGCGTGGTAGGTAGTAAGTAACAATAATGCTACTATACTAACTAACCTACTACAGTAGGTTAGGTATGATCTTCCCATTGGGAGTATTTTTTTCCTTCCCCGTTATCAATACTCCATATTTTACTCCTGTTTTTTTCTTACTTGCTACTCACTAAGATAATTGCACCAAGTTAGTTAGTAAGCTGCTACAGCAATCGTTTATCGTTTGTCTGTCAGTCAGCGGTATCAAACAAAAGAATATTTTTTCCTCCAAAAGTCAAGGTGTATTGTTTGCTGCTTTTGATACCATAGCACAAGCGAGAACCAAACCCCAGGTGCAGGCTGCACTGGCAGATTTTATTGACCGACCAGATTGATCTTGGGATCAGCTGTCTTATTGGTAATAATGAACTTGGTCATTCAAATATGCTGCTGTGCATACGAAACACCATTAATTCAAGTATTTCGACTCATTGTGTGAAGATGACAACCAAGGGCTCATCTCCTTTGTTTTCTCACACATGTATTTTTTTGCGCATGGAAGATTTTATAACCTTCTGAACAACGACGACGAATGTACTACTCGAGATTTATTAGACAAGAGAGAAATGATAATAATTATTCTCATGAGTATTATTTACTTTACGCGTTCTGCAGAGAGCGAGCCTTGTAGACTCAATTTTAGTTTTGTTAGTTAGTTAGACTAACTATAAAAGAGGGGTGGAAGAAGATAAATGTAGTCGATTTATTCCATTTCTGTTGCGTGCATATGGATAAGGATTGCTAAATCACCGTGGCCATCAGTCCATCTATTTTTTGCTATGTATTCTTACGACGCAGATATATTAGCTGTTTGAGCTTTTTTCGCTCCTAGTGAGTTGTGCTATGTATGTAGTGTGTATTGTGTATGTGTATTTTTCCATATATTGTTAGGAATCCAATATCCACTTTTCATGCTATGTGAAAAGTAAAAAGTTTGAAATTAATTTTTTCATCAGACTTACGGTAGAATAGAAACGAAGATGAGACATTGAGACATTATTATTCGTTGTGCGTAAATGCTCACATTATGTGTGCTCAAGTCAGGTATGACAAAAAGCGTGTTCAAGAGTAATTACTTATTCTGCGTACGAAAAGGGTTCCACTCAAGGTCGCTTTTGGTTTTTGCAATGACCTTCTCTTGATGCGACCAGTCAAGTTTTTTGTTCTGGGAAATATGTACAGAAGGATAGAAGATTCACCAATAATTTGAAGCTTTTTAGCGTCTAAAATTAAAGCTAATAAGCTTTCAAATATGAGGACGATTGCTGTATAGTTTGTCCTAAAATTTTAGTTAGTTAGTTGGTTAGTTGCATAATGAGGCAAAAACTGATTAACGTGCATATAACAAGTCTGGCCTGTACACGATTTGCATTTCCCATCATTCGAGTTATTAATGAATTCAGCTATAGAATGGAAACAAACTCGCACACTTTAGCATTTGGGCATCCGGTCTACCTCATTCGATCTAGCACTTGTGTACACGTTATGCGTTCATTACCATACGTTTGTGTTGGCTTGCATCTGGGGCCTCTTGTGAGTTGGCGATAAATGGCCTTTTAGTTAGTCAGTTGTGTTGATTAAAATCCATACGCTATTCGGCATATGCCACAACATGATAACAATAAAATGTAAACACAGAGTCAGGTGTTCGTTTGATAATAATGAGCCGAGAAAGAATATTTTATGTGTACGGGCAAAAAAACTGGTTGATAAACGTGTCTATATTTCATACAACTCTACCAGATTCTATGTCATTAAATATCAAATGCAGGGTAACTAACTAACTAACAAACTAACTGAATCCTTAAAATCTGGCAGTAGACTTTGTTATTTGTTTTCCATCAATGGGAAGTTTCCTTTCCTTCAGTCTATAATATTTACTTTGTTGGGAGGAAATGTGCTGAATTGCAGCTTGAACGAGAACTGTATGTTTGTCTAGTTAAGGAAGAGCGTTAAAAAAATTTGGGATTCTTTCTCTCTCTGGGTTTTAATGGCGGAAACAGCAGATGTTCGTCGTTAATCTGTTGTTACAGAAGACTCATGCACAAAACTTGCATATTTTCTGTGTAGTTAGTTAGTATGGTTGTAGCAGTAGATTTTGCCTTTGTCTGCTCTCGGCAAAATTACCCAGCCTTGTTTCTCACCAGTAACTAGTCACGTTAAGTAGTTGTAGCTGTAGACTTTTTTTCGGACTCACTCATTCAAGGCAGCAGAATTCATATTTTATTCATATAAAAGCATTCACACAGTTTGTGTACAAGAAGAGTACTAATGATGCCACATAATAATGGGTGATGAGCAGAATTTGGTATACTGAATTAAGATTCTTGCACGATTGGTCCTCTTCAAGTATGTATTTTGGCTGGGTTTACAATGTTTTGATGAAAACGGGATTTGAACAATGGAGGAAAAATTGGCTCGGAAATTTGTCATTGTGGTGGAAACTAGAAATTCCAACTCATTTTCATAGTACTATTTTTCTTGCAAAACTTATCATATGTTAACCTTGTTGGTCTAGCTGAATGAGACACAAACAACAATAGACTGGTACATCAATTCTGTGCATAAAAATCGTACATGGGTGATGATTTCCTATATTTAATACAATAGTATAGTGTGCTTTAGATTTGGGGGTGATAAAACTACATTATCTGAACAAGGTCAGAGTTCATTGGTTTTGTATGCCTTTGGAGCGGATCATTAAAATTGACTGTACACGTTTATTGGGTTTGGTTTCAAGAAGACGATGTGATCTACTTGCTTACTTACTTTGGCTCTTCACGGAGTAATGACTCAAATCGTCATTTTTCATGATCTTATCGCGGATCATTTGGTTTGGATGAATGGGAAAAAGAGAGATTTCATGTGTACTACTCTCTGGATCTTTCCTAGTATATAGCATGCTAACTAGATAGTTAACTAGCATGCTCTATCTTGTGAGCTGACTAATGATAATAATAATAATATGAAATCTCTCGTCATGTTCAGTTTGTTGCAACGAGACTGTGACAAATCTTGGCTCTCACAAGTTTACGAGATAAATTAGACAGTACTTGTAGTGGAAAAAGGTGGACGTCATTCCCATTCCTACATGCCTAATTCTCTTCGAATGGTCCACTGAATAACCTGACATATTTAGGTTTTGTTAGTTGGATAGCTTTGTCACTGAGGAGGAAAATAGAAGCATTGCATTAGTTATAGTTCATTACTTTGCAACTTAAATTAACTAAAGGTTGGTGAGGTGAAAAATGGAACCTCCTACAAGGAATGTAGGTTTCAACCATATGGTGTTTAACTTGTCATGGGACTAGGATTGCAAAAGTTCTAGGTTGGTCACATTTATTTGGCATTGTGTCTATGTTTCCTTTTACTTGGTCACCTTTTTTTGGCTCGCATGACTTTTTGGCTACTCATTGCTAAATATTATTATTATTATGTTCAGTTGTAGTAGTATTATTAATAATAATAATACTTTCTCAAGCTGCGACATGCTACATGGATGCGAGCATATTTGTAGGGCCAAAGTTGGATCACTAATGCGTTCATTGTAAAGGGCGAGAGTGAGCCAGCAAATTTTTGTCGTCACGTTCACTGAGCTCTGCTCGTAATATTAACTACTACCAAAGGAGGCGAGCATTTTTTACAATCATTATAAAGATGATGATGACGGTGGTTTGGTTTTCATCCTGAGAAGAATTTAGTTAGGCGAAGGTGAAAATCAAGTGGGAACATGTAATCTGAATCATTATGTTGTTTTCATTTTCTCATCAACATCAGACTGTAGAGCAGCTGCTAAATAGTTGGTTAGTCAGTTAGATTGCAAGGCTTAGTAGTTTCGTTCATTTCTTGTAAAATTGTAGAGTAATTTTGCACTTTTGGAAAATGGGAATTGAGTCCATCACAATTTGTTAGGATAATGATATGATAATACTACATCAAGCAGCTCTTTTCTTTCTGTGAGTGGGGCGGCATTCAGAATCAAAATCTTATAGTTAGTAGCTATTCATTTAACACATATACGGAGAATTTTGATCCAAGGGCCACCAACTAGGAAAATTAAGCTGCGGCAAGGTTCATTAGTACTCTGCTCAAACTTGTTAATTCCACATCTGCTTAACAATGTATGCTAACGGACATAGCCTTATGAATGTATTTATATGAAGATGAAGAAAGATGCTAACTAACTAACGTTCAGCTCAATGTATTCAAGAATCAAACAAATGTGTATTATCATGATTTCTTTGGAACCCTTATAATAGAATATTCACGGCTGGCCAAACGTTCAGTGTAATGAAGGGTATTGAAGCCGTGTATAAAAAGGACCTATCGTGTTGAAATAAATAGGAGAAGGTTAGACAACATGATAAAAGATTTGTTCCCTTCTCAGTTTTCCTTCCAGAGACTCCTGCATTCTCTCGATGGATGATGATAATCACAGCAGCGGCTCTAGTATACATTGGTTCCCCTAAAATCTTCAACTTGGTTAGTTAGTACAAGAGAAGAAAAAACTTTGCTGTTCACATTAGAGCGTGAAATGGAATATAAGTAGTCAATGTTAGCCAGTAACAGTGATTCTCTGTGTAGTAGGTTTGTTAGAAACCCAAGACACCCTTCAAAAGGGTAAGAAGGAGTATAAAAATCTTTAAGAAAACATTTTTTTCTTTTCCTGAGACCTTTGCAAACTTCTTTTTTCTTTACACAATTTCTGGATGGGAATAATAGTAACTGCAAGGCATCCCCAGGAAAGCTTTTGCGCTTTGTTATCATTATTATATTGTACAAACTAACTACACACACTTTATATATATTCTTTTTTCGTCTTCTGCATTATATTATATATCTGAAACTTCCTTCTTGCATTCATCATGCAGAGCTGGCTAATCGTGTATCGTTCTTTGGTCGTAAAAATTCCTATAGGGCTTCTTGTATGCTCTTTGTGACCGCCTAGGGCCCTATGATGAATGCACTAGTGCTTTTTTCTTCCTTTGTCATCATGATCGTCATCCTGTTCGTCCATCCATGGCACTTTGCATTCTTTTTTGAGTGAGTGACTGAGTGAGGAAAAATCCCTTTGCATTAACCCACTATACTCGCTGCTGTGAAAATCCATACACACGCACGTATGAAAGCAAATGTTTTATGAAAGCCTCGAATAGAAATATTCTACTCTCTATTATCCACTTGTATAACTACTACTTTTTCTGTGTATAGTTAGTTAGCTGATTATTGAAGCCTGCTTTTTGAAATGTGAGGGTGTTGGACGGACTGGGTAGGTCTGTCGTCCTTTTTTCTAGGGCACTTAAACCAGACCCCATATGGATACAATGCGGTCACATTGCAAGAGCGAGAGTAAAGTACGTAGCATAACATTAGTTGGTTAGTTAGTTACAACAGTAATGTTCCTTGTTTGCTATGGCGTTTGGCTCTACAACTGCTCCTACTAACTTACATTTATGGTCGGTTTAGTTTGTTCGTAGTTTCAATCTCATTGTTACTCATACTCCAAAATACTGCAGCGCCCTGCGAGAGAGATTGTGAAAAAGGACATATGGATTTTCTTTTCCTTAAGTTAGCTAGGGTGTCTTTTCCTATTTGTGGCCCTTGACAGGAGGAAATAATGGGTAAACAGAGGGTTTCTTTGACAGACGGGCTTAAATCCCCAGTCATATTTTATCAGGAGCACCAGAGGCTTTGGAACATTGGTTAGTTGTATGTGTCTATTATGAGCTCAACTGCTTAATTATTACTGTGTTTGGAGAGCATGTCATGTCGTGCAGTAAATAAGTAATGTGCTGGATGTCGGATAGTTGGTTTCCAAAACAAGCAGACACAGAGTTTTTCACGTGAAGAATTTTGAGGAATTTTTATCTATATAGTAGGTTGTATAGCAGTAGGGATATAAAGTTACTTACATTTGGGTGAAAGAAGCTAGTAGTAAGGGAAATTTTGGACTCTATAAATAATACAGTGGTCTACTACTATGTACTAAATACATGATTCTTTTGAGGATAGAAAAAGGCTGGCTGAGTCTAAACTCGTTTTTTCTAGACCTGTTGTTAGTTAGTTAGTGATGATGATTGAACCAATAGCTTATTCACTGACTGGCAGGATAAAATAGTAATAATACCATACTACTCACTGCTAGATATATTATAAGTTAAAGCCATGAACAGTTGGATTTGTTCCACGTAGTGTATATTTCATTTTTAAGTAAGTAGGTGAGGTAGGTTCCTTCGTCTCACTCTGCATGATGATGATCATTTTTTGTAGTTAAGTTGCAAGTATAGTTTTATATACGAGGAGGAATTAGGCATTTAGGGCCAACAACACTGAAACTAAAACGAAATGCCTCGAGCAATGGTACATTCACAAATACTGGTATGATGATGAAGCGATGTACTGTACAACTACTAGCTATTGAGCCGAATAGAATCATTTTTTTATTGGAGGCTTATACTCACTCACTGCTGACTGAGATTTTCTTCTCATCTTCTGTGTATAGTTAGTTAGTATACAGACCACTGTTTATTTATTTATTTTTTGTGTTGTATGTATGCACGCAACACATTTATATTACATACTGGATGGATGCTGTGAGAGTTAAAATGTGCCTTTGGTTTGGGAGTGAGTGCCACTCACTTTTTTACGTTCTCTTTGATGCACAGATTTTGAGTACATTTATTATTGCGTGTTTCAAACCTATTGCTACTACCACTACCCATGAAAAGATGATGGAACAGTGGAAACAGATATCTGGCCAAGAAAGGGTTTTCCACTTCTCCTTATCACGTAGGTAGACTGAATGGAAGGAATAAGAATACGTAATCAGTATCTTGATCATCATTTACATGGACCTGGGCTTTTTTTCTTGCTGCTTCAGGGCTAACAGCATCAATCTGAGAGTCTTCAAAAGGATTGGTGTATCTCTTTATTGTATAATTTTTTAAATCCTCAAGTTTTTCTACCTTATCTTCATCTTTGTTAAGTAAGTTTGGATAGTATTGTGTGTAGTATAGTGTATAGTGGATCAATAATAAAACTGGTTGTATTATACCCAGTTGATTAGGTTGATAGGAACAAAGTTTTTTCGTTGAAAAATGGAGCGCTTGGGGTTATAATCATATCATCATTCCTTTAATGATCATGTTAAAAAAGTCTGGTGTGTTTCAAGTACTTTGAAGTAAGATATTGAACTTGTATATGGTGTGAGGGGCCTGAAGGGTATGCCATTACACCATTTTGAAACAATTATCGACTTTTAGTTAGGTAGGTACTGCATGGTATCGTAGTTAGTAGGTGAGGTACGCATGCATTATAATGTCTAGGATTTTGCAAACATTTTTTTCGGGAGAAGGTGACTAACTACCTAACCATTAATTATTATGATCGTTTACCATGGTCAGGTGAATTCACAAACGTATATGAATTTGCAATAGTTTTGTAGGGATAGGCAACACAGGTTTCAGGAGGCAATCATCATAATTAGTTCTCGTATTTGAGTAAGCTTACCTAAGAAAAAATGCCGCTTCATTTCCAACTATAAGACACAATGAATTCTTCTACTGTTATTCGAGTGTGAGGCAACCAAACTGAACAACTATCGAAGATAATTTTGTTACGACCAAATTACGCACCACATGATTCCCAATTTGTGTACAATATTTGGTCCTCCTAATTTGTGAAAATTGAGTTCCAATTTATCAGTAATTACGTGCCATGTTAGACAGTTGGTCAATACTATCAGCTTCTATTGTATGAATAGAGATAATACTTTATTCAGTCCGATTAGAGAAAATATAGTTAGTAGTTACAATTTATTGCACTGTGTGTGATGCAATAAAGAAAATCGTGTGAGGATTTCTTCGCCACACGAGTAAGTGAGCGATTTTTGTGCCACTTTGAACGATTGCATTTCGTATCTCATACGAAGATGATTGATGGTTTTTACATATAGACGAATTGGCTGGAAAAGAATGTAAACAATAGGTTCTGTAATGTTAAAGAATCCCATTATAGATTTTTAAAGATTCTACTTAAGGCAGGGAAGTTTTTCCTCCTCTTTGTCATCCAACTAACTAAATAACTACTGTTTTATGGCGAAATATTCTTGCGTAGTATTTGTAACTCAACTGTGGTGTGGTGACAACAGTGATAATTATGACAACCGTATTCATCTCAAAGACTATAAAACTGCAAGTAGCGCAAATGGCAATATAATCATCATCCTATAAAAGTTTCCAATCATGATTAGTTAGTTAGCCAGACAGGTGATTATGTATGATGCAAACGAAAGTGATTAGCTACCTAACCAAACCATATGATCGGCACTTATGTGTGCTATGCCAGTGGTCACTATTATAACTCACTTGTTACTCGCTTTACTGCCTACATTATGGTTTACTGCTCCTAGTAAATGGATACATTTGAAAATCCTTGGGTGGCTAGATGGGTCAATCTAAAATTTTGAACAAAGCCGAGTAAGTAACTTATTGTGAATGCAGACAGTGTCACTAACTAGCTATGTACACAAAGTTAGTTACTTACTTTTGTGGGCTTACTTTGTTTTTTCCTTAAAAGGCGACGCACAGACAATTTATTTTTATCGCTAATACAAACAATGACTACACCTATGGTTTTGTAAAGGTTCGAGTTCTTTTTATTACTAACAAACTATAACGAAAAGTTAGATATGAATGATACTGCATACTACATAACATGGATTCAGAAACACACACGTAGCGTCTCCCTGTCCCATTATTCTAGTTGGATTCTTATTATTGTTTAGGCGTATGGATCCATGGATTGTTTGTTAGGACCAAGAAATAATAGTGGTGATTCTGTCGACACAAAACTACCACATTCTTACCTTGCATACTTTTACTTTCCCCTTTGGCATGAATCCAATGTCCGCTGCATTATACCAGGTAGAGTAATCATTGTAATAGAGCTAGCTTCATTTCATGCATGCACAGGTATTTACAACATAACGATACTGCTTGTCCATGTGAGTTAGTTGGTGGTTTCATTTCGTTCCCATAAAATAATCCTGACTAACTAACTTGCCTTTTGCTTATTACATATACACAACATGAGTGGAAGAATTCAATAAAAAAAGCGTCTCCACACAACATAATACTCTTTTTCTTAAATTCCATCGTGAAATGAATGAGGGTTTTCATACCACTACTACTACTACTGTGCAGTTCCCATTATCATTAAATTCTATCCTTACTAGTTCTTAATAACCATAGCTCCATTAAAAACGAGTCTTGGAAATAGTGAATCGCCAATGTGTTTCACACTATTTGCTTCCACTAACTGACTTGGTATGGGAACTACTTTTTTCCCCAGAATTCAATGAATCGTTTTTGTCTTCTATTTGCTTACTCATTTCTTCACACCTTGAATGAATCAAAGTGTTTTGTAAACACTTTTAGTCAGTAAGTAAGTTAGAAAGACTTTGGAGCTTTATGGTTCATTTGCTCCTGTTCCCCTCTACCTAACAAGTTGCCCCTAAATCTTACCTAATCTCTATCTGATGTGGATGAAACCATTGTGAAGCTAGATATGTATATGCATGTATGTAGATATATGGTAACTGTCTGCGTAACAACCGAGACAATAATTAATCAACAATTTGCTAGCAGTTCATTGCATCATGTTGTAACCACGATGGAACCATTAGTAATGGTTTGGTATTGTTCAGGGAGATCGTTCTATTCTTCCCTCTAAGCTCATGGTTCTTTATTGTTGTTGTTTTCATTTCAGATCCATTCGAGCGCCTCGTGGTCTCCCCTATGCATCAGAAGAAGAGCCCAAATCATGTTGTGGGATGTCACCAACGCAAGCCGTCTCCATCCGATGGTTTATTGTGGCTGTAGCAGTGATTGGCATTTGTTGCACTGTAGCGGGCACAACACTCGGGGCTGTGCGACCGGGCAAGGAACATGTCACTTTGTCCCTACTCATGATTGGTACGTTTCCCCATTAAGTTACTCACTTTATGCGAAGGAGAAGGAAATAACAAAGTGAGCAACTCACTCCTCTTTTGTCAAATTCTAAAATTTTACTGCAGATTGCAGAATGATAAAAGGATTTTCTCGGGAGTGTATAACTATAGCTGGAAATTTTGTAATCAATATCACTTCTTGTTTGTAGGATCGAAATATTTGGCACAAACTTGTCCTTGAAAATGTCTTTTGCTCATTCAATGCAGCGAAAAATTTTAAACGGGCATTGTAGAGAAAACAAGTGTATTCTGAGACAGTTAGCCAGTTTAGTTTTTCAAAGCAGTTCTTGTCGTTTTCTTGTTCTTGTAGTCATTTTTTCTCGTGTGTAAGGAAAAATGTTCTTTATTCATAGGATAGTTGGTTAGCGATTTAATTTCCGAAGTGAATGCTATTAATGCTAGGTAGTAGTAGTAGTTAGCATGTAGTATTGAACCAAAAGTTAGTTGGTAAACACATTAGCATTATGATTATTGAGACGACAATAATACGACCCATTAGAGTTTGTTTTTGTCCCACAATCCATTTGTAGTGCATCGGACGTTAATTCTATACATGCTCGAGGTTTGAAAAGAGGACATGCTATGCGACACCCTTAATTAGTGTAGAAGGAGTTAATGGAAACTTTTAGTGTGGTTTACTTTTACATATTCATAATAAATGTCTTTTGCTTGTTGCATGTAATAA